>Ga0183099_1001778_pt1 | contig 11891 bp, 7 predicted proteins | sample Biomet1_FD_127788 | JGI IMG/M metagenome (GOLD analysis project Ga0183099, IMG submission 127788) | Microbial communities from bioreactor (seeded with anoxic lake sediment) at LBNL, California, USA - Biofuel metagenome 1 | ecosystem: Engineered > Bioreactor > Anaerobic > Unclassified ... | reverse complement strand
CTTTTCAAAAAAACATTTTCTCAGGACGAACCCAAAATCCCTTTTCACCATACAAAGCCTGATAAACAACCATACTTTCTAAGGTTTGCCTTTTATTGATTTTATGTTCTTCAGTCAGAGAGATATGCTATTAGGTCTTAATATCTTTCCGCCTGTTGAGATAGGTGTATCATTTCTTCCTCCGTTATTTCCTTAAACCGAGGAATCTAAACACCACCTCTCACAACCTTTTCAAAAAAACATTTTCTCAGGACGAACCCAAAATCCCTTTTCACCATACAAAGCCTGATAAACAACCATACTTTCTAAGGTTTCACTGTCTTTGGCAACAGTTATCATCTTATACAATCCTCCTTTGAAATGGAGGAAATGCCTCTCTTTATCCATGATTTTACTTTTTCTTGCTGTAAATGTAGCTAATTATATAAAAAATTAAAGACTTTATTGTTCATTCTATTGCTAAATGCGAGCAAAAGTATTCAATAATCAGGAGGTAGCTTATTTAACTCATCACTAAATTTAACCCTAACTAGCAGTTCTTTCACACATAAAACTCGATGATCAGTTTAATTGTTTAGTCGGTGATTCCTCTTTATAAACTAATAATAGAATTTAGCCTTATCTCCAAATATACGTATGAAGACAAGTAATATTTTTCTTAGTTTTTCATTATTATTATTTCTAATTATATTTGATATTAATCAAACATATTTTTTGTATACAGCAGATTTATAGTGTATTTTTATTATTATTCACTTTTATAAAAGAATAATAATATTTATTTACTAAAAAAGCAAGAATAACGCATACAATATTCATATATTTGTGCCAAGTATAAAATCTTTATGAAATAATCTACTGGATAGAATTATCAGTGGAGAAGCTAGAGTGGCATTGCGTTTTAGTAGAGATAATTCAGTAGAAACTTTTTCTAAATGTTCTTGATATTACTTTTATAATTACAGTCAATCCAACTTTAATATTAGATTAATGGATTCCCATAACAAAGTATATCACTTAAATATTAATATTATAGCCCTATTTTTAGAGAATCAATTAACTAAAATAGAAATGCGAGACTTATTGCATTCCTATTAAAAAATAAATAATCATGAAAAATAAAGTTTATTGCATCGTATTCCTTTTGTGTCTTACTATGAGTGCTAAATCACAGAATATCCGGGTTACTTACCAAGAGCAGATGGTACCTACAATTCAAACAAATGACCCTCAGATGGCAACAGCAATGAAAGCTCAATTTAGTAATATGAAGAAGACAATGTTCCTTTTTTACCACAAAGGAGAAAGTTCTTATGAACCGTCATTAAATAATAAAGAGAATGATCCAATATCTGACCAGAGTGGTTCAGGAATAAAATTAGTAATGACAGGAAGTAGCAATACTGTTTATAAAAATCAAAACCAACAAGAGGTTATATCTCAAGAATACATCATGGATCGCAAATTTCTTATTACTGAGCCATTGCTGAACTTTAATTGGGTCTTATCAAATGAAGAAAAGTTAATTAATAATTTCAAGTGTAAAAAAGCTGTAGATAAAACAGGGAATGCAACTGCGTGGTATTGTCCAAGTATACCAATTAGTGATGGACCTTATATCTTTGGAGGGCTTCCAGGATTAATTATTGAATTATCGTATATGAACAAAACAGTGACTGCATTAGATGTGACACAAATTAAAGATGACGAGGTAAAAATAAAAAAACCAACTGATGGTAAAGCAGTAACGCGTGAGGAGTTTAATACAATACAACAGAAAAAAATGAAAGAAATGGGTGCTCAATCTCAAGGGGTGAATGTTAAGATTGATATTCAGAAAAGGTAAAAGATATAATGAAATTCATTTATGCAGCCATTATTATATTACTTTTTGCCGAAACAGCGATAGCACAATCCATATCAGGAAGAGCGACAAACAATAAGGGTGACGCAATACCTTATGCTCCGGTAACTTTACTACAAGCTAAGGACTCAAGCATCGTTGCTTTCTCAAATACTGATAATAATGGCTGTTATACTTTAAGACATTTTACGAGAGGAAACTATCTGCTTAGTATTAATTGCCTTGGATATCTGGCACAAGTAAAGAATGTATCCATAAACAATGATTCTGTATACAATCTGAGTTTTATGCTTGACGAGAAAGCGATTGCACTCCACGAAGTCACAGTTAAAGGACGATTCTCAGGGATAAGCTTTGGCAATGATACGATACGTTATAACCCGAAAGTCTTTACAGATGGTTCAGAAGTAGTACTAAGTGATGTATTGAATAAACTTCCAGGAATAGAGGTCGACACCAAAGGCAATATAAAAGCACATGGAAAACAGGTTGATAAACTTTTGCTTAATGGACAGGACTTTTTTGCAGGAAACACACAAATGGCTGCAAAAAATTTACCAGCAAAGATAGCTGAAAGTGTTGAGGTTTTAAATAATTATAGTGAATATTCATTGCTTAATGGTTTTCAATCCCATGAACAAACAGTTATAAATGTTGGGGTAAATAAAAATCTGTTAGGGAAAATATCGGGAAATGTATCAGTAGGAGGTGGGATAGAGAATAAGTATAATGTAACAGGCAATCTTATGCGTTTAGACTCTAAATCGATGACTGCATTACTGGGGGCGCAAAACAATACAGGAGAAGAAGTTTTTAGTTTGGATGATTATTTACGTTTACAAGGTGGAGTCAATGAAGTGATGGGTAACAATGGCAACTTTGAACTGACTGAAGATGAACAACGGTTGCTAATGCCACTTAATAATATGTTTTCTCAAACAAATAGGTTTTCGGCTTTGAATTACTCTTATCAGCCTAAGGCGAAATTTAAGCTTAATTCATATCTCTTATACAATAACAATAAGACGGAAGCTGAAGACCTGAATCTTTATACTTATCATTTACCAAATGGGGAGAATTTATTTACGCGTGAATCTATAAATAATAAGACTAAGAATAAATTTTTCAGTGGCTATTTAAAAACAAATTATAGTCCTTGTTCCACTCTCTCAATAGTCTATAATGGCTCGGCTTCATGCTCGAATATGAATAAATTTGATGATATCAGTAATCAAGTGAAAGAACAAACAGTGAGCAATAATAGTGTACGTGAAGTACTTCCTTTTCGTATGCAGCACAAACTTTTTTTAATGAAGTCAATAGGCAAACATTTGCTTTTGGGTAATGCGAGCTTAAACTATAACTATAATCCTGTTAAATATAGTCTGGCTACAGATTCTCTTTTATTACCTCTAAAACTGGCCAAGTCAGATGGTTGGTATTTTGGACAACAAGACATACACCAAAAACAACTTTCCAGTGAACTATCTTTAGCTTTTTTATATCGGATAAATCAAGACTATTACTTACGTACTGTACTTGGTTCTTCATTTAATAATCAAATATACAGGTCTGATGTTTATGAAGATATTTCTTCACATGCGATCACATTTCTAGGCGATTCTTTGCATAATGATGTATCATTCAAAACATCAGATTATTATAGCGGAGTAGATTTTATAAAACATAAAGGATTCTTTCGTTTTAAACTTGGTGCACTTGCTCATATATATGATTATTCAATTAAAAATACTAATCTACAGAATGAAAATGTCAGATTTCAAATTAATCCATTAGTAGAGTTGTCTTTAATCTTTAGTGAGAAACATAGCATAAATGTTGCTTTGACTAAAAAAATAAGCTCTAATTCTATTAAAGAATTTGCCGATAGAATGATATTTGAGAGTAATCAATCATATACCAATAACGAACCGCTTACTAATTTTTATAATTCGCAGTATAACCTTAATTTAAGGTATAATTTCTTCGATCTATTTTCTAATACGATGATTATATTAACAGGAAATTATAGCAGAACCTGTCATTCTTTTGCTTATAATTACAATCAGGAAGGACTTCTATCAGCTATAAATTCCTTCATATCTCCAACAACAGAAAATGGGTATGCTACTTTATACCTTAACAAGGGGCTAGGTTCTATTCCTTGGGTTATAAATTTTACAGGACGTTATATATATGGAAAATCCTATAATCAATTATCTGGATTTGATAATAGAGTTGAGACACATAAGATAACGAATCAATTAAAATTTGAGAGTAAATATCAGTACCCTTTGAATGCAGAGGCCTATGTTAAATTGGAAAATCTGAAAAATTCAATTTTGATTGGGCAGGACTATAACCAATCTATTCAACGTTATGGTTGTAAATTGAAGTTAAAAGCAAACGAACGGCTATATTCCGAAGCTGGCATTGAATATTCACGAAATGTATTGCCTGGTTTAATACAAAATCAATATTTAATGAATGGCAATATCCGTTACTTGCTTCAAAAAAAATTGGAACTCCAACTGAAGGCTACAAACTTTCTAAATCTTCATAAGATGGATTGGAGTAATGTATCATACAAAGCAAACTACAGTTTGGAACAATTCTTCAGGCAAATGCCTGGAAATATAATTCTCAGTATCAAATATTCACTCTAATATAATTAGTAAATCTTTCTCTGCCTATTGAGATAGACAGATCATTTCTTCCTCCGCTATTTTCTTAAGCCAGGAAATCTTAACACATGGTTTTACTTTTTCTATTCTCAAGTAAGCCTTCAGCTTGAACTATCCAGAAATTCCGGATAGTTGAGCTCTTGTCCAATACACAGCTATTAATTACATTTACTTTATAGCTTAAAGCAAGCAAATGCATTCAGCAATAAACAAACAAATTCTTAACCAATCACAACATCTGCATTTCCCCATTACTATAAACAACTATAAATAAGACAAATAAAAATCACCAGGTGTCAGAGGTGTCAGTAAAAAAGAGTATTTCGCCATTCCAGAAAATAAATTTCAAGAATTCTGCAAATTGCGGAATTATCAGAATTTAATTTCTCAGAACAGAAAAAGTATTATTTTACTGACACCTCTGACACCCACTAAAATATATTTAACTAATAATCAATATATTACAAAATAAGCAACCACAAAAGTGGTGTAGATGGTGTAGATAAAAAGAGTTTTTTCCAGTTCTAGAAATTAAATTTCAATAATTCCGCATTTTGCGGAATTATCAAATTTATATTTCCCAGAATGAAAAAAGAGCAATTTTAGTACACCATCTACACCACACAGAATATAACACACTGATTATCAATAATGATTTTTCCTACAATTTAGCATAACGAACAAATCATGCAGAAAAAGTCAACCATTATCAGAGGGAAAGTATAGCAGAGTCAACGGATAACAGAGTTAGGGACTTTAAACAGAAGCCGTAAGCGAGTTAGTAGAAGCGAAGAATAAGATTAGGAAACCAAAGGCGAGAGGATACAAAAAACATGTACATGATTGGGTGTAAACTTGTACATGTTTACCCGCAATCTTGTACATGTTTGGATAGGTTTAATCTTATGAAATGATTAGTTTCCGGTTATACATTCATTAAATACTGCTTGAATGCAGCAAAGTCTTTCTCCATCAATACGGTTTTCTTCTCGCCATGCATAAATGCTTGCAGTTTGGCTGGGATATCTACCTTCTCTCCTATTATCTTTTCTACTGTTTCAAGGAATTTTGCAGGATGAGCTGTTTCAAGGAATACTCCTGTTTCGCCTGGTTTCAGGTGTTCTGAAAGGGCTCGGTATCCACAAGCGCCATGAGGATCGAGCAAGTAATGAGTTTTGTTGTAAACCCACTGCACTGTCTCACTTATTTGCTCGTCGGTATAAGTAGCTCCACTTATTTCCTTTATGATTGCTTCATGACTTCCTCCGTAAAGATCGAGCACACGAGCAAAGTTACTTGGATCGCCCACATCCATGGCGTTGGCAATGGTTGCTACTGAAGGTTGTGGTGTGTACTTGCCTGTTTTCAGGTATTGGTAGAATATATCGTTCTTGTTATTGGAAGCTATGAAACGAGAGATGGGTAATCCCATACGTTTGCCAAACAATCCGGCGGTGATGTTACCAAAGTTACCACTTGGCACGCAGAACACTGCATTATCTGCTTTGCCTAGTTTCTTCAACTGCGCATAAGCATAGAAGTAATAGAAGGACTGAGGAAGGAAACGTGCCACATTAATAGAGTTGGCAGATGTTAAAGACATGTGTTCATTCAGTTCCTTATCCATAAAGGCTGATTTTACAAGTGCCTGACAATCGTCAAACGTACCATCAACTTCGAGAGCTGTGATGTTTTGTCCCAGAGTGGTGAACTGTTTCTCCTGTATTTCGCTTACTTTTCCTTTTGGATAAAGCACATACACATGGATTCCTTCTACACCCAGGAAGCCATTGGCCACCGCACTTCCTGTATCACCGGAAGTGGCAACCAATACGTTTACGTTCTTCTGCCCTTGTTTCTTGATGAAATAACCCAGAAGACGGGCCATGAAACGACCACCTACATCTTTAAATGCCAATGTTGGACCATGAAACAGCTCTAAAGAGTAAATATCTTCTGTAACCTTTACCAATGGAACATCAAAATTCAGCGTATCATAAACAATATGTTTCAGTATTTCGGCCGGAATATCATCACCAAAGAAGGCATCTGCCACACGGTAAGATATTTCCTGAAAACTCATTGTCTCAATCTGATCAAAAAATTCCTGTGGAAGTGGTTTGATAGATTCGGGCATAAAAAGTCCTTTATCAGAGGCCAGTCCCTTCACCACTGCTTCCTGCAAATCCGCAATGGGTGCATTCTTATTGGTACTGTAATATTTCATTATTTTATTAATTTTATTCATTGCTCAAAAACGCGTTAATAAACTCATTTTCCTTTAATAAACCATATACTCCCTCTTTTACAGAGAATTCATCGAAAGTCTGCACGGAATCTGCTTCAATGCCAGGGTAATAAATAAGGAACGGCACAGGGTCCGAAGTGTGTGTACGCAGTTCACATGGTGTAGGATGATCGGGAAGCACAGCAATGGCAACCGGTTCGTCCCAGTTCTTTACCGCTTCATAGATAGGACCCACCGCACGGGAATCCAGATTCTCTATGGTCTTCAGCTTCAAATCCACATCACCTTCATGTCCGGCCTCATCGCTTGCCTCAATATGCAGGTAAACAAAATCATCTGTGCGAAGAGCATCAAGCGCTGCAGCAACTTTATTCTCATAATTGGTATCATAAAGCCCGGTTGCCCCTTCCACCGTAATGCGACGAAGACCAGCATAGAAACCAATTCCGTTTATTAAGTCGACCGCTGAGATTACAGCTCCTTTCTTGATGAAAGGGAAGGTCTGGGCAATAGTTTCCATCTTTGGACGATAGCCCGGAGACCATGGCCAGATGCTGTTTGCCGGATCTTTACCCTCAGCCATACGCTTCAGGTTTAGTGGATGATCCTTGAGCAACTCCTGCGATTTTAATATTAAATCATTAATCAAATCCGCTGTTTCCTGAGCTTCGGGCACTGTAGCCTTAACCAGTAACGGACGGAACGGATGGAGCGGTACATCATGAGGTGGTGTACACTCAATGTTTTTATTTCCTCCTTTGATAACCAGTAAGTGACGGTATGCCACTCCGGTATGAAAGGTTATACGATCACTGCCCAATTTTTCTTGCAGAAATTTAATGAGCACATCTGCGTCTTCAGTGGATATATGACCGGAAGAGTGATTCTTTAAGATCTCTCCTTCAACACAAATCAGGTTGCATCTTATGGCCATTTCTCCTGGTTCAAGCTCCACTCCTATGCTTGCAGCTTCCAGTGGACCGCGACCTTCGTATACTTGTGGCAGGTTATAACCAAGAACGGACATGTTTGCCACCTCGCTTCCGGGATGAAAACCCGGAGCAACAGTAATCAATTGTCCGGTTTTGCCCATCTTTGCTAGTAAATCCATGTAAGGCGTCTTAGCATATTGCAAAAGCGTCTTGTTTTGTAATGACTTGACTGGCCAGTCGGCCATACCATCACCAAGTATTATTATATGTTTCATACCTATCGAATGTTAGCAATACTCATTATATCGGCAAAAACACCGGCAGCTGTTACACCGGCTCCTGCACCGTAACCCTGGATCATCATCGGATACTCACGGTAGCGTTCTGTAGTGAGCAGAATAATATTGTTGCTTCCCTCAAGTCCGTAGAACGGATGGTGAGAATCAACTTCCTGCAAGCCAACGGATGCTTTTCCCTCTTCGAAACGGGCTACAAATCTCCAGTGTTTTTTCTCACTTTCAAGCACTTTTCTTTTTGCTTCAAAGTCTGCATCCAGAGAAGGAACCTTTTGCCAGAAATCTTCCAGACTACCTTTAAAGAACTCATCAGGAATAAACAGGTTCTTCACCACATCCTCCTGATCAATCTTATAGCCCGCTTCACGAGCCAGAATAACCAGTTTACGGATTACATCCTTACCACTGAGGTCGATACGAGGATCGGGTTCTGAATAACGCTCTTCCTGAGCCATCTTTATAGTACGACTGAAAGGAATGTCTGCGCTTATCTTATTGAAGATGTAATTCAGCGTACCCGAAAGCACTGCTTCAATCTTCAGAATCTTATCGCCACTATTTATCAAATCATTAATGGTGTTGATAATTGGCAATCCGGCACCTACATTGGTTTCGAAAAGGAATTTCACACCACGGTGGCGGGCAATCTGTTTCAGTTCAAAATAATCTTCGTATTTGGAAGATGCCGCTATTTTATTGGCAGCAACCACTGATATATTGTGAGACAGAAGTTCTTTGTAAATAGAAGAAACCTCGGCACTGGCAGTACAATCAACAAAAACAGAGTTGAAGATGTTCATACCAATCACTTCATCTCTGAATACTTCCGGTGAATTTGGAATTCCTTTTTCTTTCAATTCTTCTCTGAAATTGCTAAGATCAATTCCTTCACGGCAGAAAAGTGCCCGTTTGCTGTTGGCTATTCCTACAACATTCAGCTTTAAGCCATTCTGCTGCATCAGGTTTTGTTGCTGGCAACGAATTTGCTCGATAAGACTTCCTCCTACCGTACCTATACCACTTATAAAAAGATTCAACACCTGGTATTCAGACAGGAAAAAGGAATCATGGATTACGTTGAGTGTCTTGCGAAGATAACGGGCATCAATCACAAATGAGATATTTGTTTCCGAAGCACCCTGCGCACAAGCTATCACATTGATACCGTTACGTCCCAATGTTCCGAAAAGCTTACCTGCAATACCCGGAGTATGCTTCATATTTTCTCCGACAATAGCCACGGTAGCCAGACCATTCTCTGCTGTTACACAGCTAATCTCGCCCATTTCTATTTCCTTGGCGAATTCTTCATTCAGCACTTCGCAAGCCAGTTCACCATCGGCTGTTCTCACGCCGATAGAAGTGTTATTCTCTGATGAAGCCTGAGAAACCATAAACACACTGATACCTCCTTTTGCCAGGGCTTTGAATATTCTGTAGTTAACCCCGATTACTCCTACCATACCCAGACCTGTAACAGTTATCAGACTGGTATCGTTAATTGAGGAAATGCCCTTGATAGCTTTACCACCAGGAACTGATTTATCCTGGATGATTCTTGTACCGGGAGCTGAAGGATTAAATGTATTCTTTATAATGATAGGTATGTTCTTGTGACAAACCGGATAAATAGTAGGAGGATAAACCACCTTTGCACCGAAATTACACAATTCCATAGCCTCCACATAGCTAAGTTCGTTAATTGGATAGGCAGTACTGATCACTCTAGGATCGGCTGTCATAAATCCATCCACATCTGTCCAAATCTCAAGTACGGAAGCATCCAGAGCAGCTGCAAGAATAGCAGCAGTATAATCGGAACCACCACGCCCCAGATTGGTAACGTCACCACTTGTCTTATCCGAAGATATAAATCCACCCATCACAGATATATGGGGAATCTCCAGAAAAGCTTCTTCAATAAGTTGATTTGTTAGTTCCTTGTCCAGACTATGCTTACCATGTTTAAATTCTGTCTTGATAAATTTTCGTGAATCGTACCATTTAGCACCATCAATCAGTGCAGCAACTATGATGGATGATATTCTTTCACCATAACTTACAATAGTATCGGCTGTCTTTACAGAAAGGTCTTTTATAAGATTTATTCCCTGATAAATATCTTTCAGTTCGTCAAGAAGAGCGCGAACCTGCTTCTGCACGGTTGTTTGCTTCTCTCCTGTAGGAATTACATCCTTAACCATGTTCACGTGACGCATGACTATTTCACGGAACTCTTTTTCGTAAGATGCGCCGGAAGCAGCAATCTTCGAAGTATTTATCAACTGGTCTGTTATACCTCCCAAGGCAGAAACAACAACAATAACCGGCTCTTCTGAAGCCTCAACTATCTTTTTAACATTTAAAATGCTGTTCACGGAACCTACGGATGTTCCGCCGAATTTCATTACTTTCATGTTTATAATTTTAAGAACTCACACCTTTCAGGGCATAAGCTTAATGGATGAACTAAATAATAAAGATTTTATTGATGCTTACCGTTTGTAAGCGTGATTCACGTAGAAACACAAAAACTATCCCTAACCCCTAAAGGGGTTGTGGTACACATGGACATGGATGTGGTATGTGGATAGTAAATTGTCATATTTTTGTTTCTATCTTTTTTTGATAAGTGGTGCAAAAATACAAATTATTATTATCAATCTATCACTTTAAGAGAAAAATTTGTGATAAAAAGCCAATAAATCTGGAGAAAAGCGATTAAATATTTAGATTTTGAAGTTTTACATCTGCAAAAATAGAATAAAAATTATTCGCATTTTGTACAAAACAAAGTATTTTTCAGCTATGGGTATAAAAAAATCAGGGCATCCTTACTTATGTAGAGATGCCCTGATTTTATATGTTATTTCTGATTTAATTCCAACCAGAATTCTGTGTCAGATTTTTGTTCTTCATCAATTCTGTTTGAGGAATAGGGAACAAATACATTTTATCATCCCATTGACGGCTAACTGTTTTGCGGGTATAAGTAATTGTACCATCAGTATTCTTTGTCAGCTTCATTTCTTGTATACTCTTAAAGTATGTAGCAGCTTCCTTCCAACGGCGTACATCCCAAAAACGATGACCTTCAAACGCCAACTCAACCATACGTTCGTTTTTATACTTAGTCCAGAATGCATCGTTTGACAGTGTTGTAGGGAAATTAGGCATACCGGCACGAGCACGAATCTTATTGACAGCACTTACAGCAGACATTGATAAATCGCCACTTGTTAAATAAGGGCTGCCTAAATATTTGTATACAGCTTCAGCATAATTCAGATAGAACTCACCAAGACGGAATGTAATCCATGTATGGTTATCAGTCAAATATTTACTGCTGGATGCTAAACTAATAGCAGAGTGGCAATACTTCTTAAGATAATAACCGGTAGGAGTACCGCCAGTCAACGGTTCAGCATTTAAACCACCATAATATGTCTGTAATGCTGTAGTATTACTTGATGGCCACTTTGTATCTCCATTCTTTGCAATGGTAGCAGTAAAACGAGGGTCACGCCCTGTATAAGGATTGGTTGGATCATAACCACTGCCTGTCTCATTTATACCAAGTCCGTTACTTTGCATTTCATAAGCATCGACCAGTGTTTGTGTCGGGCAGTTACCACCATTTCCTCCTTCAATACCGACTGGATAGTTATAGCCTTCAAATGTACTAATTGAACCAACACGACGACCGTAAATGATCTCACATGTTATATTTGCATTACTCCAATTGTCTGTTGCCCATAATGTTTCATAAGAAGCTGCAAGTTTCATGCCCCTTGCTTCACAAGCGTCAATAAGCTGCTTATTATAAAGAGCAGCCTTATACCAACGTTCCTTATCATTGTTTGTGTT
>Ga0183099_1001776_pt1 | contig 11902 bp, 10 predicted proteins | sample Biomet1_FD_127788 | JGI IMG/M metagenome (GOLD analysis project Ga0183099, IMG submission 127788) | Microbial communities from bioreactor (seeded with anoxic lake sediment) at LBNL, California, USA - Biofuel metagenome 1 | ecosystem: Engineered > Bioreactor > Anaerobic > Unclassified ... | reverse complement strand
CGGAAAACGTACAGGCCCACCGACCGCGGGCGCGGCGCAGCCCCGCTCGTAGAATCCAGCGCCGCAGCCGGCGGCCAGCCTGAAAAGACCGGCGGCATCGGAGAAGAAGATCTCGTCGTCATTACCCTGCCCTACATCCGCACCGCGCGCGAAGGCGTAGAACGCCTCGGAACACTGCTCGAGACGTACGGAACGTACGAAACGAACGGCATCGCGTTTTCCGACGTTAACGAAATATGGTGGCTTGAAACGATCGGAGGCCACCACTGGATGGCGCGGCGCGTTCCCGACGATTCATACGTCGTCATGCCCAATCAGCTCGGCATCGACGATTTTGACCTTGCAGACGCGCTCGGAGACCGGAAAAACCACATGTGCTCCGCAGACCTTGCGGAGTTTATAACGGCCAACCATCTTGACCTTGCGAACAAAAAAGCGGTTTCCCCGGACGCAGTTCCGAAGACACTGAACGCACGGGACGCGTTCGGCAGCCGCGACGATTCTGACCACGTATACAACACGCCCCGCGCGTGGTTCATGGAGCGCTATTTCAATCCGCACACGTCGGTCTGGGAAGGCCCCGCCGCCGACTATACCCCGTCATCCGACAACATTCCGTGGTGCAGGGTTCCCGAAAAGAAGATCACCGTCGAAGACGTCAAGTACGTGCTGTCGTCCCATTACCAGGGAACGCCGTACGATCCGTACGCCTCCTACGGCGACCCTTCAATGCGCGGCGCGTACCGTTCGATCGGCATAAACCGCAACGATTTTCTGGCACTGTTCCAGATACGCCCGTACGTTCCGCAGTCCTGCAGCGTCGTTGAATTGCTCGCGTTCAGCTCGAACGCGTTCAACGCACTCGTACCGTTCTACACCAACTGCACAACGACGCCCGAATACCTTTCAAACACGACGGAAGAAGTGTCTACGGAAAACTTTTACTGGACGAACCGCCTCCATCGCGGCGCTCGCCGACGCACACACGGGAAAAATCTCGCGCACATTGAACGCTACCAGCAGACAGTCCTGTCCCGCGGACACGAGATCATCACGGCGTACGACAAACAGCTGTCAGAGGGCCGTACCCCGGAAGAACAGACGGCGCTCTGCGAAAAAGCAAACGCGGAAACGGCCGCCATGCTTAAAAAAGAATCACAGGCAGTGCTGAACAACGTCCTGTTTGAATCCAGCTGCCTCATGAAGAACGCATACGCCCGTTCAGACGCATAAGGAACCGGCGGACGGGAAACAATGAACCGTTCCCCGTCCGGTACGTTTTCCACCTGAACAAATGGAATCTGACCCGTTTCACGATGAAACGTGCCTGGTTTCACGCTGAAACGTGTCCGGTTTCATGATGAAACGTGTCTGGTTTCATACAAAAGTACAGTGCAGTACGATCAATTCCTGCCTGTACTTTTACCGATAGAGGGCTGCAGTACGGAGAAACACATGATCTATGTTGATGAAATACGTCCCGAAGATTACATACGGCTTCGGCAGGCAGTCGGCTGGAAGGGTATCAGCCGGGAACAGGCTGAAAAAGGTCTGCAGCACACCGCCAAAATCTGCGGCGCTGTGGAAAACGGCATCACGATCGCCATGAGCAGAATGCTGTTCGATTACGGATACACCGCGTACATAGCCGACGTTATCGTAGACCCGGCGTACCAGGGACGGGGGATCGGTGCGCACATGATACACACCCTTCTGTCGTGGCTCAAAAATGAAACCGCATCGTATCCTTTTATTCAAATAAATCTGTGCGCGGCAAAAGGGAAGGAACCGTTTTATGAAAAGCTGGGCTTTGAGGTCCGCCCGTCGGATACAAACGGTGCCGGCATGATACTGCGGTGGGAAAACGGAACAGGAAACGACGATGTATGAATACACAGTTCCGTACGCCCTGTCCCCGGAATATCACCCGTTCTGCATTTTCCGTTCAATGCGTTCGACCAGCTGCGTGAGCGTCATATTGCAGCACTTCCGCAACATAACACAGAGAAATAATGACCGGAAAGCCCGTTATAATACGTGCAAGCCGGTGATACCGCTGACTGATAGTCAGAAAAAATTTCAGACATACGGTAACGAGCGCCCCTGCCCTCAGAGGTGTATGGAAAAGCAGTTTAAATCCAAACGATGAACCGCCTTCAATGTTCGCTGCCCGGTTTCAGGGATCGCTGAAACCGACAGTAACAAGAAACCCGGAACCACGAGAGGACAATATTTTTTTACCCGTTTCACGTATGTTCATGAGTAATGCTATGCCTGTTTGCACGAAGAGTCCGTATTCCAGCTTCCAGGGCCGTCCAAGCCGTTAACCATAGACTGCATAACGGTGATACTGGCCGGTTGATTTTCATACGCGAACATCATTCCCCCCGCATACCCATCTGAAATTGTTTGGGCAGCCGCAGCCTCGACAGAATTCCATTGATCCGAAAAACGATTCTCTGCAGAAAAACCGAGACAGAGTTGATTTTTTTTCATACCACACCGCGTATAATAACTCAGCCGCGAATTGGCGTCACCGCCATAATAATTCATTTCCCACCCATAACTAAGATTAGCCCCAAGCGTACATCCGTTCCACTCGGCTTCAAACACACCGGAATCAGACCACAGAGCCTTCGTTATTAATTTATCCGGCATTGTCTGCTTTATTAACGTAGTAGCCATCGCAAGAGATTTTCCGCGCAGGGAAGACGGATCAACATAATAACCGTGCATATCCTGATATTTGCTATATTCGTCATCAATATCTATTCCATCCAGTCCCAGAGGTGTGATCACGTTTTTTTTCAGGTAATCTGCGAAGGCTTGAGCCGTTGTTTGATCTGTAAATTCATCCCACCCGGTATCTGTATGGGCGTTCATGACAGTCAGCAGGACGGTAATACCCTTATCCTGCAGGTATCTGACCAATCCGGCCGACAAAACACTTTGAATGTTCGGATTAAACGGATCCTGTGTAGGAGGAGTATTGTTATTGGCACGCAGCATAGGTACGGTATTTATGGCGTAATTTCCCGCAAAAAGACAAACCGTATCAACCGCAGGCGTACCATCAGGTAAAACATAACAGCCAATATTCTGGAATTGCTGATCATCAGCAGGACTTATGTAAATCGTAGAAACAGCGGTTTTTTCATACGAATCACATTGCGGCGCGCTGCCATACCACGGTTTTCCTGTAAAGAATACGGCGTCTCCCGGATTGAACGGGCCGTACATAGCAGCAGGTCCTTCCAGTACCATGTATTCCCGACAATAAAAAAAGAAGGTGATGTCAGGATCGGCAAACGCTCTACGCATAGCTTCTTGAGGTGTAATACCAGAGACTTTTTTTACAAAGTTATCCCAACTGGCTTCACCAAATTGAGCAACGTTTGATTTCTTGTTCCATCCCATTAATGGCCCCCTTTGAAAATGCTGGATTCTCCTAATTCTTTTTTTACGAACATACTATACCGTATGTAAAGTGTACGACAGACTTTCTTGTGTACTTGTATTGTCAATCCTATTGTATCGCAATAATCAGAGAAATCTATTTATTAATAATTTATAATGTTGTACTGATTTTTTGCTATAAATATGGAATTTCAAGTGTAAATTTATACAGAATTAATTTCGGGTTAATATTCATAGACTGTTTTTTATATTTTACCGTTCATTTTCCAGTGGTTTTGTATAATTACGTGTTCTGGCATGGTATTTTAATTATTTGCGTATATAATACAGGTGTAATACAAATCTTCTGTGTTACTATATGATGCATTCCGCTTTAAAACTGTAATTAATCACGGGGAGAGCTATCATGAAATTTGCAGTACTTTCTGACACTCATTTAGGTGATCCTGAATGCACTCTTGCATTTCTAGATCAAAGTGGCAAAATCCGCAGCGGTTTTAATCTTACGGATTTTCTTGATGCGCTTGGGAAAGATAACGATTTCGTTATCATCCTCGGCGATATGCTTGATTTCGCAATTAACGACTACGGTGATGTGTACGCGATTGCCCGTTACTTTTTTTCAAAGTTTAAAGAGCAGCATATTCTCAAGCCGGATGGAAATGTAATCTATTGTCCGGGAAATCACGATTATGATGTCTGGCACACCATTGAATATGAAGCCAATATTATAAACCGAATGAAGATCGGAAAGCTTCCAAAAAAATTCCGCATGAGCGTTCCGCTCGTTATTGACGATAGAACTGAAAAAAACTATAACTTTTATTTGCGCGGTGTCCACAGGAACAATGAACGGGCACAACCGTATGGTGGTATGTTTCTTGATTCGCTTGTATCACCTGACGATCCGATTAATTTTATAATTCCTTTTCCTAATATATATTTTGTTACGGATAAAAACAGTATTCTTATGACGCATGGCCAATATTTTGAAACGTACTGGGCGGCATTGGGAGAATTATACCAGTTACTTACACAACAGACAGAAACGTTATCTATGAAGGATTTTATTGCCGTCAATTTTCCGTTAGGCCAATTGGGTTCTTCCGGTGTAGGACAGGCAGGTCCGCTTACAAATAGTGTCCTTGATCTTGAGAAAGATGTCACTTCCGGACAATGCGTTTTAATAAAAAAATATATTCATCTGTTAAGCAACGAAATTCTAAAACGTTACAGTATCCCATTCGTGCCGGAATTTGTTGACAGGCTGATTATTGAAGGTTTTACGTACAAGATTATCAGTGAATTAAAGACAACCCGTAGTTCAGATTTCCTGTCAGAATTGGAAAAAAACAAAGACACCCGGCACCGGGTCTCTCGTTTTCTGGATTCTACGATCAAAGAGATCAAGGATGTTGAAATGGAAATGGGCACAACATTCCGTCCGGTAAATACTATTTTATTCGGACACACCCATCAGCCGATTGATTCGGCATCTCATTCTACGTTTACTTATAATGGAAATTCACTTAATCTCTGGAACACCGGAGGCTGGCTGCACGTATCGCATGATGATGGTCAGAATTACGGCGGTGAAATTTTTCTATATGAAACAGGAAAAGGGTTCTCATCCATAAGACTGTCAGTCACACGCTGATTTCGAGGATTGCAAATTAAAAAACTGACACTCTTCAATGAGAGACAGCCCCTGTGTGTGCCTGAAAAAAAACACGCCATCTGTTTTCCTGGTCGAGGCTCATCGGTTTTTCAAGTGCAGGCCAGGGATTAGTTCGCCCCAGCCGCTTCTGCTTGTCGATACAGGAATTATTGTAACTAAGCAGAACGTATTCAGACAGGTGACATTCATCCAAAAAACGGGCAAGCGCTGCAAGATTGGACGCGGTCGCAGTAATTTCGGGAATAAGGGGTATCCGGGGCACCACATGCACACCGGTTGCAAGCAAACGCCTGAAATTATCAAGAATGGAGCTGTTGGAAACTCCGGTATACTTTGTATGTTCTGTATTGTCAAAAAGTTTCAAATCAAAAAACACGGTATCAACCCAGGGCAGCAGTTCCCGCTGAAAATGGCTGAAATCAAATAACCCTGCTGTTTCGATCAGAATATTTACCCCTGCTTCCTTTACCTTCCGCGCTACCGCCGCCACATACTCAATAAAAAGGAGAGGCTCACCTCCTGTAAAAGTAAGCCCCCCGCCTGATGTTTTATAAAACACCTTATCCCGTAAACTTATTTCTATCAGTTCTTCAACGGGATAATACCTGCCAGCCGTTACCGTCACATCGCTGTAGCAGCGTTTTCCTTCTTTGCAGTTACCGCAGTGCATACAGCGTTCAGGATAGTAAAAGTTTTCAGCTTCGGCACGCTGTGACTCGGGATTGTGGCACCATGCGCACTTGAGAGGACATCCTTTCATAAACACCACTGTCCTGATCCCTTCTCCATCAGCAACTGATCCGCGGACAATATCAAACAGTAACGGGTGCTCTCTGTCCATGCTACAGCCCGAATGAATAGCGTAAGTGGTTCACTATATAGCCGAATTTGAGCAGATAATTCAAATTACCCTTGTAACTCAGTTTATTATCAAGCATCCCCTGAATAATATCAGGATTGGATGAGAAAATAAAATCACGCAAACTTTTGCCATCCTTGAACATGACGGTGATAGTCGAATCAGGCAATGCCTCGCTGTACACTTTCATTCTGCTCTTCTTAAAAACCGCGGCAAGACTGATCTTGTTATCCATACTTTTAAATGAATATACTGCGTTAAAATCCTTAATATTTCTTCTGAATTTCCAGTCAACCATAAAAAGGATGCTGAGACAGTTCAAAAGCACTTCCAGCATTTTATCCAGCAGGTTTTCATTGGCAAGGCACTCTTTCAGCTCTTCAAGTATTTTCCGGAACGATTTGATTCTGTACAGCAAATTGAGGATGCCGTGTAAGATCCAGGAAAAAAACTCTCCGATTGCCTTGATAATAATTTTTATTATATTCATATTAACACCCCCCTTTACTTGTCATTCGCCGGTAATGGTACCGCCTTGCCGGTTGCCAGATTGTATTGCGTTCTCGTGATCAATTCGTCTTTCATTGCATCATTCAGATCCTTGAAAAAAGCAGAGTATCCGGAAACACGTACCAGTAGTTCCGGGTATTTTTCAGGATGATTTTTTGCATCGATCAATGTCTGGTAATCCTGGATATTAAACTGAACCTGCATACCTTTCTTTTCAAAATATCCCTCGATCATCGCGCTGAAATCCTTGAGATATTTTTCATAATCGGTATTTGACACATACGGTGAATATTTCATATTCAGTGCAAGTCCGCCGGGAATAGAATCATACCCAAGTCCGGCAACAGCGCCAAACGCCACAGTCAGCTGATCTGCCGCCTGGGAAGCCGGAGTGATACCGCTTGAGAAAACCTCATACGACTGTCTGCCGCTCGGAAGCGCTTCTTTTGTTACCCGTCCCAGTCCCGCATGGTTGGTCATGGTCCAGTATGCCGGACGATATTTACCGCCGCGGTAATTTTCTTTTGACTGGTAAAATTCGTAAATCAGCTGGATCAGCTTTTCAGAATTTCTCTTTGCAATCTCATGTTCAGTACCATATTTGGGACACTGTTTCTTTAGATATGGCAGGTACTTGTCATACGGGGCAGCAAAATTTGTATTCACCGCTGCAAGCATTTCCTTCATCGTCATCTGTTTATCAACAAACACTGCGTATTCTACTGCATTGAGTGAATCGCACACATCCGCAAAACCGATATGGGTGATTCCGCTGGAGTTATACAACGCTCCGCCAAATATCAGGTCTTTTCCCTTATCCATCGGACCAACAAAAAATCCCGACAAAAGCGGAGTCGGTACTAATTTCTGATGACACAGGCCAAGCGCATTGTTCAGGTCTATCGCTCTCTGGCTCAGCGATTTAAATTGTGCTGCGAACGCATTCCAGAACTCATCGTAGCTCTTGAACGTTTCAGGATCGCCTGTCTCCGGCCCTATTTGGAGACTCCCGGTTATAAGCGGCCTTTTCCCGTTATTAAGCGTCATTATAAGCGGCGCACTCAGATTGAGCAGTGCCGCAGAACTTGCATTATACTCACGCCCCCCGGATGAAAGTTCTACACATCCGATAATAGAGTAATCCCGCGCATGTTCCAGCGAAATACCCTGGTTCACCAGAGTTGCGATATTGGATTCGTCATTATAAAACGCAGGGATCGCCTTGGTATTCATAACCACACGGGAAACCCTGTCGCGGTATGCTTCCTCATTCACCCCGTGATAATAACGGGCATTAACATTGGGATCTTTGATCCTCAAAAGTTCAGTCACCTTGAGCATCAGATACGTCAGATCATTTACCGCATCGCTGCCGTCTTTTCTGATTCCTCCCAGCGTAATTGCAGGTACAGAACCCGCGCCCCCGAACAGCTGTTCGGATGCTTCAGGAACCAGATTGGTATTGTCACCGATCTTAAACCAGAGCGAACCAATAAGTGAGAGTGCCTCTTGTACCGAAAGTTTTCCGGCTTCGACATCCTTTTTAAAAAATGGATACAAAATCTGGTCAAGGCGCCCGGGATTCATCGCCTGATTCACATTCTCACCAAGAATCGACGCATGGCATATCCAGACCGCATTACAGGCCTCTCTGAACGTTCCCGGCGGATCAGCAGGCACACGTGCACATACTCTGCCGATTGCCAGCAGATTTTCCCTTCTTGCCTGATTCTTTTCTTTTTTCGCCAGCTTCAATGCTTCCCTGCTGAGATTTTTTGCATACTGTATCACACCCTGCAGAACAATCTGCATTGACTGATAAAAAGCGATCTGCGTTTTTGTCTCATCATCAGTTTTGCCGCTGTCTTTCAGTGCCCGCTCTTTTTCCTTTGCTTTTTTGATTATACCATTCACACCGATCGCAAGCATCTCTTCATAATACGGTGTTGTATGTAAAATAACCGCAGGTTTACCCGGAAGAAAAAATACCAGCTTTTCTGAAAGTGCGATCGTATTATATATATATTCATCCTTCATTTTTCCTGTAGACGGATCGATCCCGCCGGTTTCCTTCCGCAATACTTCAAGAACAGTTCTGTCCAGCCAGTAGGGATATACTTTCAAATTCAGGGTTTGTGCATCTTTTTCCGAAAGGATCAATGGATTGGATTTCCGTGTACTGATCGTATCCAGTTCAGGCCATACACTCAATCCTGTAAGCAGTTCAGGATATACAGGCGCACCGATCAATTTTGAGGTTGAGTTACCGGCCAGCATATTATCATCAAGGAACAGCGGTTTTCTTTTGGAAAGATAATACCCGATCGCCATCGCCCTTCTCAGCTGCATCGGCAGTCCGGAGTTCTCTGTTTTTTTTAGATGCTTCGTCATGAGCAGAGACCGTTCAATGCACACCTCCGGTTTTATTTTAAAATATTCGGTCCGCAGCTTTGACAGCAGCGGTAAATTATCAAACGTATAATTTTTCAGATCCAGATCATCTTTGATCTCTTTTACAATAATTTCACTCATACAAACCCCCTGTAGTAACTGAATACCGCACACATACATTTGTGCGGCGGCATTTTATTTCATTCTGGCGATCCAGCGGCAGACAATAATCAATGCCCCCCACGAGTACGCCGTAGTTACAGCCAGTAAACTGATAAACGGCGGATGAGTAAACGGATACGTGTTCCCTGCATGAAAGTCCGCATAGGTCGCCGCTATAGTAAACGTTGCATCTCTGGTCAAATAAATAATAAGAGCAATAATACAGGCAGTAAGTACTGCACAGATTTTTACCAAGCCAGGATGTTTTTTTATTACGATCCATCGTCCCAACTCAAAGCTCAACCAGGCAGGCAGGAGCGTGATCACGAAAAAAAATGCAGTAACGGATGCCCTGAACGGGTTATCCCGCAGATTATCCGCCCATGCAGCAACATAATTCATCTGCCATCCCGGCCATCCATTCAAAAAAATCAGCGGAACAGGAGTAAAAAAAAGTACATTAAACAGGATCACCAGCATCCGTAAAAATGTAATTTTCTTAATTCCTTCATCCGTCTTTACGACGGGTTCACTTTTTTCATTTTCAATAATATGCCGCCCCGCATCGGCAAATACAAATCCGACAAACACCGATGTCGGAATATCAATTGCAAACATAAACCCCTCCTTCACAAATCATTTCATCATGACAGGGACAGCATTTTCCGGAGATGGTCATTTGGAGCTCCATACTGCCCGTTTCCTTTTATATTTCTTGTATAAATTGCCTGAACAGGACAATGATTGTAACATCCCCAGCACGCGTAACAACGTTTCGAATCAATCACCGCCCTGGGATTCATCTCTATGGCTCCATACGGACAAACTTCAACGCATCTGCGGCATACCACACAGAGAGTCTGATCAACCATAAAATGCGTTCCCGAAATCAAACCGAACAGTTTTGCAACACACGAAAGCAGCAGCCGGTCCCGCATTCTGACCGGAATACAGCCTTTTGAGCGAGGCGGATTGTCTCCGGCGAGCTCCCCCAGCTGTATAATAAATCTGTCAAATGACGCCCGCTCCTGTTCATCAGGACTTTCCTCAAAACCGTGCCCGCCGACGATCATCGGCGGATAATTTTCCGGACAATGGAGCGAGTGTCCGCAGACCACTTTAAATCCTTTTCTTGTAACAAGTTTCCGGAGAATGAGGAGGGTCCTGCCGCTAATACATCCAAATGTATTCATGACAAACGCAGTTTTCCCCTGTGCACGGGGAAGGCCTGCTATAAACTCTTTCATTTTATGAGGAACATTCCACGCATCACTGTAACAGGCAAAACCAACAACGTCATAGTGATCAAACGAGCGATATGGTCCCTTTACAATATCGCACAGCTCAAATTCCACCTTCTGAGACCTGTCCGCCAGATACAGAGAGGCACGTTCCGTATTACCTGAACCGGAGTAATAATAGAGTATTCCTCTCTTTATCATCGCTATACTGCCAGTTTGTTGCTTTGGCGATTTGCGATCATGCCGAATATTACGGTCATGATCACCCAGTACAGCATTATGATCACCCAGCCGATTACAAACGGAGGTTTAAAAAATGAATACCCGGTTCCGTTAATAAATTCTGCATACGTACCGATTTTCCACCATACTCCCCACCGCACTGCAAATGGTAAAAAAGTCAGAATAGTACCGACAACCGCTCCGATCACTACAACTGTATCTTTATCTTTCCGGAAACAAAGATGGCCGGCAATATACCCCACCTCTCCTAAAATTATCATCAGCATCATAAAACCGATATAAAAAAAGATCACTGGCAGGTTATTACATACATTTTCCACCCACCCGGTGACATACATTACTTCCCATGACGGCCAGCCAACCATAAAATACATTCCCACGGGAATAAATCCGAACGTAAGATAAAAAGTAAAAAGACCGAGTAATCTGCTTGAGAATACCTGCTTTTCACTCTTTAAATACTTTTTTGTTAGTAAAGCAAAAACTTGACCAAGCGTAAATGCCGCAGGTATATCAACCTGTACCATAGATATGCCTCCTTGAATATTTTACAAGCCCGCAGGCTTATGTATAAAATTATGCCGAAGAACGGTAACGAATAATCAGGGCAGTGTTCATTTTACGCTGCTTCTGTTCCGGCTATTATTTATTCTCTGCAGCGATTATATATCTGCAGGTCATTTCCATTTGTGTTAATAATAACTGCGTCATACTCTTTATTACGGCGGGGTGAAAGTTATTTTTCATATTCACTCTCTGGGGCCGGAATCATAGTGAGTCTGCTATTTAAAAAACTTCAATAAACTACAGTTATAATTGTAATACATCTTTTTTCCATTTCAACTAAAAACTTCGTTTTCAAATTTTTTTTAACCTACTGTTTTTTTAAAATTTTAACTTATCGTCACACAGAATCATTCTGTTTCATGCCCTGCGCTTGCATTTTATGCGCTTCCAGCATTTTCTGTTCGATGGGAGGGGGCACTTGGGTTCTTCCTTTTTTTTGTCGTTAAAAACAGTATGAACCTTTAGGAAATATATCTCCGCCCGTGACAATTTTACAAATCGCAGTTATTATTACAAAATAAAGAGGAAACAAAATCATGCAAAAGAAATTATCAGAAATGACGTTTGAAGAATTGTGGCAGTTATTTCCCATATTTCTTACAGAACATAAAGACTACGTATACTGAGCCCGTAAAACAAGACAGAAAAAACAGTAGAATAAGGTGTACCGACCAGAAAAAAGGAGAACACCGATTATGAGTAGAGGAAAAAGACAGAGCTTCAGCAAAGAGTTCAAAGCAAAAGTGGAAGACTACGTATACTGAGCCCGTAAAACAAGACAGAAAAAACAGTAGAATAAGGTGTACCGACCAGAAAAAAGGAGAACACCGATTA
>Ga0183099_1001775_pt1 | contig 11903 bp, 11 predicted proteins | sample Biomet1_FD_127788 | JGI IMG/M metagenome (GOLD analysis project Ga0183099, IMG submission 127788) | Microbial communities from bioreactor (seeded with anoxic lake sediment) at LBNL, California, USA - Biofuel metagenome 1 | ecosystem: Engineered > Bioreactor > Anaerobic > Unclassified ... | reverse complement strand
GCATGGGGCGCTGGCGCGGGTCCGGGCGTTGCGGCAGGAGCTGACACCGGGGCGGCAGGGACGACAGGGGGGTCAACGGCGACACTCTTGCCCATACCGATGGTAAAATGGATATTCCCGTTGTAAATCTTCTGTGTATGGTAATCCTTAAGCTCGAACGCGATCCGGTAGGCACCATCAGGGATTCCTGCGGGCATCGTTATTTCTATGACCGAAGACAGCAGCCAGGTGGCATCCTTCGTCAGCTTCTTTACGGTCTGTTCCTTTGAGGACCAGATTTTCTTTCCGGTTTCCGAGTAATAGGTGTATGTATAGTTGACCGAACCTTCGCCCCACTTCCCGGACAATCCTGCCTGTTCGAGATACACCATGATGGTCTGCCCTGCAACGAGATCAGGCTTTTCCAGCTTGACGAACGTTGCCGGATTTCCTGTATTCTCCGCAATGATCCATACCTTGTCCGCGGAATCTGCCCAGGCAACACCGGCCAGCAGAACCACCAAATAACATATCAATGACTTTACTTTCATACCGCTTCTCCTTGTCTGCCTCCTGCTGAAGACAAACCTGCAATAGTATATAATCTATATCCACCGAATTCATCTTGAGGTACAAGAAATGCATCAAAAGCACAGAGGAAGGAACGCCATCGGGATCATGTACGCGTTCAATTTCCTGAAGAACCTGCAGTTTTTCGGAGCACTTACCGTTCCTTTTTTTCTGCATCGGGCCGGGCTTGACTATACCCGGATGTTCCTCCTCGAAGCCTGTTTTTCGTTCGGAATGATCGTCCTCGAAATCCCCACAGGAGTCGTCGCAGACCGCTTCGGGAGAAAATTTTCCCTGATTTCAGGGTGCATTGCTTTCGCCGGTGGTTTCTTTCTCTTCGGCATCACCGTCAACTATTCCCTGCTGCTCGCGGGCGAGCTCATCTGCGCGCTCGGCATGAGCCTTATCAGCGGAGCAGACCGGGCGCTTCTCTATGAAGTCCTGAAGGATTCCGGGAACGAGACAAAAGCCGCCGAAATAAATGCGCGTTATGACGCGGCAGGATCCATCGCCCTCTTCCTGGCCTTTCCTGCCGGAACCCTGTTCGCCTCATCGGGATGGATACCGTATACCGACGCACTCGGTTTGGTGATGACCGCAACGGCAGCCATGATAATCCTTGGCGGCACAGTCCTTTTCTGGATACGGGAACCCGCGCGCGTCCGGAACGCTGGAAGCGCCCTGCGCGCCGGGGTAGACGGCTTCAGGTATATCTTCCGCATTCCCTCCCTCACCAGATTCTGCCTGAATTATGCGATCATCTCGGCATTAACCTTCTTCATGTTCTGGTTCTATCAGTCTCTTCTGATTGAAAACAGGTTCCCGATAGCGGGACAGGGCTTCGTCGCAGCAGGATTCAACATCGGGGCGATGATCCTTCTCCTGTCAACCGGCATCATCAAGAAAAGGATCGGTATACGCCAGGCGCTTTTTCTCTCTTCCCTCATACCCGGACTTCTCTACCTCGGGATTTTCTTTATTCCCGGTCTGCCGATGGCATTTGCGGGGATATTCGGAGTAACCATGCTCAAGATGTTCCGTGCCCCGATGCTTACCGCCCTCATGAATACCCATATAGACAGCACGAACAGGGCAACTGTCCTTTCTGGAGTCTCAATGCTCGAACGGATGGTTACGACCGCGTTCTATCCGCTTGCAGGAATACTCACTGACCGCTCGCTAAAATGGACCTTCCTCGTCATGGGAACGGTAACCGTAATTGCCTCGCTTCTTCTCAGGGTCGACGAAGAACATCTGAACGGCGGACAGGGAGGCAAACCTCAGGCCCCGACGAATCCCCTGATATGATCAAGAAGTTCTTCGTACTTTTCATATGCAGGCACCTCAGGATGTTGGGCCTTGATGCCTGCCGGGGAACGGAAAAGGACTCCTGTATCTGCCGCAGTTATCATCCCGAGATCATTGTAGGAATCTCCGGCGGCCATGACCTTCAGGTTTATTGACTTCAGGGCTTCGACAGCCTTGCGCTTTCCGTCATTCTGTCGCAGCGCATACCCGGTGACTGCCCCGTTCTGCCCGATGACGAGTTCGTTGCAGAAAAGCGTCGGATAGCCAAGCTTTGCCATCAGGGGCAGGGCAAACTGGGTAAAGGTATCGGAAAGGATGATGACCTGCGTCATTGCCCGCGCCCCGTCCATGAACTCCTTTGCGCCAGGCAGAGGATCCATCCCGCCGATCACGGACTGTATGTCCGCGAGCCTGAGACCCTTCCGCTCGAGAACCCCAATGCGGAATTTCATCAGCTTATCGTAATCAGGTTCATCCCGGGTAGTAATTCTCAGCTCCTCGATACCTGTCGCTTTGGAAAACTCAATCCATATCTCCGGAACCAGCACACCTTCGAGGTCGAGACAGACAACATGCATGTTTTTTTCTCCTGCCCTCAGGGTAACAAATAGGCGTGACTTTCTCAAGCCGATGGATTCAGTCCCTGACCGTCCGCCATTGCTACAGCCTTCTTGACGGCCAGTGCCAGCTGGTCACCGCAGGAAGTATGCTTTCTTCCACACTCGATTCCCTCGAGACAGGCAACCAGACGGGAAATATCCATACCTTCAGCCAGTTTGGATAAGGCCTTAAGATTTCCGCTGCAGCCGTTTTCAAACGAGAGATTGTACATTCTGTCTTCGACTATTTCGAAGCTGACCCGCGTAGCACAGGTTCCGCTCATGCGGTATACGTATTCCATCGAACCTCCATCACGGTTTTCTGTTATACTGTCACCATGTTCCAGCCACTTGCCCAAAGTTCCTGCATTCTGCTCATGACCCTTCGCCTGTTCTTCACGAACGGAGGGGAACTGTTTCTTCCGGCTTTCGAGCCCGGCGCCCCCGTCCATACCTATACCGGTTATACCCTCCGATACAACGAACGGAATGAACAGCCTGACTGGGTTGCCTATGAACTGACAGCGCAGGAAGTGTACAGCAAAGAAGCCGAACGATCAAACAGGTTTCTTCCCGATCCGGAAATACCGACCGGCTCGGCAAGCGATGCGGATTACCGCAGATCCGGATATGACCGTGGTCATCTTGCACCGGCGGCAGACATGCGATTCTCGAGCAGTGCAATGAAGGAATGCTTCTATTACAGCAACATCAGTCCGCAGGACCCATCATTCAACAGGGGGATATGGTCTTCTCTGGAGGAACAGACACGGGACTGGGCAATGGAAGCAGGATCGGTATGCATCACAACCGGACCCCTCTTCTACGGAGAGTACAGCCCTGTCATCGGACCTGACCGGGTAGCCGTTCCGGACTTCTTCTTCAAGGCAATACTGGACTATCGAAGCGCGACTCCAAAAGCAATCGCCTTCATCATTCCGAACCGGAAAGCTGATTCGCCGCTCCCGAAGTTTGCCTGTTCCGTCGACGAGGCTGAACGCCTTTCCGGTCTCGATTTTTTTCCGGCCCTGCCCGACTGTATCGAAACGACCGTTGAAGCAACGGAAAACATCAGTCTCTGGTTCCCTGAGGATCACTGATCACGCTGTCTGCATCCCTGCCCGAGGCAAGTGCAACAAGAAGCCTTTCAGAAGTATACCTGAGAACGTTCGCCTCGGTTGCAAGCTGAAGGGCAAAGTTGACGACGGAAGACGGCTCCAGTTTTGCCTCAGAATTCCCATCCCCGTCATGTACTGTAAAACCCTTCTCAAGACGTTCAACCATCCGCTTGAAACTGTCGTCCTGCAACACCAGAATCCGGTTGAAACCCTCTTTCAGGCTTTCTTCCGTTTTCATCATTTTCAGTCCTTCAGCCAGAACCGGAATCGGGAGAACCTGCTTGAGCAGTAACATCAGATACAGGTCTGCTACCTGGTCCCTGGCATACTTCTTGTTCACCGGGCGCCGTATATACCCTTCTTTTACGTAGTTGTTGACCATATTATGCGTCACGTTCCGGGCCTCTGAGTCATCGGACGAATAAACGCCCATGAGACCCTCAATGTAGGTAACTACCTGATCCATGTACAAATCCATGTCCGGCAACTGGTCCCATTCTACCGTTCGCACGCTCTTCAATTTATCTTGAAGCCGCTGAATCCTTTCCCTCATGATAGATTCCTTATCTTTAAGCAGTTTAAGTATTTACTTTATCTCGTTATTTTATCTAGTACATCCCGTTTTGTAAATCCTGACCCTATCGATCATTCCTTTGCATACAGGCCCCGATCTTCTTCCTTACTGTTCTTATTAGCCTTCTACCGCTGTCTTCTTGACCACAGTCTTCCATTCGTGCAGAGTATCCGGCATGAATCCAGTAAAACTTCATGATTCTCTCGTACGAAATGCCGCACTCACCTTCTCCCGTTCCGGCGGACCCGGCGGCCAAAACGTCAACAAGGTCAACACCAAAGTTCATCTTGTCATCGACACCAGATTACTTGAAGGACTTACCGGCGGAGAAACGGCATTGATCATGTCCCGGCTTTCAGGAAGAATCAGTTCAACTTTTTACCTGTCAATCTCGGTTGATGATGAACGTTCACAATACCGGAACAGGGAGATAGCCCTTGAAAGGCTCGAATCCCTTATCCTCGCGGCCTGTCGCCCCGTACAGAAACGTATTCCTACCCGCCCGGGCAGGGGCGCCAAACTGGAACGCCTGAAGAAGAAAAAAATACATTCGCAGACTAAACGATCACGAAACCTTCCGAACAACGATGACTAAATCCCTTTTCTGTTTCACGTGAAACAAAAAAAGCTGCAGGATCGAAGGGATCTTGCAGCCGCTTATATACGGTTAGTCCTGAAGCTTCATCAATCAATGTTTCACGTGAAACAATATCGCCTTCCGTTTGAGGTGATAAGCCTTACCCCATACACCTTCGAGAGACTGAACATCATCACATCGGAAAGAGGTTTATGCATTCCCTTTTTTTTCATGACCAGAAGGACATCGGCACAATACCTGAGTACGGCCAGATCTGAATGAAGGATTCGTACCGTAAGAAGGAATTTTTCTACAATAATTTTGTTGCCTACAGGATCTGAAGACCTGTTTGCCGCATAATACAGCTCCTGTACGGTACATTCAGCTACACAGAACAGATCCTCGTTCAGCATCAGGATCTCCGAACTTTTCAGGTTTCCTTTCAGCAACGAAAGGCAAATATCGGTATCAAGTAGAATCATGCCTGTATCTCCCCGTTCCTGATTGCGTAGGTATCCTCGATAATATCCTGCAGAGTCCTGTTGTCCTTCCAGTTTCCGCACAAATCCTTCCAGAGACGATCCCTGGTTTCTGATGAAATGGAGGCCCCGGTATCAGACGCCAGTACGTTATGAGTATATCCTGATGTATCTCCGGAAATGCGCAGGGCAAGGCCGCTCTCGATCATCAGAAGCATCTCGCTATTCATGCTTCTGCGGTTTTTTGCTGCCAGAATCCGGATACGCTTAATAATTTCTTCCGGTATGTTTCGTATAGTCAGACTAACCATTTTGCAACCACCTTGCTCTTATTATAGATACATCAAAGAAATGATCAATAAAAAAAACCGTTTGGCGACAACCGGAAATCCGGTACCGCCAAACGGTCCTCCTTATTTAAACGGTCCTTTCTAAACCGTTTACTTCATCTACTCATTCCTCGCTTCCGGATTCGGTTCCTTCTCCTGGTCCGGATTCCCCTGTTCCATCATCTTCCTCTACCAGGCCGGTATCTACCGGTTCATCCGTACCGTCAAGATCGAGTTCTCCGGCAATCTGGATCATGCCATCCGTATCGGCTTCAAGTTTTCTTGAATCATCCTCGTTTGCGACCGTATCTATTCCGATCAGGATGTCGGGACGTTCGATGTTCAGTATACGGACGCCCTGGGCGGCACGTCCCATCAGGCTGATGGTATTGGCCTTCACCCGGATTGTTTTCCCCTGGCTCGTGATGCATACAACCTCATCCGGATCATCAACCGTAATCAGGCCGACTATCTCGCCGGTCTTGTCACTGATGGTATAAATCTTCTGTCCGCCGGTTGCTCTACCGTGAGCCGAGAACTCGTTAAAGTCCACCCTCTTCCCGTACCCGCATTCAGTCATGATCAGCATGCATCCGGTACCGGTAAGTCTGAGCGCTCCTGCAAGTTCATCGCCGTTTGAAAGGCGTATACCTGTCACTCCGCGGGAAGCCCGTCCGAGAGGGCGGATGTCCTCTTCGGTCATCCGGAGGGCCTGGCCCTGCCGTGTGATCAGCATTATCTCGTCCTTGCCCGAGGTGAGTACGGAACTGATCAGCTTGTCCCCTTCATCGAGCTTGATGGCAATTATTCCACGGGTCTTCGCATTCTGGAAACTGCTGGTCGTTACCTTCTTGACGACGCCGGCAGCGGTTGCCATCAAGAGATATTCCGTATCGCTGAAATCCTTGAGTGCGACGACGGTAGTAATCTCTTCGTCAGAATTGACGGTCAGCAGAGACTTGATGTGGGAACCACGGCTCGATCTGCTTGCCTCGGGAATCTCGTGAATCTTCACCCAGTAAGCCTTGCCGGCACTGGTTATGAAAACTACATGATCATGAGTCGATGCTGTGAAAAGCTGGTTTACAAAATCGTCTTCCACCAGCTTTCCGCTGTTTGAACCTTTACCTCCCCGATTCTGGCTTTTATAGGCCGATGCGGGAATGCGCTTTATATACCCTAGATTCGAGATGAGAATGACCATCTCTTCCTTCTGGATAAGGTCCTCGATGTTTATTTCCTCGACTTCGTCTGCGACGATATCGGTTCGCCGCTTGTCACCAAACTTTTCTGCAAGATCCATTGTCTCTGTCCGGATGAGCGCAAGTATTTTAGCCGGGTCGGCAAGAAGATCCTTGAAATGTTCGATGAGCGCTTCGATTTCTATCAATTCCTGTCGGACTTTCTCGATCTCGAGGCCGGTGAGCCTTCCCAGGCGCATGTCTACAATTGCCTGCGACTGCACATCGCTCAGCGAGAAGCGGTCCATCAGGGCTACCTTGGCCGCATCGATGCTTCGAGCTTTTTTGATTATCGCAATGACTTCATCGATATTTTCGATCGCAATGACCAGACCGCGCAGTATATGAGCCCGTTCCTCGGCCTTCCGGAGATCGAACCGGGTCCGCCGGGTCACGACATCAACACGGTGTTCCACGAAATACTGGATCATCTGCTTGAGATTCAGCGTTTCGGGTCTTCCCTTGACCAGCGCCAGGTTTATGACTCCGAATGATGACTGGAGGGCCGTTCTCGAGAACAGCTGGTTAAGGACAACCTTGGCGATCGCCCCCTTCCTGAGCTCGATGACTATACGCATTCCCTCCCGGTCCGATTCATCCCGAATTTCGGATATGCCTTCTATTATCTTGTCACGAACGAGTTCCGCGATGCGGGTAATCAAAACGGCCTTGTTTACGGTATAGGGAATTTCGGAAAAGATGATCGTCTCTTTTCCTCGTTTGTCGACTTCTAGGGTAAACCGCCCACGAACGATGATCTTGCCCCGTCCTGTCTTGAAGGCCTGGCGAATACCTTTCCTGCCAAAGATTATGCCACCGGTAGGAAAGTCAGGACCCTTCATGTGTTTCATGAGGTCTTCTATGCTGCAGTCATTATTGTCGATATATTCCCCGACGGCTCCGGCGATCTCCCCGAGGTTATGGGGCGGCATGTTCGTCGCCATGCCGACGGCGATACCGCTCGTTCCGTTCGCGAGAAGGAACGGAAAAGCTCCGGGGAGTACGAGCGGTTCTTTCATCGAGTCGTCATAGTTCGGACCGAAATCGACCGTTTCTTTCTTGATATCTTCTATCATTGATTCGGCGATGCGGGAAAGACGGCTTTCGGTATAACGCATTGCCGCGGGCGGATCACCGTCCACAGAACCGAAGTTTCCCTGTCCCTGGATAGCCGGATATCTGAGCGAAAAATCCTGGGCAAGGCGGACCAGGGCGTCATAAATGGACTGATCTCCGTGCGGATGGAATTTACCGAGCACGTCACCGACGATACGTCCGCATTTCTTGAACGGGGTATTTGAACGGATGCCCATCTCTTCCATCGAGTAGAGAATCCGCCGGTGAACGGGCTTTAGTCCGTCCCGGACATCGGGAATCGCCCGGCTTACGATTACAGACATGGCATAATTGAGATAGGCCGTTTTTACTTCTTTTTCTATGGAAATGGGGATCAGTTCTCCCGTCGGCAGCTGGATTCCTTCTTCCCCTTCTGTTTCGTGTTCACTCATTGAGCAGTCTCTCCATCAAACGTCGAGATTGGTTACATAGACGGCATTGTCTTCGATGAATTTGCGTCTGGGTTCAACCTGTTCACCCATGAGCATGCACAGGGTCCGGTCAGCTTCGACCGCGTCATCGAGCCGTACCCTCATCATCTTGCGGGTTTCCGGATTCATGGTCGTTTCCCAGAGCTGATCGGGATTCATCTCGCCAAGACCCTTGTAGCGCTGGATATTGATCTTGTCCGGATCCTTGCTGATTTCACCCAGGATCCGCGCTTTTTCGTCGTCGTCATAGGCATAGTGTATTTTTTTGTCATAAGAAATCTTGTACAGCGGAGGCATTGCGAGATATACATACCCGCCCTTGATCATGTCGGTCATATACCGGTAGAAAAAGGTAAGAAGGAGCGTTCGGATGTGTGAACCGTCGACATCGGCATCAGCCATAATAATGACCTTGTGGTACCGGAGCTTTTCCACGTTGAAATTCTCAGCGAGTCCGGCTCCCAGACTTGCAATGATTGGCTGAAGCTTGTCGTTCCCTATAACCTTGTCGATTCTGGTCTTTTCTACATTGAGCATCTTTCCCCACATGGAAAGGATTGCCTGGAACCGGCGATTACGACCCATCTTTGCCGAACCGCCTGCCGAATCTCCCTCCACGATATATATCTCGCATTTGGAAGGATCTTTTTCTGAACAGTCGGCCAATTTGCCGGGAAGGCCCATCGAATCCATTGCACTTTTCCGCCGTGTCGCGTCACGCGCCTGGCGGGCTGCGATTCGTGCCTTTGCCGCCAGCACGCTCTTTTCGAGAATGGAGTTTATTACGTTGGGGTTCTGTTCGAGAAAGAGGGTCAACTGGTCGCTGACAAACCCTTCGACTATACCCTTTACTTCAGAATTTCCGAGTTTGGTCTTGGTCTGACCTTCAAACTGGGGTTCCGGAACCTTTACCGACAGAACAGCGGTCAGGCCCTCTCGGACATCATCACCTGAAAGGGTTTCTTCCATTTTTTTGGACAATTTTGAATTCTTGAGAAAATCGTTGAGTACGCGGGTAAGGGCGCTCTTGAACCCTACAAGATGGGTACCACCCTCGCGCGTGTTGATGTCGTTTACGAAGCTGAACATGATTTCGCTGTACGAATCATTGTACTGCAGGGCAATCTCCACAACAACATCATCGCGTTCGCCGGTTATGTATACCGGTTCCTGGTGAAGGACAGTCTTGTTCTCGTTCAGGTACGAAACAAAATGCTTGATTCCGCCTTCAAAGGAAAATACAAGCTCTTTTGGCGTAGAGAGACGCTCGTCCCGAAGAATGATGGTAATGCCGGAGTTGAGGAAGGCCAGTTCGCGGAGCCGGTTTGCGAGCACGTCAAAATTGTAGGTCGTTGTTTCAGTGAAAATGGACGGGTCAGCAGACCAGCGAATAGTCGTTCCACGTTTGTCCGAAACGCCAAGCTGTTTGACCGGAGCTACGGGATTGCCGGTTTCGAATTTCTGGTAATGGTCGTAACCGTCCCTTGATACAAAGGCTTCCATCCAGGTAGAAAGCGCGTTGACAACGGATACGCCGACGCCATGAAGGCCTCCCGATACCTTATAGGAACCCTTATCGAATTTTCCGCCTGCATGGAGTCGGGTCAAAACCAGTTCGAGTGCACTGATACCCTCCCCGGGATGGATGTCTACCGGAATGCCTCGACCATTGTCTTCTACTCGTACGACATCATTTTTTTCCAGTACGACAAGAATTCGGTCGCACTGACCAGCCATTGCTTCATCGATGCAGTTATCAACTACCTCGTAAACCAGATGGTGAAGACCTTCCGGTCCGGTCGATCCGATGTACATACCGGGTCTTTTTCGTACGGCCTCAAGGCCTTTAAGAACAGTAATGTTATTGGCTGAATAGGATGGCGAATTCATTCTGGATCCTTATATAGTAGAAACACGTGTTTTTCATAATACCGTCATTGTCAAAAAAAGTAAAGAAGGGTTATAATGGCCCACTATGGGTACTTGGGATTACAGCATTTTCTGGAAAGAAACTTTGAACCAATTTAAAAACGAGCTCTCCGAACAGGAATTCACCATGTGGTTCAACATGGATTATGAAACCTCCGGCGAATCATCCATCATTCTGTCAGTACCCTCCGGCTTTTACCGTGACCAGGTAAAACAGCGGTATCAGGCCAGGATTGAAACAAAACTGTTTGAACTTTCCGGTCAGCATATTTTTGTCGATTTCGAGGTAAAAACACGCAAAAAGGAAGAATCACAAGGACAAAATGAACCTGCCAGGAAGGAGAGCCCTGAAGCCGGGAATCCTAAGGTTCTCAACCCCAATCCGCAGCATGTAGAGGTTCACGCCAAGGAAAGGGAACCCCATTCCCTGCTCCGAAAGGATTACACATTCAACAATTTCATCATTGGCGAAAACAACTCCTTTGCGGCGAATGCAGCCATCGCGATCGCCAAAAACCCGGGAACCGCATACAATCCATGCCTTATCTACGGGGGAGTAGGCCTCGGCAAGACGCATCTGATGCAGGCTATCGGTAACATGGCCTGGCAGGAAAAAGGCATCAAAATCATCTATATTACGGCAGAAAATTTTACTAACGAGTTTGTTGAATCGATAAAAAACGGTAAAACCCAGGACTTCAAGAACAAATACCGCAATTCTGACATGCTTCTGATAGACGATATCCATTTTCTGCAGAAAAAAATAGAAACGCAGGAAGAACTGTTTCATACCTTCAACGCCCTCTATGATGCAAACAAACAGATAATATTCACCTGTGACCGTCCGGTTTCTGAACTTAAAAACCTTTCGGAAAGGCTCCGTTCACGTTTTGAACGTGGTTTGAACGTCGATCTTCAGCCACCAAGCTATGAAACCCGCTGTGCAATACTTGCAAAAAAAACTGAAGCCCGGGGCATTAACATTCCTCCGGAAGTCCTCAATCTCGTTGCAAAAAACATTTCCTCGAATGTCCGTGACCTCGAAGCTTCCCTGACAAAACTGATAGCCTATGCAGAACTGACAAAACGTCCTGTGACACTCGAAATAGCACAGCAGCAGTTACGTGATTCCTTCGGGGCACCGAAACAGAACAATGTAACCATCGAAACAATCCAGAAGGTTGTTGCCGAATATTTCTCTCTTTCCTATACGGATCTCAAAGGAAAAAAACGCACAAAAGCTGTTTCCTTTCCCCGCCAGCTTGCCATGTATATAGCCCGCGAAATCACTGAATACTCGACAACCGAACTCGGAATGGAATTTGGAGGACGTGACCATACCACCGTCATGCATGGGTGCCAGAAGATTGAAGAACGCCTTAAAGCGGAGCCTTCTCTCGAAACTACCATCCAGAAACTGAACAAACTGATCAAGGACTACAACAGCTAATACAGTTTTTTTCTTGTGTATTATATGGTAAGATGTCGTGTACATCGGGTGAATGTTTTCGTTTTCTGTGGATATGTGCAAAAACGCGCTGCAAGACCGGGCCACTTGTTAATTCTGTATTTCCTTTTAGTGAAAGAGATTAATCGGGTTATCAAGAATTGCACAGGCCTTATTACTACCACTATTAATATTTAAATATATTA
>Ga0183099_1001774_pt1 | contig 11906 bp, 14 predicted proteins | sample Biomet1_FD_127788 | JGI IMG/M metagenome (GOLD analysis project Ga0183099, IMG submission 127788) | Microbial communities from bioreactor (seeded with anoxic lake sediment) at LBNL, California, USA - Biofuel metagenome 1 | ecosystem: Engineered > Bioreactor > Anaerobic > Unclassified ... | reverse complement strand
AAACACAGCTTCGGTCGTCAGGCTCGTGTCCGCGACGGGAAACGGGAAATAGTCGAACGCGACGGAGGACGAAATCGTGCCTTCGTAGTCGTGTTCTCCCATGAGTAACTTGAGAAACGTGGTCTTGCCGCGCCCGTTTCGCCCGACGAAGCCGAGCTTCCAACTCGTGTCGATGGAAAAGGACGTGTGTTCAAAGATATTGTCGTAACTGCCTTCGTAATGAAAGGTCAGGTCGTTGACTCGAATTTGGGACATATTGAAACCTCCTGTCTGCGGTTAAAAGCGGCAAAGCCAAACGTTTACGCAACAAAAAAAGAACCCGTTGATGGTTCGCGTACACGTTTGGCATTGCAAAGCACGTCAGGCGCGGCAAAAAACCGCTCCCGCGTTTTCATCAATACCAAGGTGTTTAGCGAATCATCGGAGTCCTCCGTAAAAAAGATTTCGCACCATTATACACAGCGGGAGGAAGTTTTGTCAATGCGATCCGTCGCGGTGATGACTCTTTCCAAATATGCTATAATGAATTGCGATCCTGTCTATGCAGTCAATCGGGAGCAATCGTTTCCCGATCATATTGCGGCAGGACGCAAGAAACCAACGGATACACACGTATTTTTGAAAAATTCCCACTCCACCGCAACCTCACGCGTTCTTGTCGAGTGTTATGGGTGGAAGAGAGAGGTACTAAGCGCTTATGGAACAGCTGGCCAAGCCTAACGTGCCAATTCCGGCCGACAACGTGGACGCGCTCTTTGCGCAGTATGCCAATACGGTATACCGCCTCGCGTTTCTGCGTACCAAGAGCGGAACGGACGCGGACGACATCGTACAGGAGGTGTTCCTCAGGGCAATGCGCGCAAAGCCCGTCTGGAACAGCCTTGAGCACCAGAAAGCCTGGTTTATCAAGGTGACCATCAACTGCACGAAAAGTCTGCTGACCTCCGCCTGGCGGCGAAACACCGTACCCGAGAACGAAAATCTCCTGACGGAGATGCAGACGACGACCGAGGTTTACCCCTATGTGTTGGCGCTTCCTCAGAAGTACCGCACGGTTGTCCATCTGTATTATTACGAGGGTTATCAGGTTTCCGAGATCGCAAAGATCACGGGAACAGCGGAAAACACGGTGAAATCCCATCTCTTCCGCGCACGCGATATGCTGCGGGAACAGTTGAAAGGGGAGTTTCAGGATGTTTAAAGAGCAGTATATCCGTGACAACGACAAGCTAAAAGCAAAGGAGACGTTGCTCATGGAAATCAAAGAAAAAAACACGCGTGAGAAAATTGCGCGTGCACCAAGACAGAAATTCGTCCGATACGGTGCGGTGTTCGCGGCCTTCGTGCTGGTAGCCGCCGGGGTATTCGGCGTCACCCAGCTGGGCAAAGGCACTACCGCCACGCCCGAAAACGCAACCCTCTCCGCGTCTGCGGATTCCTCCGACATCCGCGAAGTGAAGAGCTACGACGACATCTACGGCCTCATCGAGACCATGCAAAACAACAACACCGTCTACAGTGGCGGCGTCATGATGGAGGGCGCGGCAACGGACAGCGCAACGGTTGCGGCCCCGTCGGCGGGCGCGACTGCCGAAGCCAAGTCGGACACCGTCGCCCAAGCCCCCGCGACGGCGACCGGCAGCGCCGATTACTCTGAAACAAACGTGCAGGTCAAGGGCGTGGATGAGGCGGACATCGTCAAAACCGATGGAAACTACATCTACTATATCGCGGGCAACCAGCTCAACATCATCAAGCCCGACGGCGCGAGCACACAGCTCATCTCCAGCACGCCGCTTTCCAGCGACGACAGCTGGTGGGGCTATAACTCCGAGATGTTCCTGCTTGGCGATCGTCTGATGGTCATCACCCAAAGCTACAACACCGTCTGGGTCAACGACGCAAACGGCAACAATCAGGTCAACACCGACCAGACCAATGCGATCATCTATGACATCACGAACCCCGCGAAACCCGCGCAGGTGGTCTCTCTGGGTCAGAGCGGCAGCTATGTCAGCTCCCGCATGATCGGAGACTATGTCTACCTCGTGACGTCGCAGTACATCTACAGCCCGGTCAAGGGTACGCCGATCACCTACATTCCCTCGACCTCCATCGGCACCGAGAGCAAGCTGCTCCAGCCGACCGACCTCTATGTGGGCGGAAATCCGCAGAACGCGGCCTACACCGTGATCGGCTCGATCAACCTCAAGAGCGGTGCCAACTTCACCTCTGCCAAGGCGGTCTTCGGCGGCACGAGCGAACTATACGCAACCGCGGATCATCTGCTGCTCGCGTTCGGCCGCTATGACAGCGAGACGCTGCCCATCGCGCCGGACAAGGACGGCAAGAACGTGCAGATTACGAACAGCTCGTCCAGCACTGATCTCGTGCTCCTCGGCCTTTCCGAAGGGCAGATCACGAAGCTCGCCAGTGGCAACGTGCCCGGCAGCCTACTGAATCAATTCGCGATGGATGAGTACAAGAACGTCATTCGCATCGTGACCACCCTGGACAGCTCGGTGCAGCGCATCTTTACGGACGGTGTTGATACGTATGAATACGACAGCACCAGCGCAAACGCGCTCTACACGCTGGACCTCAACCTCAAGGTGCTCGGCAAGATCGAGAACCTCGCCAAGGACGAGTATGTCAAGAGCGTTCGCTTTGACGGCGACATCGGCTACTTCGTCACCTTCCGTCAGGTGGACCCGCTGTTTGCGGTGGACCTGAGCAGCGCCGCGAGCCCGCGCATTCTGGACACGCTCAAGATTCCGGGATTCTCGGAATACCTGCACGTGTTCAAGGATAACCTCCTGCTCGGCATCGGCTACAACGCGGACGACACCACGGGTCAGATGCAGGGCGTGAAGCTCTCCATGTTTGACACCACGGACAAGTCGAACGTCAAGGAAGTGACCACCGCGAGCGTGGACGCGAGCTGGACCATCGTCGGCAGCAACCACAAGGCAATCCTCGTGGACGCGGAGAAGAACCTGATCGCCTTCCCGGCGGACAGCAACTACTACATCTACCGCTACACGGAAAAAGGATTCGAGCTCGCATCCCGCGTCAACATGACGGCGGATCTCTCAAGCTGGAACCTCAGAGGCCTGTTCATCGGGGACTACTTCTACGTCATCGGTGAATCGGGCATCACGGTGATCTCGCTCTCCGACTTTAGCGTACTCACCACGGTGAAACTCGGCTAACGAAGCGCAACAAGCGACACAACAAAAGCGGGCGATCTGCCCGCTTTTTGTTTACCCGCAATTTGCGTTATCCCAAGATAAACTTGTTGATCTTTTTCTCTTCCGCGAGGGGATTGATGGAGAGCACCTGCGAAGTGATAGCCTTGACCGCGTCGTCCTTTTTGATCTTCGAGGCTTGGGCAAAGACATCCTCACCCCAGAACTGCTCCGTGGTGCAAAACACGGTGGAATACCAGCCGTACTCCTCGCCTTTTTGCGAGAGCTTTTGTTGACGACCGCACATGGTCAGGAACATCCGCATCTGTAGCTCTGTCAGCGCGCTGTCAAAGCGGCTCTTCTCCTCCGCGCCGAAAGACGCTAGCAGCTTGATGGCGTGCAGCGGAAGCGTACCGTATTCCAGCACGGTGTTATAGATGCGCTTTGCGGCGTGGCTCAAGGTTCCATCCGCATAAGCCCCGTCAAACGCCTCTTTCCCGCGTCGCGCGGCGAGGAAGTACGGCGCCCAGTCCCGCGTATAGAAACCGCTCTTCTTGAAGAAGACTTTGCCATAGGCGATGTCTTTCCGCTCGTCCAGTACGCGCATGCGCCACTCCCACGGGTCGGTCTCCGGCTGACCTGTGTGCCAGCGCACGGGGGTTTCATACGGCGGCGTCTCATCCCAGCTCCACGAAATCAGCGAAAAGATGCCCTCGTCGTTGCCGCCGCCCAAGGAAAACCCGGCCTGTAACAGCGCCGTGGTAAAATCCTGAAAGTTTTGAATCTGTGTCTGTTCCACCGTATCGCCTCCGCCTTGTTTTGCTACCATTATAGCAAAACAAACGAATGTGCGCACGATTTGTTTTTCTTCTTCGTTTTTCGGCGTGACGCGCAAGCGGACGAGCTTCCTATCGTTCTCAACTACCGATCTCGCCTTTCGGCGCGACGCGCAGGCGGACGAGCTTCCTATCGTTCTCAACTACCGATTTCGCCTTTCGGCGCGACGCGCAAGCGGACGAGCTTCTTTACATCCTCCAGCACCGCGGCATCGCTGACGCGAATCATCAGCCAGCGCGCCCCGTTGAACGTCTGCGTGCGCGCAAAAAGCTCCTGAATATACTCCGAACAGGTCGGGAGCAGCAGCTCCGCCTCGGGTGCTTCCTTCGCGCCTACGGTGATCAGCGCCGTGAACTGCCCCTCGTCGGGATAAAGCGTGCAGAGTGCGCGCCCGCCTTTTTTGTACTTCACGTTCCAGCCCGGCGCGCCGCTGCAGGTGCTGTGCTCCACCTTTGGCTCAATTTGGTAAGACTGCTCCGCCCACGTGCAGAGTCCGTTCCAAAGCGGGCTCGTGATAAAGTCCGAAATCTCCTGTAGCGTCGGCTGTTGTGCTTTCGGATAACGTTCAAACCAAGTCATGCGTCTCTCCCTTTCCCGATTGGGTATTGCTTCTTGCAGCCGCTGCACCTGCCATAGTGCATGTCGATCAGGTGTCCGCAGTCCGCGCAGGTGCGCGCCGCGATCTGCTCGCGCAAGAGCGCTTCCGCGCCGACCGCTCGCATGTGTGCGGCGTCCGCTTGCAGATCGACACCGTATCCTTCGCGATATCGCTTCGCGAACGTCTTCATGCGCTTGCACGGGCGCTCCGCGCAATCCGCGCAGGAGAAATATCCGCGCGCTTGTACGCAGGTGCGCATGACGCACTTGCGTCGGTATGTGTCCGGCTCGGCAAGCCGCGCGCGGCAGCCCGGGCAAGGATTCTTGTCCAGGTGCCGGTAGCAGAGCATGCAGTTTAAGCCGCACGGGGCAAGCATATTTACGTCAATCTCGTCCGGTGGTTTCATGTTCCGCCCGCCTTTCCGGTACGCAGTTCCGCTTGATCAGGACAGTTTTGCCTGCCAGCGCTTGAGGAACGGAAAGTGCTCCCGCATCATGGCGCGTGCTCCTTCCTCCGTCATGCCGGGCACGTTTTCGACCGTGGGCTTGACGCAGAACTCAATCATCTCTTCCATGGTGCAATCTCCGGTAAACGCGCCTTTGTCGTAGCAATAGCTGCAATAATCGCGGCTCTTCGAGCCATCCGCCTCTGTGCCGTAGAGTTCGTTCGTTTGTCCCATCGGCATACCGCAGCTTTGGCAATAACGTTCTTCCATGATTGTTTCCTCCTGAATCGTTGTTTCCCTAGATTCTATCGCACGAACCATGACAACGGTTGTCAGGTTTACTCGCCTTCGGCGGTGTTCTTTTGATGATGCCGCCAGATCGCCTCCGCGTAAGACGCAATCTGCCGCTGCAAGCTCGCGGGTTCGAGCACGCTCACCTCCGTGCCAAACGAGAGCAGGTAACTGATCACCCAGCTATCGAATGGCAGTTGCACGTGAACGAGCATCCCGCCATCCGGTTGCTGAGCAATCATCGCGCGCTCAAACTCATCATAGACGCGAAAGGCGACAGCAGGGGAAAACAGCAATCGAATCGGCATCAGCGCGGGAAGCGGCACAACCGTCTGCTCGATGGGCGGCAACTCCTCCGGCAATTTGCCAAAGCGCTCCTCCAGCACGGTCATCTCCACAATCCGGCTGACCTTAAAGAGGCGGTAGTCTTCCTGCATGCGGCAAAACGCGTGCAGATACCAGCTCTTGTCCTTGAAGATGAGTTTCACGGGCAGTATCACGCGCCGACTTGTCTCTCCGCTGGTGGAGCAATACACGATCTCCAGCGCGCGGCGGGCAATCAGCGCGGTCTTGAGCCGCTCAAACTTCACGCTATCCGTAGACCCCATCCCCCAGCGGGAGAAATCGACCTCGATCCAGCTCGCGTTCTGCTTTTGAAACAAGCCGCCAAGCTTACTTAGCAGCGCATCCACGGGCTGATCCACCGCGCGGAGGCTCTGAATCGCGTAGAGAATCTGGTTTTGCTACCTCGTCGGTTAATAGCGACTTTGTCAAACGCATAGTTTGGCAAGAGCGAGACGCCGCCGTTCTTTCCCTGCGTCGCGTAAACGGGAACGCCCGCGAGCGAGAGCGCGTCGATGTCGCGGTAGATCGTCCGCACGGAGACCTCCAGCGCGCGGCTGAGCTCCGGCGCGGTCATCGTGCCTTTTTCGAGCAGGAGATATAGGATTTGAAACAGGCGGTCGTTTTTCATGTGTTTTTCTCGCTTGTCTTTCGTTAACCCCAGTATAAAACAAAAACCTGACAAATACGATGTCAGGTTTGTTGGAACTTGTGAAATTTGCGGTTACGCAACCTTTGCCCTTCCCGCGACCACGTACTTGCGCAGCAGTGCGCGGAGAGTGACCAGTTCGCTCTCGCTCGCAATCTGTCGTTTGGGGATCACCACCGCGCGGTTCTCTCCCGCGATGAGATAGATCGCATTGCGCGTTTCGCGCGCCAGATAGATCTGCTTCCAGCTGAAGTCCGTGTCTCCGCGCTCGCTCTTAGCGTGTACGCCGTCGCGGTCGATGCTGTACTGCACCGAAAAATCGCTCATCTTGCCGGCTTTATATTGGTTCTCCACACGCATCACAACGGAGATCAGACTTGCCGCAACCAACAAAACGGCTCCGGCGCTTCCGGTAATCAGGCCGACGCTTGCTGCGTTCATCACAGAGATTCCCTGTCCATATCGAATCAGCGTAATCAAAATGCCGAACAATAGGAACGTCATGAGCGCAAGCCCCGTCAACTTTCGTTTCATGCGAAAGTAGTTATATTGGATGTTGTCCTGCTTTGTGATGGTAAATCGTCCTGAATAGCTCATCTTATACTCCCGCGTTTCGATTCGAATAAGGCGTTATGCGAGCGCGCGCTTGATTTTGAGGCGCTGCGGTTCTACGTTTTTCTCCAGCAGCGATCGAAACAGCGATATTTCCGCTTCGTCGGTAAACTGATCCTTGGGCAGCACATTTGCGTGAGAATCCGTGATAAATACATAGAACGCATGCCCGGTTTCGCGTACTGCGACGATACGGTTCCAGGGCAGATCGGAATCCCCGCGCTCGCTTACCGCATGAATGCCGGTTTTGTCCGTTTGAAACGTAACGGTGAAGTCCGTAAGCTTTCTTTGCTTGTAAAATTTGTTGATGCGCATGACCGTCGTCACAATGTTGATGCCGATGAGCACCAGTGTCCCCAGAACCGACATGATTGCCGCGTTGATCAGCGCGACGGAAACACTTCCGCTCTGCGCATAGCGAACCAACCCGACGATCGACGCTATGATGACAAACACCAATGCGCTCGTTGCGATCAGTTTTTTTTGCATCAGGAAAAAATTATAGCGCAGATTGTCCTTTTTCGTGATGGTAAACGTATGGGAGAATTGCGTCATTTCAGATGTGCTCCTTTATGCGGATGAACTCATTATAGCGTTTGGCCGGAGCAGTGTCAAAGAAAGCACAACGATAAGATCCCCGCGGGATGAACCCGCAGGGATCTTTGGTTTTCTGGACTTGATTCTAAGGTTTAGTTTCTCTGTAGCGCTTCAATCGGGGTCATCTTGCTCGCCTTTGCCGCGGGATAGCTGCCAAACGCCACGCCGATGATCACGCAGAACACCAGCGCCGCAACCGCAGCACGCCACTCGATGGAAATGGTCATATCCGCAATCGAAGCGAAGATCTGAAGTCCCACCGCGGAGAGCCCAAGGCCGATCAACCCGCCCAGGATTGAAAGCACGCAGGCCTCGATGAGGAACTGCATCATGATGTGGCTTCTGCGGGCGCCGATGGCCTTGCGGATGCCGATTTCACGCGTGCGCTCCGCAACGGAGACCAGCATGATGTTCATGATGCCGATGCCGCGACCAGCAGCGAGATCGCGGCGATGCCGCCGAGCATGAGGGAGAGCGTGTTCATTACGCTGTCCATGGTTTCCAGTAGTTCGCTCATGTTATAGACGGTGTAGCTGTCCTCATCGCCGGTGAGCTCCAGCATATGATACTCCGCCTGCGCTTGCGCGATATCCACGGTGTTCGTCGAGGATGCCTTCACATACGCGGTGGTGATCGCCGTGCTGTCCGCGATGCGCTGCGCCGTGCTCAACGGAATCAGTACCTGCGAATCGGTGCTTGAGTCGCTCTCGGCGAGCAACCCCACGATGGTAAACGTGTGCCCGCTCATCGTAAACGTTTTGCCGATGACGTCGAAGCTGTCAAACAGATCTCCGGCCACCTCGGAGCCGACAACCGCGGTATACGTGCGCCAGTCGAGGTCCGACTGCACAATTTCGCGACCGGATTCCATCTCTCTGCCCGCGATATCCATGTATTCGCCGGTGATGCCGATGGCGGAGACGCTGGTGTAGGTCGATCCGCTGCGCGCAGTGCTGCTCACGGTCAGGTAAGGCGCAACACCAGAGATGCCATCGTAATCCTCCATCGCAAGGAAATCGTCCTCATCGAGGGTGATGTCCTCATCCGTCACGGTAACCGTTAGCAAATCCGAGCCCATCGATGCAATTGCGCTGCTGATGCTGCTCGTCGTGCTCTGCGCAATGGAGACGAGTATGATCACGCTCATAACGCCGATGATGATACCCAGCATGGTCAGAAACGAGCGCATTTTGTTTGCGAGGGTCGAGCGCATCGCGAGGCGGAGTGAATTGAAAAACATCGTCATACCGTTTCCGCCTCCTCAAACGATTGATAGAGCCGACCGTCGCGCACATAAACCGTGCGCTGCGCCTGCCGCGCGATCTCGTCGTTGTGCGTAATCAGCACAATCGTGTACCCTTGATCCGAGAGTCGGTGAATCAGGCGCATGATCTCCGTTCCGCTCTTGCTGTCGAGGTTGCCTGTAGGCTCATCCGCGAGAATCACGCGGGAGTTGCTCGCCAGTGCGCGGGCAACCGCGACGCGCTGCTGCTGTCCGCCGCTGAGCTGACTCGGACGGTGCTGCATGCGGTTGCCGAGGCCCACTTGATCCAGCGCAGCCTTTGCGCGGTCGATGCGCTCTTTTTGCGAGAGCTTTTGGTAGATCAGCGGCAGTTCCACGTTTTCCAACGCGCTCATTGAGTCGAGCAGGTTAAACTGCTGGAAAACAAAGCCGATCTTCTCGCTGCGAATCAGCGAAAGTTCCTTGTCTGTGCATTCCGCGATGTTCACGCCGTCGAGGATGTATTTACCGGAGTCCGGTAAATCGAGACAACCCATGACGTTCATCAGCGTCGTTTTACCGGAGCCGGATGGGCCGCAGATGGCCACAAACTCCTTCGGCCTCACGTGAAGCGAAGCATCGTCCAGCGCGTGTACCGTTTCGTCGCCTACATAGTAGGTCTTATAGATGTGTTCCAGCAGCAGCATAACGCGCTCCTTTCCCACGGGTGATCGTGCGTACTATTTGATCCTGCATGTGAAGTCCTCAATTGCCGCCGGAAGGCATCTGACCGCCACCGCCGCCCATATTGCTCGGAGGCTGGAAGCTGCCGCTCTGATCGCCCATCATGCCGCTCTGACCACCGATACCAAATGTGCTCGTCGTCGTCGTGTCATCCGCTGTATATGTCGCCGTGCTTGTACGCTCCGGCGTCCAGATGATGTCTCCCGCAGCAAGGCCATCCCCGGTTACCACATTGTAGGAGCCATCCGACATGCCGGTGGTTACCGTAACCTTCGTGAGCTTGCTCAGATCCATCTCGCTCTCGCCGAGCATGGTTCCTGCCTTCGTGCCATCCGCCGCAAGGTAGAGGAACGCCGTGTCGCCTTCATACTGCACCGCAGATACGGGCACGATCAGCGATTCTCCGCTGGTTTCGGTCACGATCTTCGCCGAAGCGCTCATGCCGGGGTACGCGCCCTCGATCGGCTCGGTGGTGATCGTCGCGGTATAGCTGGTTACATAGCTGCCGCTGCCGGAATAGGAGATGTTTGTCACCGTTCCGGTGAAGTCGCCATCCAGCGCATCCAGCGTGATCGTTGCGCTCTGGCCGAGTTTCACGCTCGCGATGTCCAGCTCGTCAATCGAGAGCGCAATCGTGAACCCGCCCGTGCCGGTGAGGGTGCAGACCGTCGTACCGGAGGCCACCGTTTCGCCCGCCTTAACGGAGAGCGCGGTGAGCGCGCAGTCGGTATCCGCCTTCACGGTGAGCAAGCCTTCCAGCTCTTCTATCTGCGTGAGCAGTTCCGCTTCCGTGTTCTTCAGCGTGGTGTAGGTCGAGGTCGGTGCGCCTTCTGCAAGCGTAAACACCGTCGATCCCTTGCTGATCTTCTGGTTATCCTTGACCGCAATGGTCGCGATTTTACCGGAAGCAGCGGTCACTTGAACGTATTCATTGACTGTGATGTTTCCCGTGCCAAGCGTTGCGCCCTCATCGCTGAGAACCGTCGCACTCGTGCCAACGGGGTAATAGTCGTCGGTGAACGCAATCGTCGCGGTGCCGTCTTCAATCTTCGTGATATAGCCGTCCTGCTCATCATCGCCAACCTGGACGGTGACCGCGTCATACTGCTCCATGCCGTCCGTCGCGGGGATGACGACCTGCATCTTACCGTCTGTCGCAATCAGGCAGAGGTACTCCATGTCGTCCACAATGCTGCCGACTTGCGCCTGAATATCTTTGATGATGCCGCCCTTCGTGGCCGTCACCTTCAAATTGGTCAGCAGCTGTTTTGCCGTTGCCAGCGATGCGCGGGTGTCGCTCAGCTGGTCTTTGAGGTCGCTCAACTGATCTTCCACATCAGTCGAAGTCATGGTCATGACCACGTCTCCGGCCTTGATCGCGTCGCCGGGGGCAAAGTTGACCGCGGTGACAGTGGATTCCGCCGTCGTGGTTACACTCTGGCTCTCCAGCGCAGCAAGCGTACCGCTGCCGTCGATGGTGGTGTTGATTTCACCGCTGGATACCGCGCTAGCGCGATAGTTCAGCGTGCTGGTGCCACCGGCGTCTTTTTTCGCAAGGTTGATGCCAATGATGGTGCCCGCAACTGCGAGCACGACCACCGCGCAAATGATAATGATATTGCGCGTACGCTTCTGCTTTTTCTTCTTCTTCTTTGCGCTGTTAAAGGATGTGTCGAAAGATTCCATAAGGTTTTATCGCCTCCAAATTCATTCGCCTTTGATCATATTGAACGCTTGTGACGAAAACATGGCAAAGCAACGCTGAAATTATGGAGCATTGCGACAGGATCAATCGAAAACAATCCAATTTCGCAATTCACGATAAAGCGTCGATATCTTGTCAAGTTTTTGCCAAGATCGGCCTATAAGATGAAGAAAGTAAAAGAAACGCACCGTGCGCAGGACATGCGCGCGAACACGCAGGGAGATTTGGAACATGAAGCGAAATCCTATTGGAATCATCGGGCGCGCATCTGTCGCGCTAATCATGGTTGTGCTGCTCATGGGCGTCGGGTTTGCGGGCGCGAGTTCGCCGGACACCGTCATGGTAGCCAGCGCGGATGAGTTGTCAGCGGCGCTTAGCAGCGCTGCGACCAGCGGAATAGCGACCACCATCTATTATGCGGCGGGTACCTCTCAAATCGAGCTGAGTGGTTCTCTCGGCATTCCTTCTAATGTAACGCTCGATCTGAGCTCGACCGGAGGAATACTAAAAGTCTCCGGCGGCGGCACGCTCTCCGTCAGCGGCACGGTCTCAGGCGGTGCAATCGAGGTTTCGGGCGGAACGCTGATTCGCGCGTTTGGCAGCAGCATCACCGCCACCATCACCACGAGCGGCAGCGGAATCCTGCGCGGCGCGCGTGCGCCGACGCTGGAAAACC
>Ga0183099_1001773_pt1 | contig 11919 bp, 10 predicted proteins | sample Biomet1_FD_127788 | JGI IMG/M metagenome (GOLD analysis project Ga0183099, IMG submission 127788) | Microbial communities from bioreactor (seeded with anoxic lake sediment) at LBNL, California, USA - Biofuel metagenome 1 | ecosystem: Engineered > Bioreactor > Anaerobic > Unclassified ... | reverse complement strand
TATAAATATATAGAAAAAATTAATTTTAATGATTAAGGAAGCTACTTAATACATATAAAATAAATTTTAAAATTATGTAATTTCCTAGTTTTTTATTTAATTTTTTTGGAAAACTAAATAGGAGGTGATTTTATGAAAAAATATCTTCTTATTTTTATTAATTTTATTATTGTATTTAATTTAGCTGGATGCAGTAAAAAGATGGAGAGCAGCAGCCCTAAGTCTGATTTTGAAATGAAGAGTGCTCAGATTATAACAGACAACTATATAAGATATATTGCAAGAAAAGACGAAAATAATGCAAAAATATTATTAGGAAAGGGTTTGGAGAAAAGCGTATATTTTGATAATAACATAGACATATGGGGCTATAAATTTGATGAAATATCTCAAGTGGGCAATACTGGCATGATTACTGTCTTTATATTGAAGGGCTCAGAGAATAAATCATACTCTTTATTAGAAAAATATAATTTTAAAATAGAAAAACTAAAAGGGGAGTATAAAATAACTGAAATTAAGAAAAAGTCTGAAAAAGAGTTAATTGTTGATAGAGATGATTTAAGGATAAAGGAAAAAGATCAGTTAGAGTCAAAGCTGATATTAGATAAAGATTCTATACCTAAATACATCAGCTCAAAGGATAATAAGTCAAATACCTACAATATGCAGGTATCCTCTACTAATTATGGGCCTTTAGCTATAGCATATTCTGGGGAAAAAGCTGTATTTTCAACAGAGTACCTTGGAAATTGCTATTTTGGGTTAGTGCATATTGATATTTCAATGGAAGCTTCCGGTGCTGCAAATGAAAAAAAAGATGAGGAAAAGAAGTCGGAGGGTAAATCAGAAAAAATTGAAGAGTTTGTTGGTAAAAAACTGATTAACTTAGATTATTTATTAAATTCAAAAATAACCAACATCAGCTTTTCACCTGATGAGAAATTCGTAATCGTAGGGTATATGAAAAGTAAAGGAAGTACTATAAGGATATATTATTCCTCCTCAGGAGAACTAATACCATTCAAATTTGAAGATAGTTTCACACAGGATAAATACAATGTTAAATTTTCCGGCTGTGACAAAAATACATTTATTTTTCTGTTTCAACTATAAATAATGAATCGGACAATAAAACAGGTTCCTATAGGATGAAAATGGAGGATTTTAAAATAGACAGAGTATGATATACTTGATATAGGTGATTTTATGGAATATTTTAATGATAAAAGATTTTATAGCCTTAACCAATTTTTAAGAGAAAAATTCGGAGATAAAGTTTATAAAATCTCTATAGATGGAGGCTTTTCCTGTCCAAACAGAGATGGAAAGATAAGTAATTTGGGTTGTATTTACTGCAGCGAAAGCGGCTCAGGGGATTTTGCCGGAGATAGAAAGCTTACAATAGATCAGCAGTTTGAACAAGTTAAAAATGTGATGAATAATAAATGGAAAAGTGAAAAGTATATAGCATATTTTCAAGCTTATACCAACACTTATGCTCCTGTTTATGTACTTAGAGATAAGTATTACCAGGCCATAGAAAAAGAGGGAGTTGTAGCTCTATCCGTTGCAACCAGGCCAGATTCAATCAGTGAAGAGGCCTTGGATCTTTTGGAAGAAATAAATAGTAAATTATATACATTCATAGAGCTGGGGCTTCAAACTTCAGATGAAGGAACTGCAAAAATAATTAATAGAGGCTATCCCTTGACTGTATTTGAAGATGCATTAAAAAGAATAAGAAAAAGAAATATAGATGTGGTGGTTCATATAATTTTTGGGCTTCCTGGAGAAAATAAAGAAAAGATGCTGGATACAGTAAGATATTTAAGTAAACTTGATATACAGGGAGTGAAGTTTCACCTTCTTCACCTTCTTAAAAACACTCCATTAGTAAGTTTATATAATAAAGGTGGTTTTGAATTTTTAACAGAAGAGGAATATATAGATATTTTGACAGATTCAATAGGGCTTATTCCTGAAAACATTGTAATACACAGGCTTACAGGTGATGCACCAAGGGATCTGCTGATTGGGCCTTTATGGAGTCTTAAAAAATGGGAGATACTAAATTCCATTGATAAAGCCTTAAAGGATAAAAAAATATATCAAGGTTTGTACTTTAATACAAAATGAGCTTGTAACTTTTGTATGTTTTAAGAATAGATTATATTCCTTCTTAGCTGTAAGATTATAATATAATAGTTAAGGAGGAATATAAATGTCAAATTTATCATTAAAACATATTTATAAGGTTTATAGTGGGAATGTAACAGCAGTTAAAGATTTTAATCTTGAGATTGAGGATAAAGAATTTATAGTCTTTGTTGGACCTTCAGGCTGTGGAAAATCCACAACTCTTAGAATGATAGCAGGACTTGAGGAGATAACAAATGGAGAATTATACATTGGAGAAAAGCTGGTAAATGATGTAGCTCCAAAGGATAGAGATATAGCAATGGTTTTTCAGAACTACGCACTGTATCCACATATGACGGTATATGACAACATGGCATTTGGACTTAAATTAAGAAAGATTCCAAAGGCAGAAATAGAGGAAAAAGTTAAAGAAGCTGCAAGAATACTAGACATAGAGCATTTATTAGACAGAAAGCCAAAGGCATTATCAGGAGGACAAAGACAAAGAGTAGCTTTGGGAAGAGCTATAGTTAGAGAACCAAAGGTATTCTTGATGGATGAACCTTTATCAAACCTGGATGCTAAATTAAGAGTTCAGATGAGAACAGAAATAGCTAAACTTCACAAGAGATTAGAGACTACATTTGTATACGTAACTCATGACCAGACAGAAGCTATGACTATGGGATCAAGAATAGTTGTTATGAAAGATGGTCTAGTTCAGCAGGTAGAAACCCCTCAGAATGTATATGAACATCCTGTAAATATGTTCGTTGCAGGCTTTATTGGAAGTCCTCAGATGAACTTTATTAATATAGCTTTAGTTGAAGAAGACGGAAAAGTATATGGCAAATTTGAAAATGAAAAGATATTACTTCCAGAGGATAAAGCTAAGGTATTAAAGGAAGGGAAATATATAGGAAAAGATGTTGTTCTTGGAATAAGACCGGAAAACATTGATGACGGAGAAGATTTCATTAATGAACATAAGGATACAGTAATAACAACGCAGGTAGAAGTTACAGAAATAATGGGTGCAGAAACCTACCTTTACTTGAAGATCGGGAATTCAAATATTACTGGAAGAGTTAATGGAACATCCAAGTCTAAATCAGGAGATACAATAAAGGTAGCATTTGATGAAACAAAGATTCATATTTTCGATAAGGAAACAGAATTGACTGTATTATAGGAGGAATCTGATGTACAATTTCTTGGACATACTAGGAGATATAGAAAATATAACAAAAATCCCATTTAAAATAGAATACAAAAATGGGAGGGCGTTTTATCAGCGTAAATTTGAAGAAAGTAAAGATCGTATTGTTAAAACTCAGATATTTATCAATAATGAAAGCTTTAATCTCCTTATAAATAAAGATTATGAAATATGTGCATCCCTTTTAAAATATACAATAGAAAATAAGATCAGAGAAATAAAATCAAAAAAAGAAGAAATATTAATTAATTTGTTGTCCTCTAAAGAAGTTTTAGAGGACGACTTGTATTTGAATTTCCCTTTCCTTTCAGGCAAAGCTATAATATTTCTTATCCACCTGGAGGGAAGCAGATATGATGCCTTAAACATAATAAAGGAACTATATAGAGAAGCATCTGCCTTTGTTACCATATACGGTGATGACATACTTCTAATAAAAAACTCAGAGGACAATAAAGAACACGCTGACAGCATACATGACTCCATAACATCTGAGTTATATACCGACTGCAGTGTAAGCTTCGGAAATGAAATAGACAGCTACAAGGAAATAAAAAATTGCTTTGACCAGGCAAAAAGGGCACAGCTTTATGGGGATACCTTTGACGTTAAAAGCAAGATATATAGCTACAGCCAGCTTATGCTGGGAAATATAGCTTATAACCTAAGCAGTGAAGTAAAGAAAGAAATGCTAAGCATAATTAAACATAAACTAGATAAATTCGATGGAGAAATGCTTAATACTATTGAGGAATTTCTTAAAACTGACCTTAATATCAGTGAAGCCTCTAAAAATCTATATGTTCATAGAAACACTCTGATATACAGGCTGGACAAGATATATAAGGAAACAGGCTTCGATATTAGATTGTTTAATCAGGCCTCAGTTTTTACAATTGCTTATTTAGTATGGAAGGCTAATAGATAATTTGGTATAGTTAAGAGGTAAAACTTATGTTTATCTCTTATTATTTTTGCATATAAAAGTATAATTGATAGATTCAATTGTAAATTAAAACGTGGCAAAGCCACTTTGTTTTTTGGAGGTTTAAAAATGAAAATAGACGTAGTAATATCAGCAAAATATATTGAAGAAGAAAATTTAAGAGGAAAGGCAGCAGTAATAATAGATACGCTAAGGGCCACATCCACAATATCAACAGCCCTAAATAATGGGGCAAAAGAGGTAATTCCGGTACTTACAATAGAAGAGGCAGTAGCCATAAGGGAAAATATTGGGACAGGTCTTTTAGGCGGTGAAAGGAAGGGCCTTAAAATAGATGGTTTTAATCTTTCAAATTCTCCTCAGGATTACAAAAGGGAGACAGTAGACGGGAAAATAATAATATTTACTACAACAAATGGAACAAGGGCAATAAGAGGAGCAAAGCATGCAGAGGATATAATAATTGCTTCTGTAATAAACGGAAAAAGCGTAAGCGAAGAACTGATAAAGCTTAACAAGGATATAGTTATTATAAATGCAGGCACCTATGACCAGTTTTCAATAGATGACTTTCTCACAGCAGGTTATATCATTGATATGATATCTGAAAAGAAAGACCTGGAGCTTACTGATATTGCTAAAACCGCTCAGTTTATGTACAAAAGCAGTAAGGATTTTTCCTTTGCTGAAAATGCTGCCCACTATAAAAGGATGATAGAAATAGAGCAGTTTGAGGATCTTAAATACTGCTTCAGCAAGGATATTATAAATATTGTTCCAAGATATAAAGATGGAATTATAAAGCTTTGGAACTGAGGAAATTGCATAATTGAAAAATTTGAATTTTCAGTTTGAAAACGTTGAAAATTCGATAGTTTCAAGCTAAAAATGAAGCCAAAATGTAATTATGCAATTTCCTGAACCAAATATAAATATTCTTCGTCTAATGATTGAAAGGAGAATATTATGGAGATAAATGATTTAGTTAATAGTGCAGTAAGAGGGAATGATGATGCCTTTTATCAGCTGGTATCCTGCAGAAAGGATATGCTGTACAGGACTGCTTTTAGTTATGTGAAAAATAAGGAGGATGCTCTTGATATTGTCAGCGAAACAGTATATAAGACATATATATCACTGAAAAAGATAAAAGAGCCTAAGTATTTCTACACATACCTTCAAAGAATCCTGATAAATACAGCAATAGATTTTCTTAGAAAGAAGAAAGATACAGCAGAGATAAAAGAAGATATACTGGCAGATAAAGCTGAAAGTGAAAGTTATATTGATCTTAAACATTCAGTAGATTCCTTAGGCGGAGATTATAAGACGATTATCATAATGAAGTATTTTCAGGATTTTACATTAAAGGAAATAGGAGATATTTTAGGTTGCTCATTAGGCACTGTTAAATCAAGACTCCATAAAGCCCTTTCCATTCTAAAATTAGATTTAGAGGAGGGATATTATGAATAAAAAAATAGATGAATTAAAGAAAGAATACGAGAATATAGAAGTCCCAGCAGAAATAGATTTTGCCATAGAAAAGGGAATAAAAAAGGGGAAAAGAAGGAAAAATACAGGAAGAGAGGATATAGGAATGGCAGCTGCGGTTCTAATATGCATTATGTCTCTTTCTATATTTAAGCTAAACGAGAGCAGTCTTTCCTACAAAACCTATGAAAATGAGCCAGTGGGAATAAGCTTAAGTGTTTTGGGCAGCAGCGACAGCCTGATTAAGATAATAAAGGATAATCAGAATAACTATATGGGGGTAAGAAATGGTGCTGTCTTTGGTGTTGAGGATGCAGCAATAAAATCAACTGCACAACAAGGGTATTCAAAAACCAATAATCAGGTTGAAGGAGTAGATGAGGAGGATACAGTGCAAACAGACGGCGAGTTTATATACTCCATTGATGAAGTAAATGGCTGTATAGATATAGTAAAAGCTTATCCTGCTTCTAAGATGGAGCTTATAAACAAAATAAACTTAGATAAAAGCTTTAAGCCTTCGGGAATATTTTTATATAGTGATTATTTAGTGGCTGTAGGAAATAGCTATTCTTCATTAAATGAGCAAAATGTAAATATAAATTATGACATGAAATTTATTTCAAATAAAACCCAGCTGGTAATTTATGATATTAAAGATAAGAAAAGTGTAAAAAAGGTAAGGGACATAAAGATAGAGGGAGGCTATGTAACCTCCAGAATAACAAGCAGCAAGCTGTTTATAGTTTCAAATAAGTATTTAAACAGAGAAATAATAATTAATGATAAGAAAAATGGCGAGGTAAGGATAGAAGATAGCGCAGCTAAGGGGGAAATAGTAAATTCCTATGACAAAATAAAGTATGTCAGCGGCGCAGAAACTGGAAGCTATTTAAATATTACAAGAGTTGATTTAAATAATATGAAAACAGCTTCAAAGACAGACACAATATTAGGATTTTCAGGAAATGTTTACTGCAGCCCTGATAACCTGTACCTTACTGGTTCTAGCTATAAAAATAATAAGGAAGAGACTCCAATCTATAAATATTCCTTAAAATATAATAAATTTATTGCTAAAGGAACCGTGGAAGGGACTATTCTTAACCAATTTTCTATGGATGAAAGCAAGGGATATCTAAGAATAGCAACTACCACAGGAAATTATTTTGGAATATTAAAAAGCGAGGCATCCAGTCAAAGGCACAATAATGTTTATATATTAGATAAGGATCTTAAAATATCAGGGAGCCTGACTGACCTGGCAAAGGATGAGAGAATTTATTCTGTGCGGTTTATGGGAGACAGGGGATATATGGTAACCTATAAGGAAATGGATCCGTTGTTTGTAATAGATCTTAAAAATCCAATAAAACCTAAGGTTTTAGGAGAGTTAAAGATACCAGGCTTTTCTAATTATCTTCACCCCTATGATGAGAATCATCTTATAGGACTTGGAATGGATTCGGTACTGGTTACTGAAGGGGGAGAGGAAAGAGCAAGACCAACAGGACTTAAGATATCACTCTTTGACGTAACAAATGTAAGTAAGCCAAAGGAGTTATACAAAGTGAACCTAGGGGGACAGGGCTCCTACTCAGAAGCTCAGTATAACCACAAAGCCTTTATGTTCTCAAAGGAAAAGAATATTCTATCAATACCTGTTGATATTAGAAATGGGTATGAGGATAATAATGGCAAGCAGGGAGCAGCCGTTTTCACTGTCAGCTTAAATGGAATAAAAGAAAAAGGGATTATATCTCATAGCGATGATATAAATAGAAACAGTGAATTGTATAATTTAAGCATAGTAAGAAGGACTCTTTATATTGATGACGTTTTATATGCAGTGTCAAATGAAAAGATAACAGCAAGTAATATAACAGTTTAGATAAATAAAAGAAGTGAAGCTGAAGTGAACTGGCTTAGTTAGAGCTAAGCATCGGGTGTTTAGATGGGGAGTCTACCCACCTGAAGCAGAATTATAGGATCACTTAACTTTAGAAGTGAGCGTCTTGAAATTTGGATAAAAATTACCGGCACAGACCTTCGTCCGTGCCGGTTTTTAGAATACCTGAAATATTATAAACTTTAGATAATAAGATTCATCTGAATTATAAAGTATTGGGTGATCCGGTGCCTGGGTCCTGAATTCAACCTGTCTCAGGGTTCTCCTTGCATCCTTTGAAGCTTCAAATATAGTCTTCTTAAACAGTTCCTCATTCATAAAATGAGAACAGGAGCAGGTAGCTAGAAAGCCTCCCTCTCTTACCATTTTCATACCTCTAAGGTTTATCTCCTTATATCCTCTCATGGCAGCATTAACTGTTTCTCTTGCCTTTGTAAATGCTGGAGGGTCCAGTATTACCATATCGTATTTCCTGCCTTCCTTTGACCAATCCTTAAGTATATCAAAGGCATTATGACACTCAAATTTAACTATGTCTGAAAGACCGTTAAGCTCTGCATTTTTTTCTGCCATCTCCACAGCCGGTTTTGAAATGTCTATGCCAAGAACAGATTTAGCTCCTCCTATTCCTGCATTTAGAGCAAAGGAGCCTGTATGGGTAAAGCAGTCTAAAACATCTAAGCCTTTGGCCAGCTTCTGAATTGCCTTTCTGTTTTCCTTCTGATCTAAAAAGTAGCCGGTTTTTTGTCCTTCTGCTATATCAACGTAATATTTTACATTATTTTCACTTATGATTATCTCTGTAGGAAAGATGGGGGTTAAAAATCCTTTTGTCTGCTCCATTCCCTCCAGCTCTCTTACCCTGGCATCACTTCTTTCATATACTCCTTTTGCACCAAAATCCTCCATCAGGATTTCTACAAATATTTTCTTGTATCTGTCAATTCCTAATGAGAGAGATTGAATAACGTAGTAGTCTTCATATTTGTCAACAGTAAGACCTGGAAGAAAATCTGCTTCTCCGAATATAATACGACAGCTTGATGTATCAATTACCATTTTTCTGTAATCATATGCATCTTTAACCCTTTTTCTGAAAAATTCCTTGTTTATTTCCTGGGAAATATTTCTTGTAAGCAGTCTTACGGCAATTTTAGACTTATCATTTATATATCCTTTGCCAATAAAATCTCTTTTGAAATTATATACATCTACAATGTCCCCATTTTCATAGGTTCCATCAAATCCTTCTATTTCATCTGTATAGATCCATTGGTTTCCGTTTTCTGCTTTTTTCCCCATGCCTTTTCTCAAATATACCTTACAAATCATAATATCCTCCATAACTATCTATAAAACCGTCAGCCTTTTCTTTAATTATATCTATATTTTCCCTTGAAGATTCATCAAATACACCATAAGCTTTCATTCCTGCTTTTTTTGCCCCAATTATTCCGGATAAAATATCCTCAAAAACCAGACAGCTTTCTGGACTTACATTTAATTTTTCTGCTGCAAGAAGATAAACATCAGGGCAGGATTTTGGCTTATCTACTTCGCTGGTATAAGTAAATGCGTCAAAAAAATTATAGATTTTATTTTTTTTAAGAACAGCCTCTGTAAGCTCCTCTGCATTTGATGTAGCTAAAGCCAGCTTTATATTATTTTTCTTAAGATGAGATAAAAATTCATAAGCACCTTCCTTAAGAACAATACAATTACTGTATTCATAATAAGCCATATTATACCACTCTTTTAATATTTCATCTTCAGTATCTTTAAGATCAAATCTTTTTTTAAAATATTTTGCTGTTTCCTCAAAACTTAAGTGCTCTATGTTCTCTTTTAAATCCTTTGGGAGAGGTAACCCTCTTTTGTTTAAAAATTCATAATCTATTTTGTACCAAAGTCCCATGGAGTCAATAAGTGTTCCGTCCATGTCGAAAATGGCAGCCTCTATATTACTAAGCATATAATCACCCCATGAAAGTATAGCATATTAAAGGTTTCTGTGAAATATCTTTGTTTTTTCTTCGTCTTTAAAATCTTTTACTGAATTGATGTTTATTTTCTTAAGGACCTCCATCATACAGTCGCTGTCAACTGCTACCTTTATGCTGGACAAATCAGCTGTTTCATCTACATAGGCTCTACCTAAATCTTTTGGGATTATTGCCTTGGGTCCTCCCACACAGCCGCCTATACAACCCATTCCTTCAATAAAATTATAATTCAGATCTCCCTTCAGGGCTTTATCTAAGGTATCTTTACATTCCTTAACTCCATTACAGCTATAGGCAGACAGCAATGGATATTTTTCAGGGTATATCCTTTCTATGGCCTCGCCAATAGAGGTAGATACCCCTCCCAATCTGGCATATAGTCTTCCTCCTCTTGAGGCATATTCTAAAGAGCTTTCTTCAGTTTCCTCCTCAGGATTTATATTATATGCTTCGAATATATCTTTCAATTCCTGGAATGTAAGTACAAAATCTATGTATTCCTTAATATCTTTGTCCTTTGCCTCAGCCTTTTTTGCAATGCAGGGTCCTATAAATACAACTTTGCAGTTTGAATTTATCTCTTTAAGGATCCTTCCACAGGCGGCCATGGGAGATAATGAGGGAGATACATATTTAATCAAATCATTATAGACCTTTTTTATCATGCCAACCCACATAGGACAGCAGCAGGAGGTTATCATTAGGTCTTCCTTTGTATTTACCAGGTGATTAAATTCCACTGCTTCTTTAAGTGTAAGCATATCAGCAAAAAATGCTACTTCCACCATATCAAAAAAACCCAGTTTCTTAAGTGATGTTCTAAGCCTTCCCAGGCTTGCCTTTTCTCCGAACTGACCTGCTATAGCAGGGGCAACGGCAGCTATTACCTTATCTCCGCTTTTTAATTTATTAAGAAGAGGAAGAAACTCCACCTTATCAAGTATGGCATTTTCAGGGCACACATCTACGCAGACACCACAATCAATACAGGTCTCACTATTTATCTTTATAGTATTATCCTTATCGTCATAAAATATTGCATTAAAAGGGCAGGAAGCAGAACATTTTCTCTCTTCCCCTTTTCTATGACAGCTTTCAGTGCAGAATTCGATCTTATTTACCACCTTGCTGCTTTTATAATTTTTTATTTTTTCTTCTAAAGTATCAGCAAAATTATCACCCTTAACAGAATCATTTCCTGATAAGGTGCTTATAAGCCTCATTAATTCTTCTCTTTTTTCAGACTTTTCCAGCATATTATTAACTGTTGTTCTAAAGCTGCCTTCATTATAAGACTTAACTAGTGTCGTGAACAAAGACTTATTCTCTTCCTTCATATAAAACCTGATTTCTAAAATAGTAACATTTAGTAATATTACAATATTTTCACTTTATCCATTAATAAAGTGGTAGCTTCACAGGATTCAGCTACTAAAGTTAATACTTTCGTATTAAAATCTCACTTGATACATTGACCCATGCCTTTATTATTTAATACCTTAATAAAGTTCTGCAAGATTAAAGCTGTTAGCTCTCCTTAAAATATACCTATTCACACAAGCCTTTCCTACTAGGTGTACTTGTGCAAAATTATATTCTATTTAAACTAATTACTTTTAATACTTAAATTATTAATCCTAGTATTTCTTTCCTATTTACTATCCAAAAATCAGGTTTATTCACTTCCTTTCTTTCTATTTTAATATTTTTATCTATCATTGACCATTTTTTCCATTCATGATATAAATTGAATTTAGCTTTATATTTTTCTTCTACAAAGTTATCTTTTAATATATTTGGTACTTTTTCTTTAAATTTATAACTTCGTCTAGCTATAACCATTGAAGCTCCATTATGAACCGCCATTCCATATTGATGACAATATTTATATAATCCTATTTTACTTGTATAAGCAGGATGAACTTTAACTAATTCAACTCTTTGCCTATAACAAGCACTTTCTAACATTGTTAGTAATTTTGAATATATAAAATTGTTTTTAATTCTAGCAAATTTTTTACTAACATCTTTATCATTTTTAAACTTTAAGTTTTCAATAGATATTCCACAATGATATGTTTTAGCTATTAGCATAACTTGTGCCACTAATTCTCCACATAAATTTTCTCTTCGATTTCCTTTAGTATACGTCAATTCATGTTGTTTTAAATAAGTATGCCATTTATAATTACCCTTATTGTCTATC
>Ga0183099_1001772_pt1 | contig 11922 bp, 9 predicted proteins | sample Biomet1_FD_127788 | JGI IMG/M metagenome (GOLD analysis project Ga0183099, IMG submission 127788) | Microbial communities from bioreactor (seeded with anoxic lake sediment) at LBNL, California, USA - Biofuel metagenome 1 | ecosystem: Engineered > Bioreactor > Anaerobic > Unclassified ... | reverse complement strand
CTGCCAGCAGGAAGGCCGGGATAGAACCACCCAGTGCCTGGCCGCATTTACGGGTAAAGGAGAAGAAGGAGTAGGTCAGCCCTTCGATACGGATGCCGGTTTTCCATTCACCGTATTCGACGGTATCAGCTTCCAGCGCCCACATTACCGTCATGGACATCATGACACCGACAGAACCCAGGCCCAGCGAGAAGTAAATCATGCCAAGGCTGGTCGTTGGTGACAGGAACAGCGAGGTGAAGCCGAGTGCACCCAGACCCAGACCCAGCAGGAAAGCATTTTTCTTACCGAAACGGCCAACCAGAGCCGGTACCAGCGGCGCTGCGATCAGTGTACCTACCAGAGAGATGATGACGATCATGGTCACAAACAGTTTCGCATCACCCAGTACATAACGGGCGTAGTACATGGTGGATGCAGCCAGGGCGAAATAACCGATCAGTACACACAGGGCGACCAGACACAGCATCATCAGCGGACGGTTACTGAACAGGGTGCCAACGCTCTCTTTCAGCGCCGGGCTCTCAACATCACGCTGCACAACTTCACGGGTGCTCTTGAAGCAGAGGAAATACAGTACCAGACCGGCCACTGCCAGGATCAGCGTGAACTGCGTCAGTTGCGCCTGCAGCTCGGCACCGGAAACACTGCGCACTACCGGGCCCAGCACCAGTGCCAGGAAAACGAAGGTCAGCGACGCCATGATGGTACGTGATGCACCGAGACGGGCACGTTCACGTGGTTGCTGTGTCATTACCGTGGCCAGTGAACCGTACGGAATATTCACGAAGGAATAAGCGGTACCCAGCAGAGCATAGGTGACATACGCATAAATCAGTTTTTCAGTCGCATCCCAGCCGGCTGGTACGGAAAATACCGCCACACTCAGCAGCATCAGCGGAATCGCACCCCAGATCAGGAATGGACGGAAACGACCCCAGCGGGTAGAGGTGCGGTCGATAACACGACCGGCAACGATATCCATCACCGCATCGTAGATACGTACGGCGGCCAGCATGGTACCCGCGGCGGCGGCGCTGATCCCGGCGACATCGGTGTAGTAGTTCAGCAGGAACAAGGCACCCATCGCGAACGCAAAGTTATTGGCGACATCACCGAGGCCGAAGCCAAGGACGTTTCTCCAGGTTAAAGGGCGTACGTTACTCATTATTTACCTCTCTGAATCTGAATTTTGTATGTTGCAGTGTTTTTTATTTATTTCGCGTTCTTTAATTCTTTTAATTAATATTCAGCGTTTGTTTTGAATCCCCCCGGAAAAAACAAACGCTGAATTCATACACACATTAAAATTCGCTTATTACCGCTATATTTGCCAATTCAATATTTATTAGCCTCAATACGTTTTTTGTATGGCAAATCATGCGATGGCGTGTTTACGCCTCTTTTGAATCTTTTTATGGGGATGAGTGGTTTTACAATCTGAAATTTGTGATGTTTTTGGTGTTAAGTTCTGATAAATCAAAAATAAAAGTATTATGTTTTTTAATGCTGCATATTTGCCTGCTTTTGATGATCACGCTCACAAATATATAAACCGCCGTTAATCCGCATATTGACTGTACCGAGATATAACATGTAATTTTTGCCTCGTATTCACGTTCTTAAATTCTATCCCCCCATTATGAAATGAGTGTGACATCGCTGTTTTTCACTCATTTTGCCCATATTTGTTAAAACACAATCAACTTTGGTTCCGGATGAGGTTTGTCTATGACGAATCGGATTCAAAGTTAATTTTAAATATTATTTTTAATAAAAATTCACGCGCATTTCTGATGCAGAGCCTCATCAGAAATGTCTGTGATATGCGCACTAACAAAAAACAACGACTGAGGTTTATATGTCTCATAAGAAAAAAACAGCCCTGCTATTAGGTGTATTGCCACTGGCACTGATGGCGTCACAGGTAACTGCTGCGGAAGTCAAATCTGAATCGGCAGCATCAAAGGTAATTTCTGATTCCTCACTGAACCTGAAATTAGTGAATGAATACCGTAATGCAGATAAACCAAGTGCCAAACCGCCATTTGGACCGGAAATAGATGCCTGGACCCAGGGGTTCATGTTTGATTTCAAATCCGGAAAGGTGGCTGATGTCGTTGGCGTGGAAAGTAATCTTTACCGGATCCAGTAATTAAGCGCAGACTCGGATAAATCGACCCGCTGGTATCTGGATGATCACGATAGTTTTAATATCGCGGGTGCGGCTGCGGTATTCGATTTTGCCAGCTGGGCGCAATTTAAAGTCGGCCGGTTTGGTACGGATGCCGGTTATGGCAGCCTGAAATATCCGGTTCCGCTGATTCATTCCGCTTCACAACGCGTTGTGCCGCGTATGGCGGAAGGTGCTTTGTGGCAGGGGGATTTTGACAAGCTGCATCTGTACGCCATGTATGCCAAGGCTTATGCCGGCGGTTTTTATACCGACTGGCTCGACGAATACGCTTACAACAAGGAAGAAGAACCGCGCTACAACCTGGCCGGTGTCTGGGATACCGGTCCGCTGCAGTTAATGCTGGGTGCACAGCATCAGCAAGATACCATGAACCAGTATATGGGCCGTGGCAGCTATACCTGGGATGCCGGCAATGACGCCAAAATGAAAGCCGAAGCGTTAGGTCTGTATGCGAATACGATTGGTGCGGCCAAGGATGATCTGGATGCCAAGGGGCTGGACGATACCTATCTGGCAACAGCGAAGTTATCCTATATCTATGATAAGACAACATTATTTGCATCTGTTGGTCAGGCCGGCGATAAGCTGCCGCTCAACGCACTGCGTCTGGATACCGACTACACCTTCCCGTTTGATCTGAGTATCGATCGTAACCATCAGGACATGTTATCCCTGCAGGCCGGTGTGAACTACAACATCCTGCCGACCACCACTCTGGGCGTAGCACTGCTGACCACCGACGGCTATGAAGACTATACCAAAGCCGTGGCGATTGAAGGCAAGTCAGTGAACTTCTCGGTGATGCACGCAGTGGATTCCGGTCCGTTAAAAGGCCTGAAAGCACTGGCTATTCTGAATAAGGCGAAAGAATACCGGGAAGGCAGTGCACTGGGTGACACGTTGAATTATTACGATGTCAAACTGAAAGTGAGTTATGACATTCCAGTGTTCTGATTAATGGCGAATCATTGATTCTTACTATCCCGCATTAATTTATTAATGCGGGATTTTTTATTATGGGAGTTATAAACATGTTATATCCGATTAATACGGAAAGTCGCGGCGTTATTGATCTTAACGGAATATGGAAATTTAAATTAGATCAGGGTAATGGCAGCAAAGATAAATGGTATGAGAGCGGATTGACCGATACGTTAAATATGGCTGTCCCGGCTTCATATAATGATATCGGTGTATTAGGTGAAATCCGTAATCATGTCGGCTGGGTATGGTATGAACGTGAATTCACGATTCCGGCTTATTTAACTAATCAGCGGATCATGTTGCGTTTCGGTTCAGTGACCCATATGGCAAAAGTATATGTTAACGGTATCCTGGTTACGGAACATAAAGGGGGTTTTTTACCTTTTGAAGCAGAACTGAACCGTTATCTGACCGGCGGAAAAAACCGCATCACCGTCGCAGCCAATAATATTGTCGATGAAAGCACGTTACCGGTTGGTATTTATAAAGAGAAGAGGTCGCAGGGCTGGGCAAAGTTGTGCGTAACAGCCCGAATTTTGACTTCTTCAACTATGCGGGTATCCATCGTCCGGTGAAGATCTACACCACACCGTATACCTATATCAGCGATGTTACCGTGGTCACCGGTTACAACGGCACAACAGGCCGTGTTGATTACCAGATCAAAAACACCGGCGAGCAGCTGCAGGTCAAGGTCAGCGTGCTGGATGAAGCGAATCAGGTAGTCTCCTGCGGTGACGGTGCAGCCGGAATGCTGCTGATTGATAATGCCCGCTTGTGGCAGCCACTGAATGCCTATCTCTACACGCTGCGTATCGAGCTGCTCCGGAATGCGGCGATTGTCGATGTGTATGAACAGCCATTCGGTGTCAGAACAGTGGCGGTAAAAGACGGGCGGTTTCTGATCAACCAGCAGCCGTTTTACTTTAAAGGATTCGGTAAACACGAAGATTCCGCCATTCATGGCCGTGGCTTCGATGAGGCGGCCAACGTCATGGATTTCCAGCTGATGCGCTGGATTGGTGCCAACTCATTCCGCACCGCACATTATCCCTATTCCGAAGAACTGATGCGTCTGGCGGATCGGGAAGGGATCGTGGTGATCGATGAAACACCGGCGGTGGGTCTGCACCTTAATTTTGCGGCCACCTTCTTTGGCAGTGGCGAGAAGCGCAATACCTGGGAACATATCGGCACTTATGAGCACCACTATGAAGTGGTCAGAGATCTGATTGCCCGGGATAAAAACCATTCCTGTGTGGTGATGTGGTCGATTGCCAACGAATCAGCGTCGGAAGAAGAGGGGGCGTATGAATATTTCAAACCTCTGGTGGCATTAGCGAAAGATCTGGATCCGCAATCACGTCCCGTCACGATCGTGGTACACCTGTTTGCCACCCCGGAGACGGATAAGGTCGCGGAGCTGGTCGATGTGCTGGCCCTGAACCGTTACTACGGCTGGTATCTGCAAAGCGGTGATCTGGCCGTGGCAAAAGCGAAACTGCGTGAAGAGCTGCAGGGCTGGACGAAACGCTGCCCTGGTAAACCAATTATGACGACCGAATACGGTGCCGATACCGTGGCCGGTCTGCATGATGTCGATCCGGTGATGTTTACCGAAGAATTTCAGGTGGAATATCTGCGCGCCAATCACGCGGTGTTCGATGAGTTTGCGCACTTCGTTGGTGAACAGGTCTGGAATTTCGCGGATTTCGCGACCAGCCAGGGCATTCTGCGTGTGCAGGGTAACAAGAAAGGGGTGTTCACCCGTGATCGCAAGCCGAAAATGGCGGCCCATGAATTGCGTAACCGCTGGCTGAATATTCCGGATTTTGGCTACAAGGGTTAAAAAACCGGGAGCGCAGGCTCCGGTCTTGGTAATCATGCGTACCTGATTAGCCAAGCAGCAGATTCGGCAGGAACAGACTGAGTTGCGGAATGTAAGTTACCAGCATCAGCGTAATGAACAGCACCACGAAGAACGGGATCAACTGCACGATGACTTTATCGATGGAAACCTTACCGACCGAACAACCGATAAACAGCGCACTACCTACCGGCGGGGTCAGGATGCCGATACACAGGGTGAATACCATCATGATACCGAAGTGCACCGGATCCATCCCCATTTCCTGCGCGATAGGCCAGAAGATTGGGGTAAAGATCAGTACCGCAGGGGTCATGTCCATGAAGATACCGACAATCAGCAGGGTGATGTTGATAATCAGCAGAATAACCAGCGGATTCTCAGACACGCCCAGAATGGCATCACTGATCATATAAGGAATATCCGCATTCGCCATAGCCCAGGACATACCCATCGAGCAGCCGATCAGCAGCAGAACCACAGAGGTCGTCACGGCAGAATCAAGAATGATTTTCGGCAGATCGCGGAGTTTCACCTGGCGGTAGACAATCACCGCGAGGAACAGGGTGTAAACAATCGCGATGGCAGACGCTTCAGTGGCAGTGAAGAGACCAGAGATAATGCCACCCATGATGATGACGATGAGGAACAGTGATGGCAGTGCATCCCAGGCAGTTTTCATGATCTGAGCCCAGGTAGTACGTTCCGCCACCGGATAACCACGGCGTTTAGCAATAATACCGGCGACGACCATGACGCCAAGACCCATCAGAATGCCCGGTATATAACCGGCCAGGAACAGGGCCGCAATGGAGGTACCACCGGAAACCAGTGAGTACACGATCAGCGTATTTGATGGCGGGATCAGCAGGCCGGTCGGGCAGGAAGAGATGTTAACTGCCGCAGAAAAAGCCGGGTCATAGCCTTCTTTCTTCTGCAGCGGCGCCATCGTACCACCCACAGCCGCGGCAGCCGCCACCGCAGAACCGGAGATCGCACCGAACATCATGTTTGCCAGCACGTTACAGTGCGCCAGGGAGCCGGGCAGACGACCACCCATCACTTTAGCCAGATTAATCAGACGCATAGCGATACCACCGCTGTTCATCAGATTACCGGCCAGAATAAAGAACGGGATCGCCAGCAGAGAGAAGCTGTCCAGCGCCGTCGCCATTTTCTGTGAAACCACCGCAATGGTTGCTTCCAGTGGCAGAGACATCAGAATAGTCAGCAGCGTCGAGATACCAATAGCAAAGGATACTGGTACTGCGAATGCCAGCAGCACAATAAAAGAACCAAATAAGGTCAGAACAATCAGCCAATCCATAATGTTATTCCTGTAGGCTATAAAGTGATTATGCTTTTACTTCTGCTGAAGCAATGAAAGTGAGTTTTTCCCAGATGTTCACGATGCTGTAGAACAGGATCAGTACACCGCTGATTGGCAGACACAGGTAGATGTAGCCCATTTCCAGACCCATAGCCGGTGAGATCTGACCGGTTTCCAGCGTTTTCGCTACCAGACCGATACCGCCGTAAACCATGGCAACCGCAGCAAACAGCGCAATCGCGACTTCAATGATCAGATCTGACACGGCTTTGCGTTTACCGGTCAGATTCATGGTCAGCAAATCAATCGCCAGATGGCTTTTTACGTTAACACCGTATGCGGCAGCCAGCAGACCGACCCACATAAAGAGAAAACGCGCCAGTTCATCTGTTGCTGTACTTGGGGCCGCCAGTACATAACGACTCAGAACCTGCCAGACCACACAGATCACCAGCAGGCTGGATATCACTATGATTAACTTGGTAAGTATCTGGTTGACCAAATTTAGTAATGCTTTCATCAGGTTTCACCTTGGATTAAAGAATAACAATTCGTTTAGCTGAATATTCTTATAAACGTAGAAAGAATATTCAGTTGCAGCGTAACTATTACGCATATAACGAATTTTTTAGGTGATCATGATCACAGTTGAATTGGGCTACCAATTTTGAATGGAGTATTTGTGAACTGGTTCACCAATATGAGATTGGTCTTTGACATCGGCAGGAAAAGGGACCAAGTTTAATAACGGAATACAGAACTGGTTCAGCAATAGGCAATTGAACGTTGCATCGCCAGTTCGGCAAGTCACCCTTCTGGAGAACGAAATTATGTGTGGAAAAAAAGCGGTTCTGGCTTTAATGGTAGGTGCGGTTCTGGGTTTAAGCAATGTCGCACAGGCAACAACACTGAAGCTGAGTCATAACCAGGATGTCACCTATCCGGTACATAAAGCGATGAAGTTTATGGCTGAGCGTGCCAAAGAACTGTCTGACGGTGAACTGAAGATCCGTATTTATCCTAATGCGCAGCTGGGTTCTCAGCGTGAATCACTGGAGCTGGTGCAGAACGGCGCGCTGGATATGGCCAAATCAAACGCCGCCGAACTGGAAGCATTCGCTAAAGCGTATGGCGCCTTTAACCTGCCGTATCTGTTCAAGGATTCCGATCATCTGTATCGCGGTCTGGACAGTGACATCGGTAAACAGATCCTGTTATCCAGTAAAGACAAAGGCTTTATCGGTCTGACCTACTATGATGCGGGTGCCCGCAGCTTCTACGCGAAAAAAGCCATTACCTCTCCGGCTGATCTGAAAGGCATGAAAGTCCGCGTACAGCCAAGTCCGTCTGCAGTAAAAATGATTGAACTGCTGGGTGGCAGCCCGACTCCGCTGGCGTTCGGCGAACTTTATACTGCACTGCAGCAGGGTGTGGTTGATGCGGCAGAAAACAACGTGCCTTCCATGACCATGAACCGCCATTCCGAAGTCACCAAATTCTTCAGTCTGGACGAGCACACCATGATCCCGGATGTGCTGGTTATCTCTACCAAGGTGTGGGACAAACTGCCTGAGAAAGAGCAGAAAGCACTGAGCCAGGCGGCTGCTGAATCCATGCTGGAAATGAAGAAACTGTGGGCTGAATCTGAAGCCGTTGAGCGTCAGACAGCAGAAAAACAAGGCGTACAGTTCGTGACTGTTGATAAAGAAGCGTTCCGTAAAGCGGTTGAACCAATGTACGAGCAGCTGAAGAAAGACGATCCGGAAATGTTCACTCTGGTTGACGGTCTGCGTAACAAATAATCATTATTATCATGGTTTGGTGAACCAGTCTTATTGCCTGGTTCGCCCGCCATGATAGAATTCCACCAGATGGAGAACGGTTAACGGCAGAGTACATATGTTACATTCTAAGCGTTTATATCAGGAAATAGGGATCAGGCTCCGTAATGAGCTTCTTTCTGGCCGTTATCAGGTGGGGGAGCGCATTCCGCCGGAGCGTGACATAGCAGAGCATTATCAGGTCAGCCGGACAGTAGTGCGTGAAGCACTGATCATGCTGGAGCTGGAAAATCTGATTGAAGTGCGCAAGGGTTCCGGTGTGTATGTCATTAATCTGCCCGGAGCGCAGAGCGCGGTATCCCCTCAGCTGAGTAGCAGTGAAGAGGATGATATCGGGCCATTTGAGCTGTTGCAGGCCAGACAGTTTCTGGAAAGCGACATTGCCGCGTTTGCAGCAACCCAGGTGACCAAGAACGATATCGCCCAGATGCGTCAGGCGCTGGATATGGAAAAAGATATTCTCGATTCCAGTGGCGAAGATGATGACGGTGATCGTCAGTTCCACATGCTGATCGCACAGGCGACCGGCAACAGCATTCTGGCCGAGATCATTGAACAGCTGTGGCTGCGCCGGAAAAACAGCCCGATGTGGAGTAAGCTGCATACCCGGATTACCGATACCTCTTACCGGCAGAACTGGCTGGCAGATCATCACAAGATACTGGCCGCTTTGCAGCGTAAAGATCCGAAAGCTGCGCGTCAGGCAATGTGGCAACATCTGGAAAATGTAAAAGAGAAACTGCTGGAATTATCCGACGTGGAAGATCCTGCCTTTGATGGTTATTTATTCGAATCTATTCCGGTTGCAATCGTCGAATAATAAACATCTGATATAGTTTTATAATTCAATCCTGGCTGCTTTGAAAAAGGTAGTCAGGGATTCTGTATGCTCACTTCATACTCTCCTTATTAATTTATTTCCTCTTCACTGCCGGGAATATTCACTATTTCTGCTGTCAGTAATATTTGTCTGAAAAATTGTAAAAAAAAGCTCAGGAATAATACCTGAGCGGAAATTTGGCAGAGACTAACTACCCCCTCATTTGCAGGAATGCAATCCGGAAAATAAATCCCTCAGCAAACTACAAATAATTTCTGGTTAACCAGATGCCGTGATAACCCTCTTTTTATCACGGCATCTGCGAAACCACAGAATTGGTTGACAGAGCACCTCTGATCTGAGCAAGTGCTGCAGCAGAGGTGTTCAGCCTAAAACCCAGATTCCACAGGCATTCTACGCATTACTGCAGCCAAAAAAGAGATCTGGATCACATCAGTATTGGTCTAATATATTTCGCGTTTTAAACGTGATCTGGTTAACCAGATTTGAAATTGGTTTTTGACTTTGTTTTGGAACTAATACAATCTTGCATCCGCTAAATCATTATTTGTTTCTGATGCAAATAAACAGAAATGGAATTCATAAAAATATTTATGAACGTTTTTTATGTGTTTGGTAATCAAATACATATTTTTACTCTGTGTGAATATTGAGGGTTTTAATTATGGTTAAACGTTTATCTCTGGTCGCTTTAGCTGTATTTGCTGCAGGTAATGCAAATGCCATCCAGGTTATTAAAGATGCCAAAAACGACGTGCAGGTAACAGGCATGGCGTATGCGGGTCATTATTTCGGTGATTCAAAAGACAGCGAAGCTTATGGCTCCAGCACCTTTGCCCGTTTTGGTGCCAAAGCCCAGACTGAGATCAATGATCAGTTAACTGCGGTGGGTACTTATGAAGCGCAGCTGAAACTGAACGATGCCGACAGTGAGCAGAAAAAGGATTCCATCACAGTAGGTGGTGAAACCTATGACGGTTCTACCGCGAACGGCACTAACGTCCGTACCCGTTACATTTTCGGTGGTGTGGATGCAAAAGATATCGGTCTGTTCACCTTCGGTCGTCAGAACGGTGCGGCATTTGCAACCGTCGGCAACTGGTCTGATGTGGCGTTAACCGATGGTTACAGTGCGAATGCGCTGGGAACGGGTCCGGACATGTTCGGCACGCAGCGTGGCAGTGACATTCTGAAGTATACCGGCGTGTTTGGCCCGGCCACTGTGGCTGCCAGCCATAAATTCTCCACTGCCCGTGATACCGAAACAGAAGATAAGGATAACAGCGCATCCACGCTGGCGGCTTCTTATGAAGTGATTAAAAACTTCAGCCTGGGCACGGCATACACTGATGGAAACCGCGGTGATGAGAGTGTTGATCTGTGGCTGGCCGGTGCCAAGTATGACGATAAGGCTGTGTATGCTGCGTTAGTTTATGCAAACGGCACTGATTTCCTGAAAAGTGGTGTCGATCATACTGCTTATGAAGCTGCATTGGGTTATACCTTTGTCAACGGTATCTCGCTGATGACCACCTGGGAAAAACAGCGCGTTGAACAAAACGGTAGCAAGAAAGACGGATACAATGCTTATACCTTTGGTGCGAAATACGCATTCACCAAAGCTCTGAGCGTTGCGGCTGAATACCGTGTGAATGACCGTAATAAAGAAGATTATGGCGCATTCACCGAATACGGTGCCGGTGTGACCAAAGTCGACTCAGGCGATGATTTCCAGGTAGCTGTGAAATACATGTTCTGATTTGCATTCTTCCCCGAAAACATTTACCCGGAGCTTGCTCCGGGTTTTTTATTGCTGCAGATTCAGGTCAGTCAAATGGAATTGCGGGAATAAAAAAACGCTCAGGGGTTACCTGAGCGGGAAAGTTTGCAGAGATGACGTCTGCATCATTGGGGTGTCTTTTACTGCGGTGTGATAATCGCTTCTTCATCAGTGACCGGTGCGGATGGCGTATTGTGGGCCGGTTCTTTGATCAGCACCCACAGCACGATGGCGCCGATGATATCGAATATGCTCAGACCAACGAAGAACGGGCCGTAACCGATGATGGCAACCAGCGCACCCATCACCAGGGTGAATGACAGCTGACCGATCCAGGCACAGGAACCCGTCATACCGGCAACAGTCGCGATTTCATTTTTCTTGAACAGGTCAGCTGACATGGTGATTACCACAGTAGACAGCGTCTGGTGTGCAAAGCCACCGATACTCATCAACGCGATCGCCATGTAAGGATCATCAACAACGCTGACCAGACCGATAGAAATCATCAGCAGCGCACCGATAGTGAAAGCGGTACGGCGGGCATTGATGGTCGACATGCCCAGTTTTTCCATACAGAACTTCGCGATGAAACCACCGGCGATACAGCCGAAGTCAGCAGCCAGGAAGGGCAGCCAGGCGAACAGGGCGATTTCTTTCAGTGGCAGGTGCATCACTTTCATCAGATACAGCGGCATCCAGAAACTTAAGGTGCCCCATGCCGGATCGGCCAGGAAGCGGGCAATCGCCAGACCCCAGAAGTTACGCTGACGCAGGATAGAACGTACCGACGGTTTCTCGTTACCAGCTGCCAGATGTTTTTCCTGGCCATCTTCAATGTAGTCGCTTTCTTCCTTGGTCAGCCAAGGGTGCTTGTTTGGCGAGTTGTAAATCAGGAACCAGGTGATCGCGAACAGAACGCCGATACCACCGGTGATCACGAACGCCATTTCGGTGCCCAGACCTGAGCTTTCAAACGTCAGCAGTGCCCATACAACCAGCGGCGGTGCCAGCATCGCGCCGACAGAAGTCCCCGCGTTAAACAAGCCACCGGCAATGCCGCGCTCTTTCGCCGGAAACCA
>Ga0183099_1001771_pt1 | contig 11922 bp, 6 predicted proteins | sample Biomet1_FD_127788 | JGI IMG/M metagenome (GOLD analysis project Ga0183099, IMG submission 127788) | Microbial communities from bioreactor (seeded with anoxic lake sediment) at LBNL, California, USA - Biofuel metagenome 1 | ecosystem: Engineered > Bioreactor > Anaerobic > Unclassified ... | reverse complement strand
ATACTCAAATTTTTGATATCAGCACCATGATCAGGAAGACAGCATGATCCCGAGACTGACACCCCAAGACAGCCTGAAACAACCTTACATTGCATTTCTGGCATCATTAGCGCGCGCTGGATTCAGTGGCGATATTGACTCTTCTTATTCCAGCCGTCTGGCTGTGGCCACTGATAACAGTGTGTATCAGTGGTTACCGCAGGCGGTGGTGCACCCCAAAACAACTGACGATATCGCATTGATGCTGAAACTGGCGTCAGAGCCGGTATATCGTCACATTACGTTTTCACCGCGTGGCGGTGGTACGGGCACTAATGGTCAGTCGCTAAATGATGGCATCATGGTGGATCTGTCGCTGTACATGACATCGGTATTAGAGCTGGATGTTGCGGCACGTCAGGTCAAAGTGCAGGCGGGGTTAGTTAAAGATAAGCTGAATACCACACTGAAGCCGCATGGTTTGTTTTTCTCTCCAGAACTGTCAACCAGTAACCGCGCAACCATTGGTGGCATGGTGAATACTGATGCGTCAGGTCAGGGCTCGTTAAAATATGGCAAAACCTCGGATCACGTATTAGGCGTGCGTGCGGTATTGATGGACGGGTCGGTGATTGACGCTTTACCGCTGCAAGGCGGTGCGTTGCAGGCGAAACTGGCGCAGCAGGATCGGGAAGGTGAAATCTACCGTCTGGTATGGGATATCGCTCGAGGAAAACGTGCTGATATCGAAGCAACATTTCCAAAACTAAACCGTTTTCTGACTGGCTATGATTTGACGCATGTCTATGATCCTGCCACAGAAACGCTGGATCTGAGCCGGTTATTGTGTGGTTCGGAAGGCACGTTAGCCTTTATTACTGAAATTTTGCTCGATCTGACGCCAATCCCGACTTATCGCGGATTGGTGAATATTAAATACGATAGCTTCGAATCCGCATTGCGTAACGCACCATTAATGCTGGCAGCCGAAGCGATGTCGGTGGAAACGGTAGACTCGCGCGTCTTGGATCTGGCGCGTTCCGATATCGTCTGGCATTCAGTGAAAAACTTGATCACCGATGTGCCGGGTAAAGCGATGATGGGCTTAAACATCGTTGAATATGCTGGCGCTGAGGCGAGTGAGCAGCAGCCTAAAATGCAGGCACTGTGTCAGAAAATTGATGAGCAGATGGCCGCAGGCAAAGCAGGTATTATCGGTTATCAGATCTGTGAAGATCTCGGCAGTATCGAAGCCATTTATGGCATGCGTAAAAAAGCGGTAGGTCTGCTAGGCAATGCACCGGGACGTAAAAAGCCGGTAGCATTTACCGAAGATACCGCTGTGCCACCTGAAAAACTGGCTGATTTCATCATGGAATTCCGCGCCTTACTGGATGAACACCAACTGACTTACGGTATGTTCGGCCATGTCGATGCCGGTGTATTGCATGTACGCCCGGCGCTGGATATGTGCGACCCTGAACAGGAAGTAACTTTACGTAAAATATCCGATCAAGTGGTTAAATTGACGGCGAAATACGGTGGTTTGATGTGGGGTGAACATGGTCGCGGTTTCCGTTCCGAATATGGTCCGGAATTTTTCGGTGAGCTGTTTGTTGAATTGCGTCGCATTAAAGGGGCATTTGACCCGGATAACCGTTTGAACCCTGGCAAGATTTGTACGCCGGTAAGCTCCAACGATGAGTTGGTTTCTGTCGATGCCACCAAACGCGGTGCGTTTGATCGTCAGATCCCGGTGAAGATCCGCGATTCCTTTAAAGAAGCATTGGATTGTAATGGCAACGGCTTATGTTTCACATTTGAAACCAGTTCACCAATGTGCCCGTCATTTAAACTCAGTGGTGATCGCCGTGAATCACCGAAAGGTCGTGCGGGTTTAATGCGTGAATGGCTGCGTCAGCTGGAAGTGCAGGGTGTGAATGTACTGACCGAAGAAGGTGCTATCCAGCATGGTGTGTTCCGCTGGAAAGATCTGGTTGATCGTGCGCTAAATACGTTTGCTAAACGCCGTGGTGAATACGATTTCTCCCATGAAGTGATGGATGCCATGCAAAGCTGTCTGGCCTGTAAGGCCTGCTCCAGCCAATGCCCGATCAAGGTTGATGTACCGGCATTCCGTTCTCGTTTCATGCAGGTATATCATCAGCGTTATTTGCGTCCGGCGAAAGATTATTTCGTCGCCACGGTGGAAACCTATGCGCCGTTGATGGCGAAAGCACCGGGCGCTGTGAACTTTTTCCTCAAACAGAATTGGGTGCAAACGCTGACTGAAAAAACCATCGGTATGGTGGATGTGCCAATTTTGAGTCAGCCGACGCTGAAAAAACAGTTGGCCGGGCATGAAGCGTTATTGTTCCAGTTGGAAAAACTGGAAGCCATGTCGCCGGATGCACGCAAGAAAGTGGTATTGGTGGTACAAGATCCCTTTACCTCTTTCTATGATGCCGATGTGGTACGTGACCTGATTTTGTTGCTGGAAAAACTGGGTTACCGCCCATTATTGTTGCCATTCAAACCGAATGGTAAACCACAGCATATCAAAGGATTCCTGCGTAGTTTTGCCCGCACCGCGGCGGATAGCGCACAGTTCCTGAATCGCTTACACAAGCTGAATGTGCCGATGATCGGGCCTGATCCAGCCATGGTACTTTGTTATCGCGATGAATATGTGCGGGCATTAGGTGATGCACGTGGCGACTTTAAAGTGCAGTTACCGCAGGAATGGTTACTGTCAGTGCTCGATTCGTTACCGCAAAAAGAGGCGAGTGATGAGACGTTTTATCTGATGGGGCATTGCACTGAAAAAACCGCAGAGCCAAGCAGTAACGGTGATTGGGCGAAGGTATTTACTCGCCTTGGTGCCAAATTGCAGCCGGTTGCCGTGGGTTGTTGTGGTATGGCGGGCACGTATGGTCACGATGTTAAACATCTGGATGACTCACGTCAGATCTACAAAAACAGCTGGCAACCTGCTTTGGCAAAACTGCCAACCTCACAGGCACTGGCGACCGGTTATTCCTGCCGTAGTCAGGTGAAGCGGATCGATGGTAATAAACTGAAACATCCGGTGCAGGCATTGTTAGCTTTGTTGTGATGCTAAAGTAATAAATCAAACGGAGAAGTGCGGTGATTTGGCAACGAGATTTTACACTGGCGAGTTTAAATGCAGGCTCGGTAAATACACTGGTTGCGCATCTCGGCATCGAATACACCGCGTTTGGTGACGACTATCTGCAGGCCACTATGCCGGTAGATAGTCGCACCCACCAACCGTTTGGCATGTTGCATGGCGGTGCATCGGTTGTGCTGGCTGAAACGTTAGGTTCTGTGGCGGGGAATATGTGTGTACCCCGCACACATTGCTGTGTCGGGTTGGATATCAATGCCAATCATCTGCGTGCAAAGCGTGACGGCATTGTCACTGGCACTGCACGCCCGATCCATCTGGGTGCCACCACGCAAGTCTGGCAGATCAATCTGCATGATGAACGGGAACGCTTGTTATGTACCAGCCGGCTGACATTAGCGGTGCTTTCCCAGAAAAAAAGGACCGCGAAGTAATTGTAACAAGCAAAAGTTGTAAATTGATTGTATAATAACCAGCGTAAAAGAGAGTCGAGTAAGAGACCGTGTAAGCCCACCCGTCTGAAAACTTCTGAAATTGCTGCGATAACTATCACATTTTTGGCGACAAAGCTCGCCCAATGTGTATAATCGCCACCCATTTCTTTGTTCGGGCCAGCAGCGTCTCCCTCGCTAAGTGCCCATCCTTGTAGAGTAGTGAAAATAAATATGACTGATACTGAAAAATTGCCGAGCTTTAGCGAGCTGGGGTTAGCTGCGCCTATTCTGAAGGCCGTAGCCGCTGTGGGGTACGAAGATCCTTCGCCAATCCAAGCTGCGGCAATTCCGCCGTTGCTGGAAGGCCGTGACCTGTTAGGTCAGGCTCAAACCGGTACAGGTAAAACAGGTGCGTTTGCCCTGCCAATCCTGTCTCGTCTGAATTTAACTCAGATGGATACTCAGGTGCTGATCCTGGCACCAACGCGTGAACTGGCGATCCAGGTTGCTGAAGCTTGCCAGAGCTACGCACAATTTATCCCTGATTTCCATGTACTGCCTATTTATGGTGGTTCATCTTACGATTCACAACTGCGCGCACTGCGCCGTGGTGCCCAAGTTGTTGTGGGTACCCCTGGCCGTGTTATGGACATGATGCGTCGCGGTAAACTGGATCTGTCTGCACTGAAAACATTGGTGCTGGACGAAGCCGACGAAATGTTGCGCATGGGCTTTATCGATGACGTGGAATGGGTTATCGAACAATGTCCATTGGATCGCCAGATCGCTCTGTTCTCTGCCACTATGCCAGAACAGATCCGCCGTATCGCGCATCGCCATCTGAAAACCCCAGTGGAAATCAAGATCGCTTCTAAAACCAGCACTGCGGCGAATATTCGTCAACGTTACTGGTTAGTTTCTGGCTTGCATAAGCTGGACGCGATGACCCGTATGCTGGAAGTTGAACAATTCGATGCATTGTTGGTATTCGTGCGCACTAAAACTGCCGCAGAAGAACTGACCAGCAAACTGTCGGCACGTGGTCACTCTTGTGAAGCACTGCACGGTGATATCCCGCAGAAACTGCGTGAACGCACTGTAGAAAAATTGAAAGCCGGCCAGATTGATATTCTGATCGCGACTGACGTTGCGGCCCGTGGTCTGGACGTAGAGCGTATCACTCACGTTGTGAACTACGATATTCCTTACGATACAGAGTCTTATGTACACCGTATCGGTCGTACTGGCCGTGCTGGTCGTACTGGTGATGCAATCCTGTTTGTTGCGCCACGTGAACGTCGTATGCTGCGCATGATTGAACAGGCTACCCGCCAGCCAATCGAGCCGATGCAGATGCCAACAGCAAAAGATATCAACAAACATCGTTTGGAACGCTTTAAACAGCAGATCCGCGAAACACTGGAATCCGAACAGGATTTACAGCCGTTCCAGCAGATCATTAATGAGTTCCTGGAAGACGAAAGCACAGATCCATTAGATTTGTGTGCGGCGCTGGCGAAAATGGTACAGGGTGATGAGCCGCTGTTCATGAACGAAAAAGAGCCAGAACCGAATCAACGTATGGAAGAGCGTAATGATCGTGGTGGTGACCGTTTCGAACGCGGTGGCCGTAATGATCGTGGCGGTGACCGTTTCGAACGTGGTGGTGATCGTCCTGAGCGCAGTGAACGTCGTTCACGTGCACCGGAAGGCCCAACTTCCCGTTACAAACTGCATGTTGGTCATGAACATGGTGTGAAACCAGGTCAGATCGTGGGCGCTATCGCTAACGAAGCTGGTATCGACAGCAAGTTCATCGGTCATATCGAGATCTATAACGATTTCACCACTGTTGACCTGCCAGAAGGTATGCCAGCAGAAGTGATGAATACTCTGAAGAAAGCACGCGTTTGTCAGCGTCCGCTGGATATCGAATTGTTCACCGGTGAAGTTCCGGAATCTGCTCGTCGTGCACGTCCATCATTCGGTGATCGTCGTCCACCTCGCGCTGACGGCGCTCGCAACGAAGGTCGTGGTGACCGCCCATTCAGCAGCCCACGTCGTTCATCAGGTGACCGCACTGATCGTCCGCAACACCGTGATGGTGGCGCAGGCGCCGGCAGCAAGTTCCGCCGCGATCGTTAATTCGATTTGAATCCAAAAACCGCACAGCTTGCTGATGCGGTTTTTTTTCGCCTGTCATTTAGCGAATGTTTTTACAGCCATAAAAAAAGGCATGAATAATCATGCCTTTGTCGTTTTGATAATCAATCAGTTACGTTGCAGCAAGGCCATATAAAAGCCATCAAAGCCGGTTTCTGCCGGGCTGATAGTTTGATCCCGAATTAGTGAGAATTGACCATCACATTCGTTCAGGAATTTAGTCACCTGATGTTGATTTTCAGCAGGCAGCAGACTGCAGGTAGCATAAACCAGCTGACCACCGACTTTGACCATTTTGCTGTAGCGACGCAGAATGTCGGCTTGCAATTCCAGCAATACCGGTAAGCGTTCCGCGGTGTCGCGCCATTTGGTGTCTGGGTTGCGCTTTAATACTCCTAAGCCAGAACAAGGCACGTCTAACAATACGCGGTCGGCACTTTCTTTCAGACGTTTGATGGTTTTACTGCTTTCAATCAAGCGCGGTTCGATATTGTGAGCACCGGCTCGACGGGCACGCAGACGCAGGTTGTCAACTTTCCACTGTTCCACATCCATCGCTAACAAGCGGCCTCGGCCTGCCATCAGTGCGGCCAGATGCAGTGTTTTACCGCCCGTACCAGCGCAGGCATCAATAACACGCATACCCGGCTCTACACCAAGGAATGGGGCAATGTGTTGTGAACCAGCGTCTTGCTGTTCAAACCAGCCATCTTTAAAGGCTTGGGTGCGGAACAGTGAACCGTTGGAGGTAACTTCCAATGCACCAGGCACATCCGGCACGGCACGGGTATCAATATGTTCCAGTTGCAGACGATGTTGCAGCTGCGTTTCTTCACATTTCAATGTATTGACGCGGATATAACGTTTGGCGGCATGGGTCAGCGCTTCACGCTCTGCTGGCCAGGCATCGCCCAGTTGTTCTTGACCTAGCTGTTCCAGCCACTCAGGGCAACCGTCCCAGAGTGCAGGTTGTGCTTTGGCCAGCTCACGACGGGCTTCAAATACTTTTGTGTCACACAGATCAGAGGCGCGCAAATTCGGTAATTGGCGGTTACGCAACAAGTGCCATTGACAGATCAGTGATTGCACAGCGATACCGGCTTGCTCCATCGAGACATCAGCCAGAAACGCCAGCAGATTGAGGTGGCGCAAAATATCGCCGACTGCGCCAATGACATGGATCTGCGCCGCTTCCGGCATAGGTTCCGCTTTAAATTCCTGCGCAGTCGCGCGATCAACCGGCGATTTATCATTTAATACGGCAGACAGAATAGCTTGTACAGAGCCGCATTCCAGCGGAGTTAGAGCATAGGTGCGCATGGATAAAACCTGAATAGTTGGAATGTGAAGATCATAGAAGGTCACCTGCACGGAGACAAGAAACATTACCGCTTTGCAGGCAATATCACAGACTTGTGATTAACAGTTATGCAGCGCACAATATTAGAATTTCGCATTAATGGGAAGAACAGAAAAATGGATATTGCGGATTTACGTCGTGAATACCTGAAAGGCGGATTACACCGCGAAGATTTGCCGGTGGATCCGATGGTTTTGTTTGAAAAATGGCTGCGTCAGGCCTGTGACGCTAAATTAACGGATCCGACTGCGATGAGTGTGGCGACGGTTGATGCGAGTGGTCAGCCTTTTCAGCGGATGGTGTTATTGAAGCATTATGATGCCGATGGTTTTGTGTTTTATACCAATCTGGGTAGCCGTAAGGCACAGCAGATCAAGGTTAATAACCATGTCAGCTTATTGTTCCCATGGCACACGCTGGAACGCCAGATCCATATTACCGGTGTCGCGGAACAGCTATCACCCTTGGAAGTGATCAAGTATTTTCATTCCCGCCCAAAAGACAGCCAGATCGCCGCGTGGGTAAGCCAGCAATCGAGCCGTATTTCTGCCCGTAGTATGTTGGAAAGTAAATTTATGGAGATGCGCTCTAAATTTGCGAATGGTGAAATTCCGGTACCGAGTTTCTGGGGTGGTTATCGTATTCGTTTTGATAGCATTGAATTCTGGCAGGGTGGTGCCCATCGGTTGCACGACCGTTTCTTGTATCAGCGGCAGGGTGATTTCTGGCATATTGATCGTCTGGCACCGTAATGTGAACGATTGAAAGCTAGAAAAACAAAGCCCTTTGATTACTCAGAGGGCTTTGTCGTTTATGGGCGTTAAACACAAGGGATTTAAAATCCCTCGTTAGTTTAGAATTATTTTTGTTTCTGCTGTTGCTGTTCTTTGGCTTGTTGTGCCGCAAGTGCTGTTGCTTCAGCCGCAGCAATATTTTCCAATGTTGCTGCGGCCGCAGCGCCGGCTGCTCTGCCTGCGGCATCAATGTTGACTACATCACCATGGGCGTTTTTCAACGTTACTTCCACTTGATTAAATGCAATGTTGATCCCGTTTTCTGAGAACAACTGATCGATACGGCGATTTAACTCGTCGAGCGCTGGGTTACGATCGCCCAGCTCACGGACAAAGAAGCGCATTTCGTGATCGAGTGTGCTGGCACCAAAAGCCAAGAAATAGACAGTTGGATCCGGCTCTTTCATCACTCGTTGGTTTTCATGTGCCGCTTGCAACAACAGCTTGCGAGTCAATTCAAGATCCGAACCGTAAGAGACGCCAATACGTAATACCACACGGGTGACGGTGTCACTCAGCGACCAGTTAATCAATCGCTCTGTTACGAATGCTCGGTTAGGAATGATCACTTCTTTACGATCAAAGTCGGTGATCGTAGTGGCGCGGATGCGGATTTTATTAACGGTGCCAGAGAAACCAGATACGGTAATAGTGTCACCGATCCGCACCGGACGTTCGAAAAGAATGATCAGGCCTGAGACGAAGTTGGCGAAGATTTCCTGCAAACCAAAACCCAGACCTACCGACAATGCGGCGACCAGCCACTGTAATTTGTTCCATTCCATCCCGATGATCGACAGGGTGGCGATAGTACCGGTGGCCGTTAACAGGTATGACAACATAGTGGTGATGGCATACGAGGTGCCTTGTGCCAATTGCAAGCGCGATAGCACCAATACTTCCAGCAAGCCTGGTAAGTTGCGGGTCAGGATGTAGGTCACCACCGCAATCAATATACCGCCCAGTAAGTCGCGTAAGCTGACGGCTTCCAGTACCGCGTTTCCGTCTGTACCGACGGTGTGATGCCACAGTGCGATACTGTCCAGATACGCGACCACGGCGACCAGATCAGACCACAACCAGTAAAACGCGCCCGCGAAGACCAATGTCAGCGCAACGGTAACCAGACGCAGGGTTTGCTCGTTGATCTGCTCTAAGGTGATGGGTTTGTCATCACTGACTTCAATGCCCTCAGTATTTTCGCTGCGTTGCTGGTGCTGACGTTTCGCTAAGGCGCGGCGATAAGCCAAACGACGAGCTGCGACAGACAGGCCACGCAATGCGGTTTCGTACAGTAATACCCAGACTGAAACCAGATAGAAACTGTCGATGAGACGCGCACTTAGTTTCAGCGCTGTGTAGTAGTAACCAAATACCAGCAAGCCGATCAATACCAGCGGTACTGCGCCAAAGGCCAGTGCAGAGATATTGCGCCATAAACTGGTTTGCTGGTTATTTGGCCGTTTACGTACAGTGGTAAACAGCTCGAAAGATAATAGTAGCAAGCTGACCAGACAGATGATTTGTCCGACTACATCATTAGCTAAGCGTGACGGGTCTAACTCACCCAGCGTTGCGATAAAAATCAGCGGCAGCAGGGTATACCAGATATTACGTAATGCTTTACGCAGATGGGCAACTGTCTGAGTATCATGGCCAAAATGTTTTTGTGCCAGTCCATCCGGTTTTAACATGCGGCGCATAGAGCCGAATGCCATATAAGCCAGTGCCATTCGGAAAGACAGTTCCCATATAATCAGCGGTGATGATAGACCACTGAAGACCAGCGCCAAACCGGCACTCATGATAAACAGAGCACCAGGAATGGTGCGAAGGAAAACAAACAGAATCGCTTTCGGTGTATGACTATGAGTGTCTTTGCGTAACTGACCGACATCTCTAGCCAGTGTTTCAAAATGATCTTGTATCGTCTGGCGTTTCCAGAGCATAACGCCTGCGATAATAAGCATCAGCAAAATAGCCGGTATAACTTTCAGCGAATTCTGCAACCAGTTATTCAGGTTGGCACTGATACTGATGGCTTGCCATTGCGCCATTAATGCACCTGGCAGAGCACTCAGCCACGCCATGTCGAGTGGTTTGTTACTGCTGACCCAGAAGATCTGCTGCTGTAAGGTAGATTGCAGTGATTTACTGACGCGTTCCAGTTGTTGCTGGTTTAGTTGCAGATTGATGGATAAATTCAGCTGCTGACCCAGCTGTTTATTCAGTTGTTCCAGCAATTCACGACGACCATCTAGCGTTTCATTCAATATGGTCATCTGCTCGGCAGTCAGCGCATCGCTGGTATTTTTTTCCAGCAGCTTCTGAATGTAATCATTACGCTGATATAGCTGATCACGTAACTGGTTCACATCGAACTGGGCCAGACGTAAATCGGCAATCTGCTCTTCTGAACCACGCACCAGATCGGAGTCTGGCAGCATCTGACGTTGCTGATAGAGGATCTTCGATAGTAGCAGGCTGCCTTTCAGTACAGAGATCTGTTCATTCAGGTTTTGTTCTGTCTGAGTGGTGCGATCCAGCCAGTTTTTAACTTTGATATTTTCCTGTACCAGCGAGTTAACGCCCTGAGTAGCATCAATTAATTGCTGACTCAGCTGCTGATTCAGTTTTTGCTCTTTTTGAATAAACGAAGGCAGTGTTTGTGCATTGTTTGTTTCCGCTGTACTGCTTTCTTCTACGGTTTTTTCAGTCAGTGTCAGACGCTTATTACTGACTTGCTGCTGAAGTAGCTGCACCCAGTTATTCAACTGGGCGATTTGGGCGGCGAGGTAATCTCGCTGTTTATTGTAGAGATCTTGCTGACTGGTATTGTTATCCAGATCTTTCTGGCGTTGTTCTTGTTGCAGTTGCAGTAAGGCCAGTTCGGTGTTGAGTTTAATTCGCAGTGATGGCGTTATTTCTCCACTTTGCTTCAGACCACTCAGACGATTGCGGATATCCTGCATTCGCTGGTAATCCTGACTCATCGTCGACTGAGCACGCTCCGGCAAAGTTTGCAGGAACGTTAACTGACTATTCGCGTTGCCCAGATCGCTCTGCGCGCTTTGTAACTGACTGAGCAGATCGGTCAGGCGGTTGTCGAGCTGTGCTTGTGATAATCGAGTAATTTCTGTTTTTAGTGCTTCAGTGTCTTGAGCATCATTCTTCTGTAGCAGCTCAAGCTGACGAGTATATTCTTTTAGTTTGGCCGGCGTTCTGGTGAGCGATTGATCCTGATCTTTGACTTTGATTTTTTCTTTTTCGATCGAATCTAGCAGGCTGATTGTTTGCTCAATATCATCTTTTTGAGCTTTTTCGGCCACGGTCAACGTATCGCGTTTGTTTAAGGACGTGAGTTTGTTATCGAGACTGGCGCGCGTTGGTAACTCTTGTTGCTGAGCAGCAAAAAGGGTTGTACTGGTCAGAAGAAGAAGTCCGGATAACAGACTGCGAAAAAGAGGCTGTTTTTGCATAAGCGGTGCTCACAGTTGGTCATTTGTTGTATTGATGTTGATGTGCTGTAACAGGCTGCATCAAACTTGCGCAAGAATATAGCAAAACGAGAGATGACGCACAAAAAACCGCTGCGTGAGAATAAAAAAACGCCGGTACAGGGTACCGGCGTTTTGAGGTTCTGAAACGCGAGCTGAAAATTACAGCTTGTGTACAGATGCAGTGTTGGTAGTGCCGCTTGGTACCAGAGCACCAGAAACCATAACCACGATGTCACCAGCTACAGCCAGGCCAGATGCCAGCGCTGCTTCTTTACCTTGCACGTAGAATGCATCGGTAGAAGCCAGTTTCTCAACCAGAACAGGTGTAACACCTTTGGTCAGAACCAGTTGCTGAGCGGTTTTAGCGTTAGAAGTCAGCGCCAGGATGTTCGCTTTAGGGAAATATTTACGAACTGCGCGAGCTGATTTACCACCTTCGGTCGCAACAACGATCAGCGGAGCTTCCAATTTCTCGGTAGTTTCTACTGCGCCACGGCATACTGCTTCGGTGATGCTCTTACGATCGTTAGCATTTTCGATAGTC
>Ga0183099_1001770_pt1 | contig 11927 bp, 13 predicted proteins | sample Biomet1_FD_127788 | JGI IMG/M metagenome (GOLD analysis project Ga0183099, IMG submission 127788) | Microbial communities from bioreactor (seeded with anoxic lake sediment) at LBNL, California, USA - Biofuel metagenome 1 | ecosystem: Engineered > Bioreactor > Anaerobic > Unclassified ... | reverse complement strand
TCAAAATAGTTTCATATTAAAAGTTCAAATTCCGAAAGCATTGATGTGAATATTACCTATATCTTTTTTCAAAATAGTTTCATATTAAAAGTTCAAATTCCGAAAGCATTGATGTGAATATTACCTATATCTTTTTATAAATCTATTTTGAGACAGCCCCTTTAATCACTGCATTCTTTTCTAATTAACTTTCCATTTGCCGGGCGAGGAAGGTGGCCCCGATTTCGGCGGCTTTCAGTGCCGTGTCTCCTAGTAGGCTATTATTCTTCGCCAGGATAACAATCGACCCGATTGCATCTCCCTGAGAGACAATGGGAACAAATATCTGTGAACCGAAATCATCGATGTTTCCATCTTCTGCTGTTATGGAACAAAGAGACTCTTTCCCAGTGAATATTTTTGAATTCTTATCCTGTATGATTTTTTCCAGATCCTTTCCAATCCTCTTTTCTATAAAATCTTTTTTGGAACCCCCGGAAACAGCAATGATATGATCAGTGTCTGAAATCAATACGGTATCACCTAAAATATTGTAAGCACATTCTGCATATTCTCCTGCAAATTGACTTAATTCACTGATAGGAGAATATTTTTTCAGAATAACCTCACCTTCTCTGTCTGTGAATATTTCAAGTGGATCTCCTTCACGGATCCTCATTGTTCTTCTGATTTCCTTTGGAATAACGACACGTCCCAGATCATCAATTCTTCGAACGATACCTGTTGCCTTCATTTTGATTATCCTCTCCTTTTCCAAGTCATTTCCATTAACTAATATGGAAATAGTATCTGTAATAGGTAAGTTTTTATTCAAACATTTTCTTTTGTACTGGTGTTTTTGTTGAAGTGTGGTATAATTAGCCAGATAAAAGCAAGCATATTATCTGTTCATAATATGAGTAATAAACGACATAGTATGCGAAAAAATGGAGGATTTGGTTTAGATGTTATTTAAAAATATAACGATACTGGATGATAAATTTAATGTAAAAGAAAATCAGTATGTTGGAATAAAGGGTGACACCATTGATTATATTGGTACGGGGGAACCAAAGAAAAATTATGGAGAAAGCTATAACGGAAAAGGAAAGCTCCTTATGAGCGGATTCTATAATTCCCATGCCCATACTCCTATGACTCTGCTCCGGGGATACGGAGAAAACATGGCACTGCAGGATTGGTTGACACAGAGGATCTTCCCGTTTGAAGATAAGCTGAATGAAGAGGCGGTATACTACGGAACATTTCTCGGAATAGCCGAATCTCTTAAATTCGGTATCGTCTCTTCTACGGATATGTACTATTTCGGAGATGATATGGCACGTGCGATATTGGAAAGCGGTGTGAAAAACAACCTTGGGAGAGGAGTTGTAAATTTCACGGGTGAAGATCTGAGCAGCCTGCAGGGATTTCAGGAAACAAAACATCTGTTTGAAACGTATCATAATGAAGGCGGTGGAAGATTAAAGGTCGATGTCAGCCTTCACGGAGAATATACCTCAAATCCAGAAACGGCAAGAGGGCTTGCGGAGTATGCGAAAAGCGTTGGAGCCAATATGCATGTCCACATTTCTGAGACACAGTTTGAACATGAAGAATGTAAAAAAAGACACGGGAAAACACCGGTCCAATATTTAAATGATCAGACCCTGTTTGATGTAAAAACAACAGCAGCACACTGCATCTGGCTGGAGGACGAAGACTTTGAAATACTGTCCGAAAAAGGCGTTACCGTAGCGAGCTGTCCAGTCAGTAACATGAAGCTGGCAAGCGGAGTCTGTAATGTGCCGCTGCTGCTGAAAAAAGGAGTTAATGTCGGAATTGGAACAGACAGCGTTTCCAGTAATAACAGTTTGAATTTTATTGAAGAAATGAAGTTCTTTGCAGTAGCGAACAAAGTCTGGCAGAAGGATCCAACATTGATCACGCCGAGCGAGGCTCTGAATGCTGCAACCTTTGCCGGCGCAAAGGGACAGGGAAGGGATGACTGCGGAAAACTGGCATTGGGATACAAAGCAGATCTTATTGTTTTGGATCTGATGCAACCTAATATGTATCCAGTCCATAATCTGGCTAACAACCTGGTCTATTCTGCCTCCGGTAGTGATATTCTTCTGACGATGGTTGACGGCAAGGTCCTTTATAAAAATGGAGAATACCTGACGATTGATATAGAGAAGACGATATATGGTGCTGAGAAAGAAACCAAAAGAATATTAGGAGAACTGAAATAGAATGGCAAAAAAATCATTTATCCAAGGTGCCGTAATACTCGGTATTGCGGGCTTGATCATAAAAGTAATGGGGGCTTTTTTCCGAATCCCCCTGGCAAATTTTATCGGAGATGAAGGGATGGGCTATTATCAGACTGCCTATCCAGTTTATGTACTTTTTCTGACTCTGTCCACTTCCGGAATCCCGATCGCGATTTCAAAGATGGTGTCGGAAAGGATCGCGACGGATCATTATTATGATGCTTACAGAGTGTATCGGGTCTCCTTTATCCTTCTGTTTACTATTGGAATCGTATCTTCTTGTATTTTATTCTTCGGCGCGGGATTGATCGTGAATGCTATCGGAAATCCCGGGGCAAAATATGCAATGATGGCAATCGCTCCGGCACTGCTATTTGTTCCAATGATGGCATCATTCCGGGGATATTTCCAGGGAATGCAGAATATGAAACCTACTGCAGCCTCTCAGGTTGCCGAGCAGTTTTTTAGAGTTGCAGCCGGTTTGTCTCTTGCTTATGTGCTAGTTGCCAAAGGAAGAGAGTATGCTGCTGCGGGAGCGTCCTTCGGAGCGACGGCAGGCGCGATCGCAGGATTGATCTTCATAGTTGGGATTTATCTTTATCATAAAGGTAGTTTAAAAGATGATATTGACAGAACCTTCCGGAAAAACGGGGAAAAAAGCAGTGCAATTCTGGGCAAAATATTCATGATTGCAATTCCGGTGACCATTGGTGCGGCGATCATGCCGATCATGAATGCCATTGATGTCGCTATCGTTATGCAGAGGCTTCAGGAAACCGGCTGGGCAGAGGGTGCGGCCAATTCACTTTATGGTCAGTTGACCGGAATGGCAGGCCCGCTGATCAATTTTCCGCAGGTACTGACTCAAGCAATAGCAATGAGTCTGGTTCCGGCGATTGCTGCAGCATATAAACAGAAGGATATTAACTTTCTTAATTACAATGTCCGTTTGGGGATCAGAACGGCGATCATCATAGGATTACCGTGCTCTCTGGGACTTATGACCTTGTCGGAGCCAATTATGCTGATGCTCTATCCTATGCAGAAGGCCAGTGCCGCCAGCGCAGCCCCATGTCTCTTTGTTATGGCATTCGGCGTCATCTTCCTGTCTACAGTACAGACTTTGACCGGGATCCTGCAGGGACTTGGAAAGCCTATGGTGCCGGTAATCAACCTGTTTATCGGTGCGATCGTGAAAGTGATCCTTACCTATACCTTAACAGGGATCGGCAGCATCAATGTCAAGGGTGCGGCAATCGGGACGGTTGCTGCATATATTGTTGCTTCGACGTTAAATATAATGGCAGTGAAAAGATATACCGGCGTCAGGTTTGATGTAAAACTGACTTATGTGAAACCGGTTGTTTCAGCGATTGCAATGAGTGCTGTCGTATGGATGGTTTACTATCTTCTGTTTGGGACACTGGGAAACGCACTATCAACGATCATATCGATCATGTGCGGCGCGGTTGCATATGTAATGATGCTCTTTGTGACAAAGTCGATTACCAATGAAGAATTGAAGATGCTTCCAAAGGGTGGTAAACTGATACAAATCATGAACAAAATTAAAGGAAAAGCTAAATGAAAGAGGAATACGCAAAATACTATGAAGAGGGAAAAACTGCGGAGGAAGCGGTAAAACGGCTTATTGACATCATAACTCTGCTCCGAAGTGAAGAGGGATGCCCGTGGGATAAAGTCCAGACTCATCAAAGTATTAGAGGGTGCATGATCGAAGAGGCATATGAGGTTGCTGATGCCATTGATAAGCTGGATATGGACAATCTGGAGGAAGAACTGGGAGATGTGCTGCTTCAGGTGGTTTTTCATGCCGGTTTGGGTAAAGAAACACAGAAATTTGATTTGAAGAGCATCGCAAACAGAGAATGTGAGAAAATGCTTAGAAGGCATCCGCATGTTTTTTTAAACAAAAATTCAGAAAGTATTGACAAAGTCCTTGAAAAATGGGAAAATGTGAAAAGAAACGAGAAAGGAACCGCGACGCATACTGATTCTATGATGAATGTACCTAATGCATTGCCTGCTTTGATTCGAAGCTACAAGATTCAAAAAAAGGCTGCGGAAGTGGGATTTGATTGGGAGAATGTAAGTGGTGCGTTTTCGAAAGTAAAAGAGGAGACCTGTGAGCTCCTTGAGATTTACCAGGGAAACGACGAAACCAGCATAATGGAAGAAGTTGGGGACCTATTATTCGCAGTAGTGAATGTGGCAAGATTCCTGGGAGTAAATCCAGAAGATGCTTTAAACTTTACTTCATCTAAGTTTATTGATAGATTTGGTTTTATTGAGCAATCGGCCTCGAATCAAGGGAAGCAATTAGAGGATATGAGTTTGGAAGAAATGGACAAGCTCTGGGAACAGGCGAAAACAAGGAGCCGGATAAATTCGTAAGCCTAATGAGTAAAGTGAAGTGTTTCACTTCAAACCAAAAATTTTTTACAAATTAAAGGAGGTTATGTTCGGTGAATAAAGCAGAATTAGTTGCTAGCGTAGCAGAAAAAACAGGTTTTACAAAGAAGGATGCTGAGGTTGCAGTGAATGCATTCGTTGCAAGTGTTGAAGGTGCTTTGGTAAAGGGTGACAAGGTACAACTGATTGGATTCGGTACATTCGAAACTCGTCAAAGAAAGGCCAGACAGGGAAGAAACCCTAGAAAACCTGGTGAAGTTATTAAGATCGATGCTGCAAAGGCTCCTGTATTCAAAGCTGGAAAAGCATTAAAAGATGCAGTAAACAAATAAGGTAATAAATGAAAAGGCAGCGCAAAGCTGCCTTTTTTTCTAAGAGGAAGATATGAGAATTGACAAGTTTTTAAAAAATTCCAGATTGATCAAACGAAGGACCATCGCCAAGGAAGCTTGTGATCAGGACCGGATTTTTATCAATGGCAAAGCGGCAAAGCCGGGCAGTGAAGTTAAAGCCGGGGATACTATCCTGATCCAATTTGGAAACGCCCAAATCAAGGCCAGGGTCCTGCTGTTATCGGAGCATAGTACAAAAGAGGCAGCAGCAGCCATGTATGAGATCATAGAATAAATAAGCTGTAGAATATTGGCGTATCAGCTTTTCACAGTGTTAAAAAAATAATGTTATAAAATGGAAACCTCCTGGCAATAATAAAGATATGAATGCTTGGAGGTTTTTTATGAGGTTTGGTATACCCGGCGGACTTTTATATTACAGATATGAGCCCTTTATCAGGACTTTTTTTCATGATTTAGGGATTAGTACGGAATATTCAACGAAATCGAACAAGGAACTGCTTGATCTTGGAGCTAGTCATTGTGTGGACGAGGCATGTCTGCCAATCAAGATTTTTCATGGCCATGTATCTAAGCTGCAGGAAACATGTGATTATGTTGTCCTTCCCAGAATTATGACCTGTGAATTCGGAGAATCGATTTGCCCGAAGTTCAGAGGGCTTCCGGAACTTGTAATGAGCGGCACCGGAAAAACTAACAATGTTTTCTCGGAACCGATCTACATGGATCATCCAGAGAGGTTCAGGAAGTCATTGAAAAAAAGCTGCCGCGAAATTGCAGTCTCGGAGGCCCGGTTTGAAAAGGCATTTCAGTCAGCGGTCGATATGCAGAGAAGAGCCACCTTTGGCTTAAAGGAAAACAATTTTAAGAAGACTGTATTCCTCGCGGGACATCCATATAACATTTACGATAACTTTGCAAATATGGATCTGATCGATAAACTGCATCACCTTGATGTTGGTGTGGTTACAGAGGAATGTGTGAGCAACGGTGATAAACAGAGGGAGCTGGAAGGTCTGATCAAACACCCTTATTGGCTGTTTTTTATTCATAACTTTGCTCCTGCACTTTCCCTTATCCGGAAAGGAGAGATCGATGGAATCATATATGTTTCTTCTTTTTGCTGCGGAACAGATTCCATTACCATTGAGATGATAAAAAATCGGATTGGTAATTTTCCGCTCCTGGTGATCAAATTGGATGAACAGACCGGAGAAGCAGGGTTAAACACGAGACTAGAAGCCTTTCGAGAGGTCCTGAAATGAAAATAACATTTCCTCATCTTGGTGATGCCCATTTGATCGGACGGATCTTTTTTAAAGAAATTGGAATCGATATCATTACACCTTCACCTAACTCAACTGCATGCCTTGAAATTGGAAGTGCCAATTCACCGGATGAGATCTGCCTGCCATTCAAATTAATGATGGCAAATCTGATGGAGTCCTGGAAAATGGGTGCGGACACTGTGATCATGCCTGCAACGATGGGACCGTGCAGACTTGGGGAATATGGTGAACTTTTGAAATCCATACTGGACAGAAAGGGGTTTCTTTATCAGTGGATTTTATTGGACTCCACAAAAGCGATCGGAAAAAAGGAACTGCTGAGAAGGCTTTCGTTAATCATAAAAGATAGCGGCAGAAACAATGCAATGATCCTTTTGGCGCTTAAAAAAACCTATCAGATCCTTAGAGAACTTGAAAATCTGGAGCAAAAGGCTCACAAGCTATGCGGTTATGAAAAAAACAAGGGAGAATGCAAACAGATCGTAAGAAATTGCAGAAAAGACCTGGAGAATGCAGAAACGATCCGATCAGCTCTTCGAATCATAAAGCAGTATGTAAATCGTCTGGATCAAATCGAGATGGATCCGACTAAGAAACCTCTGCACCTGATACTGACAGGTGAAATCTATTCCTGCATTGAGCCCTTTGCAAATCACCATATTGAAGAGCTTCTGATGGATATGGGTGTAGTGTTTGAGAAACGAGTTACTCTTGGATGGTGGGTGAGAAACACCATATTGAATCCACTGAGCGAAAAAACGATAAAAAATAATTATATGCCTTATGCAATTGGCGGTTATGCAAAGGAAACCATAGATGACGGCCTTCTATGCAGCAGAAAAGCGTACGACGGTGTTATACAGATTTTTCCTGTTGGTTGTATGCCGGAGATCGTTGCGAAATCTGTATTCACAAGAATGTCCAAAGAAACCGGAATTCGTGTCATGTCTGTTATTTATGATGAGATGGGTGGCGAAGCCGGATATATCACTAGAATAGAAGCGTTCATTGACATGCTTGCAAGGCAGAAAGGAAACGTTTGAATATGTTTTATTTAGGAATAGATGTTGGATCAGTAAGTACTGATCTGGTAATCATGGACAATGAAAAGAAAATCGTCAGTCAACTGTATCTGAAGACACGCGGGAATCCCATCGAAGCGGTCAAGGAAGGCCTGAGACAGATGGGAACTGAATATGACAGCCGTCATATTGCGGGAGTGGGTACTACTGGAAGCGGACGCTCATTGGCTGCCGCTGTAACGGGTGCAGATATCGTAAAAAATGAAATCACAACTCACGGAGTGGCAGCTGCCACTCTGGATCCTGAAATTCGGACAATCATTGAGATAGGAGGACAGGATTCCAAGATCATACTGCTGCAGGGAGGTTTGATTACTGATTTTGCCATGAATACAGTCTGCGCAGCGGGAACCGGATCTTTCCTTGATCGCCAGGCTGAACGGCTCGGTTTGAAAATAGACGAACTGGGCGATTATTCTCTTCGCTCCGACAATCCGGTCAGGATTGCCGGCAGGTGTGCTGTATTTGCTGAATCTGATATCATACATAAGCAGCAGCTTGGATGTACGGTAGAAGATATTATCGCGGGGATGTCACAGGCATTGGTCAGAAATTACCTGAACAATGTCGCAAAAGGAAAAGAGCTTCAGCCTAAAATCTGTTTTCAGGGCGGCGTTGCTGCGAATGCAGGGATCAGGGCAGCTCTTCAAAAGGCATTAAATTGTGAAATTTATGTTCCTGAATATCATAAAGTAATGGGCGCTTATGGAGCGGCAGTGATGACCAAGGAGTACATGGATATAGGGAATAAAAAAACCCGCTTCAAAGGATTTGAGGCGGGCAATGAAGAAATAACAGCGGAAAGTTTTGCCTGTCCGGACTGCAGCAACCAATGTGAGGTCGTAATTCTGCGTTCCGGTAATAAGCAAATTGGATGTTTTTCAGATCGGTGCGGTAAGTATCAGTCAGAAGCGGCACCTGTCAATTAATGAATTTCACGCTGAAGCCTTTTGTATAAAACAAAGATGATCCAGGAATAAAGAAAAGCCATTAGTATAGTTATCCCTGCACGAGGCACCATTAGAATAAAGTAATTCATGTTTGTCATGATGCTCAGCCATAGCGTATTTAATCCGATTGAAGTAATCAGCTCTGTGATATAAACGATGATAAGTATAGATGACAATTTTGAGGGATCCTTAAAACGATGTTTTAAAACGCCCGGAAGGAAGCCGACGAGACAAGCGGACAGCGTAAAGCCCGGAAAGTAGCCGAATGCGGAAAACATGGTTGCCCCAATGATGTCTGCGACAATTCCTGTGGCGGCTCCGGCAAATGGACCGAGAAGCAGGCCGGCCAGAATGATTGGGATATTACCCAGACTGATCCTTACTGAATTAACGGTAACAATCGGCAGGTAAAATGATAAAAAACGGGTAAAGATGATACTGATGGCTGCAAAAAGCGCCAATAACAAGATGTTTTTGGTTGAAAGTTTCATGTTCATAAAAAAATACCTCCTCTTTAGAACAATGTAAAAACTACACTAAAGAGAAAGAATTCCTTAATGCAGTAGTGGACGCAATATTGTATCGCAAACAATTCTTGTTTTTCGTTCATAAGCAACATCCCATCTCATGACACTTTACGCACAATATTTACTCTACTGCCCTAGATAATACTACGTTTAAATGATATTTTCAATACTTAATATTTCGTTCAAATGTAAAAATCCCAGTTGCTCCTTGATGCAGTTTAATTCGCCTGCTGATAGAGAAAGGTTTTTCGTTCCGATGTATTTTTTTGCTCTTGCAATAGAGAAATCCGTATCGTTGATCGCTTTGGTATCAATGAATAAGGAATAGATCTTTTTCTGCTTATGCCACTTATCGGAAAGATTCTTAAAATCGTCGGATGCCTTGTCCCAGTCTCCTGCATTGGCGCTGATCAGAATATCGTCATCGATCATATTCATAAGCTCATGAATATTCTTGTCAGCATAATTGACAAACACAATCCAGCTGGTGACAAGAATCCCGATGCTGATTAAAGATATCACTAGCGATCTCACTTTTGTTTGGCCTCCTTTATCAATCCGCTGTTATTTCTATCATTGATATAAACATGCAGTTGCTTGTTCTCGTCAAAGAAGCACAGGAATACTTCAGAATAATCCTTGATTTTGTATTTCAAAAGTTCTTTCTTTAAATAATTCTCGTTTTTCCCGAGCATTCTTAGATTCTTTTGGAAAAGGACCCCGTCCGAAAGAAGCACCATCGGCATGAATGTTTTCGACGGACTGGCATTCAAATCCTTCTTTGTAAGAGGCGCCTTGTCCGATTTTGGAATAACACTCAAATCACCATTAGATTCCAGTATGGCGTAATCCACATCGGAAATGGACGGAAAATTCTTCAGTCTGAGCTGTTCCGTCAAATCATCGATAGTGATTCTTAAACTTTTTAATTCATCGCTGTTGATCTTTCCCTGCTCGATGATCAGACTGGGTTTGCCGTTGAAAAAATTGTTCAGCTTTTGACTTTTCAATGAAAGGATAGAAATCACAACCTCCAGGAAGAGCAGGGTAATAATTGCAGTCGCTCCGTTCAGCAGAGAAATATCCAGTGATTCTATCGGAATTGCGGCTAGTTCTGCTATCATAAAAAGAATAACCATTTGAAAAGGATCAAGTTTGGACAGCTCTCCCTTCCCCATTACACGGATGACAAAGAGAACTACGAAATACAGAATTACTGTTCTGATCAATATTATGACCATCGATCTCACCTCACCAAATCATACTTTCCCTATTGTGCGCAGAAAAGGTCGCTGATATACTTAAAATTACGAAAATGATAAATTTGATGTTCAGGATGGTAAAACAGAATGAAAAAAAACTATTACAGCTTCGTAGGAATCTATACATTTTCCTATGCGGCTATCGGAATGCTGTTCCCGTTAATCGGACAGTATCTGGAGGAAATCGGCTTTACCGGCGTGGAGATCGGATTGATAACGGCAATGGCAACCGCAACCGGTATTATGGCTTCTCCGTTTTGGGGATGGAGATATCATCACAGCCCGGATGGCATGAGAGTCGTTCTTTTCCTGTGCTTTTCGGCTGTTATCGTCGTAATATCTCTTATTTTCATACGTCACTATCTAATTTTTCTTATGCTTTATGCTCTTTTCTCTTTTTTTCAGTCACCAATCATGCCCTTAAGTGATGCCATGACTCTGGAAGCAGGGAATCCTTTCGGTGCGGTTCGGAAATGGGGTGCCATCGGCTTCGCTGTCGGCGTATTTGTCGCAGGGCAGATCGCAGATGCTGTGGATCTGATCGTGATCTTTCCGCTGTGTGCATTGAGCTTTTCCATCAGCTGGTTTATTATTTTCAAGCTGTTCTTACAGAAAAAAGGCGGCACGGAATTACAGATGCCGGTCAATGAAGGCCAACCGGAAACAGCCGGTGATATGGAGTGTAAAAAGTTCGGATATGGGGTTCTGCTCAGAAACAAGAAACTGATGGCTTTGCTTTTCAGTGCATTTTTCATTTGCGGAACCAATGTAGCCAACAATACTTACTTTGGATTTTTATATACGAATGTAGGCGGCGGTATCGCCGGCATCGGAGTTGCATTTTTGCTCATGTGCGGAAGCGAAGCGCCGTTTATGGCCTGGATAGAAAGAATTTCCGGAAAATTCACTTTAGAGAAAATGATATTGATCTCCATGTGCATTTCAGCGTTGAGATACTTTTGGTACAGCACAGGCCCTGCCCCTGCGCTGCTGATCGGCACCTTCTTTTTGCAGGGAATGGTAAACGGTGTGGTGCTCATTGAATTTGTAAGATATATCAGTAAATTGGTGGATCCTGGAATGATCGGAATGGCTATGACGCTGTATCAGGCGATATCCTCAAACTGCAGCACGATTTTGTGCCAGCTGATCGGAGGAATGATCCTCGAACATTACAGCGGCACGGAAGTCTATTTTTTCTTTGGGATCTATAACACGATAGGCATTATATTATATGTAGGCTTTGGCCTTCATAAAAGTAAATCGAAGAAAGTATAAAAAAGAGGTTGACAGGGGAGTATAGATTTGTTAAGATAGTCCTTGCTGTCGGGAAACTCGGGGAAATCCGGGGGTCAGGACAGACATAGTAAAAAGACGACGAAAATCTACAAATCGAGGATTTGTGATTTTCCAGCCTAAATTCTGTCAGCGCCGCTGAAGCGCCGGACAGAATGTAAAAAAAGATGAAAAAAGTGTTGAAAATTAGTTGACAGAAACAAGCATCTTTGATACTATGATTAAGCACCTTTCAAACGGAAAAGCAAGCTGAATGAAAGGGTCAAACCGAGAAACTTAACTTCGAAAGAAGTTGAAAAAAGTTTAAAAAACGGGTTGACAGAAAACCGCGGAAGTGATAAACTATAAAAGTTCGCTAAACGCGGATGGTCTTCTGACGAAGAGGGCCCAAGCACCTTGAAAACTCCATAGTGCAGAAATTTAGTCAAAGAGATCTTAGCTGATCTCAGAAAACTAAATGTACAAATACAATCAGCAATG
>Ga0183099_1001769_pt1 | contig 11932 bp, 12 predicted proteins | sample Biomet1_FD_127788 | JGI IMG/M metagenome (GOLD analysis project Ga0183099, IMG submission 127788) | Microbial communities from bioreactor (seeded with anoxic lake sediment) at LBNL, California, USA - Biofuel metagenome 1 | ecosystem: Engineered > Bioreactor > Anaerobic > Unclassified ... | reverse complement strand
ATTCTATTACAATCCTTTAAGGCTTCTGAATATTTTTTAGTTGAATAGTATGCTTCTGCTCTACGATAATATCCTAATACATACAAATTTCTATAATTCTATTACAATCCTTTAAGGCTTCTGAATATTTTTTAGTTGAATAGTATGCTTCTGCTCTACGATAATATCCTAATACATACAAACTATCTATTTCTATTAACTTTGTATAATCCTCAATAATTCCCAAATAATCTTTTAATCTATATTTTGCATTTGCTCTATTTGTATAAGCTGTCTTATTATTTGGATCAAGCTCTAATACTTTATTATAATCTTCTATAGCATTTGAAAATTCATTTAATTTAAAAAATGTATTTCCCCTATTTGTATAAGCATTTTTATTAGTTTTGTCTCTTTCTAATATTTGGCAATAATCATCTAAGGCTAATACAAAATTATTTGTTCTATAATGAATACTTGCACTATAGTTTAAGATTCTCAAATTGTCTGGGTCTAATTCCAAGTATTTACTAAAGTCTGATAAAGCTCCTTCGTAGTCTTTAATATTTACTTTTGCTACTCCTCTTTCGCTGTATGCATGAATTATTGTTCCATCTATTCTTAATGCTTCTGTATAATGTTTTATTGCTCCTTCAAAATCTCCTATATGCCCTTTAGCGTCTGCACAAGTTACATAAGCTTCTGCAAAATCTGGAATAATTTCTACTACTTTTTCAAGATCTGGTATTGCTCCTTTAAAATCTTCTAGACTTAATTTGGCCATTGCTCTTCCATAATATGCACCATAACTATTATCATCTATATCAATTGCTGTTGTATATTCAGCTATTGCTCCATAGATATCGCCTGCTAAAGCTTTTTCATCACCTTTATCTATGAATTTTTTTGTTCTTTCTTCTTTCTCGTCACTTTCATCAGAACCTACTAAAGCGATACTTGGACTTAATTCTTTTGCTTTATCTAAGTCTGCTCTGTATCCTTTTTCATCCCCTAAATCTTTCTTTGCATTTGCTCTATATTTATATGCTTCTCCATTTTCAGGATCTAACTGAATTGCAGAAGTATAATCTGATATTGCTCTGTAATAATCCCCTAAATAATGCTTTGCATTTCCTCTTTTTATATATGTTTCAGAATCTTCAGGATTTATTCTTAAAGCTTCTGTAAAGTCTGATATTGCTCCATTATAGTCTTCCATTGCTGTCTTTGCAATACCTCTTCCAAGGTAAGCTTCTATATTTTGAGGATCTCTTTCTAGAGTTTCTGTATAACTTTCTATTACTTCCTTAAATTCATTTTGTATATCATTCATGGAATAATCTCCTTTCAAATTAGCAAATCATTTTTATAAGTATACCTCAATTTTCTTCGCTTGCCTAGTTCAATAATTAGAAAATAGTATTTTTTTAAATAAATTTTATTATTATAAAGCAAAAAGTTTCATTTACAAACATCTTTTTATTTAATACGAAAAAAATAGAGTGCAAATGCACTCTCAGGCTGTCGACAAAGTCGTCAGCCTTTTAATTTTTTTGATTTTTTACTTTCCAAAAAGGAAATTTGGTTTTTAAAAGTATAGTATTATTGAAGATTATCTTTTGGAGGTTTTTTATGATTGGAAAAGAAAATTTACAACCTAAACTCTTTGAAACTGTTAATATTGAAAACTTAGTTCCTCAAAATCATATTCTTAGAAAAATTAAACAATTTATTGATTTTTCTTTTATTAATGAAATTGCTAGTGAATATTATTGTTCTGACAATGGAAGACCTTCTATTCCTCCCATTATTCTTTTTAAGTTTATCTTTATTGGATATCTATTTGGTATTCGTTCTGAAAGAAGAATATTTGAAGAAGTTGAAGTTAACATTGCATATAGATGGTTTCTTGGATACGAACTCACTGATAAAATTCCTCATTTTTCTGTTATCAGTAAAAACAGGCAACGCAGATTTAAAGACTCTAAAATCTTTGAAGATATTTTTAATAATATTTTAGCTCAAGCCATTCAACATAATTTAGTCTCTGGAAAAGTTATCTTTACTGATTCTACTCATATTAAAGCTAATGCTAATAAAAACAAATATACAACTATTGAAGTAGATGTAACTCCTAGAGAATACTTAGCTGAACTCGAAGAAGAAATTTCTGATGTTAGAGCTACTCATAATCAAAAGAATCTTAAAAAAAAAGATAATATTGTTGAAACCAAAGAAATTAAACAAAGTAAAACTGACCCTGAAAGTGGTTACATGTTTAGAGATAATAAGCCAAAAGGATTTTTTTACTTAGAGCATCGTTCAACTGATATTAAAACCAATATGATTGTAGATGTATTAGTTACAGCAGGAAATGTAAATGATACTACTCCATTACCGTTAATTATTGATAGCTTAAAAAGAAAATTTGACAATTTAAAATACTCATGTTTGGATGCAGGATATTTTACAGCTCCATCATTAAAAATGATGACAGATAAAGATATTACTCCAGTAGTGGCATATAGAAATGGCCCAGAAAAAAAAGGATATTTAAAGAAAAGACATTTTACTTATGATGGAGTTAAAAATATTTACACATGCTTAGAAAATCAAGAATTAAGATATAGAACAACAACAAGAGAAGGTTATTCAGAATACGTTAGTGATAAAAAAACATGTGAAATTTGTCCAAGAAAATTAAGTTGTATAAATTCATCAGATGAAAGACGAACAATTAGACGTCATGTTTGGGAGAAATATAAAGAAATTACTAAAGAATTTTTAAAAACAGAAAAAGGGAAAGAACTGTACAAAATGAGAAAAGAAAAAATAGAGCGAAGTTTTGCAGATTCAAAAGAACTGCATGGGCTTCGCTATGCTCATTTACGAGGATTATCAGGAGTATTTGAACAATGCTTGCTAACAGCAGCAGTTCAGAATATGAAAAAGATAGCAATGGCTATTTTTCTAGCAAAATTATATAAATTAATTAGAAATTTGAATAAAAAAAGACAAACTTCAAATTTTAAGATAAATTTAAAATGGGGTTTGTCTTCAATCTGAGTTGCTGAAGCAACCCTTTTAAAACTTTTAACTATTTATTTTTAATTATTTTTAAAGTTCTGGAATCTTTTCAACAGTATTTTGTTTTTTTAATTCAATAGCATCATCATATATTTTTGTTGTTTTAATATCTGAGTGGCGTAAAAAGTCTTGAACATCGCTAATACTTATATTATTGTCTGAAAGAAGCATTTCTGTAGCTATAGCATGTCTGAAAAAATGAGCAGAAATATCTTTTCTTAGAATTTTTTTGGCAATATTTTTTAGCATAAAATTTAAACTATTAGCTGTTAATTTGCTATTTTTTTCAAAGAATGCGGGGAAAACATAATAATCAGAGATTTCTTTATCTTTTATATTAAAATTATACTGAATATTTTGTTTGTACTCTAAAATCTCAATTGCTAATTTTTTTAATAAAGGAATATACTGAATTTTTTGAGATTTTGTTTTATCAAGTCTAATCATATACTTATCTTCTTTTTCTAATATTTGCTTATATGTAAGGCTTCTGAGTTCATCAGAACGCATTCCAGTATAATATAAAGTTTTCATAATCATCACATTTCTAAAGTCTTTTTCATTATTAACTTCAATGCTATCAATCATTTTTTTAATATCAGTCTTAGTCAGTCTAAGAATTTTCTCTGGGTCTACAGGATCTTTCTTAAAATACTTTATGTTTTTAATTGGATTTTTAAAATTATCATCTCTTGTCTCAATTTCTTTGAAAAAATGTTTTAAGGCAGAAATAATTTTGTTAATAGAGCTATGTTTCAGCTCCCTATCGTTTTTAAGAAGCATAATATAGTTGGAGATGTCTTCTTTGGTTATACTGTATAGCATTTTAATAATTTCTGTGTTATCAGGTTTATGGTCTCCTAGTTCATAAATATTTCTCAAGAAATCCATAAGGTAGATAAAATAGTCATTAAGAGTCTTGTCTGACTTTATACCAGTTAAAAGATTGTAATTAAACTCTTTAAGTTCTTTTAATGGAATCTCTTTTTTTTGAAAAAGCACCAAATTTTTATTTGAATTTTCTATATAATTCATAGTTATCTCCTAGTTTTTTATATTATCAATATAACAGAAGAATATAGAATTTACAATAAAGTTTTTTATTCTAAGTTTTGAAGGAGATAATAAATTTAATATTACTTAGTTTAAAAAAAGAAATTAAAGTGTTATAATTAAAATTGAAAATATTTTTGGAGGTAAAAATGGATATAAATTTCCAATTAGAAGAAAAAATAAGAATTATTATTGAAAACAAAATTTCTGGAGATAATTTTAATGATTTTGCTGTAGAATTTTATCTTCTTACAAAAAAAATTATGATATCTCTAAATAAATTTTTGAATATAAGAGAGATTAGAAATCCTAAGATACTTCAAGTAAAAAATGCAGGGGAGCTTCTTTATATATCTAGGGATAGCATAAGAATCAGAGAGCTACTTAAAGCTTATGGGTATGACGATATTCCACTTCTTTCGCCTCAGATAGCCTATTATGTGATAAAAAGAAATAAGTACACTATGGAGCAAAATTGGGAGAATATAATAGAGGTTTTGAAAGAAGAGCAATACCCTTCTAGATTTATGAATATGAAAAAGATAATTTTAACAGAAGAGCAGAAGGTATTGGTGAAGAGAGAGGTACAAAATAAGTTTCATTTAAGAGAATATGAGATAAATCATATAGTTGAATTGCTGAGGAGATTAAAGGTAGAAGATAAAGATTTATTTGAGAAGTTTAAGGCAATATTTTAAGCCGATAATTTAAGTTATGGAGTGTGATTTTTTATGAATCCTATAGATTTAAAATTTTTGAGAGTTAGAACAGAAAAACATCCTACAACAGGAACTACCCTTGAATATTTACACCATCATCATGCTGTAGCAGTTTTAATCCTTGATACTAATGAAGAAAAGACTCTCTTAGTTAATCAGTACAGACCTGGAAATAGAGGAAACCTTTATGAAGTTCCTGCTGGCTTAATTGATGAGGATGAGAACCCAGAAGAAGCTATGTTTAGAGAGGTTTTAGAAGAAACAGGTTATTCTAAGGAAGATTTAGACTTAATTTATTCTTATCCAAAGCCACTTTTGATTTCTCCGGGATATACTACTGAAAATCTTAATTTTTTTATAGTAAAACTAAAATCTAATGAGATACTTCCTAAAGAACAAGCATTGGACGAGGGAGAAGATCTTTTTACTGAATGGGTTAATTTGGGTGAAGTAGAGAAGTTACAAATAGATTTAAAAACAGTTTTTTTATTAAATTTATACAAACTAAAAAAAATTGAAGGTTAACCCTTCAATTTTTATTTCATTTTATATTTATTTTTTTTGTATTCCCAATAACAAGTTTCTAATTTTTGAGCAATACCACCAACAATTTGAAAAGTCATTAATATAAAATCTGCATTTACTTTGATTTTGTTATCATCTATATCCATTAAGCGTTTTAGTTCTTCCTGAATCTCTTCTGGTATATCTTTTTCAAGGCTGTGTAGATAATTATTTCTAATTTTTCTAATTATATCAAGCTTCTTCTGCTCATCATCACTTATTGGAAGCTTAACTTTACATTCAAATTCTAAAAAATTGATATATCTCTTAATATAAGGCAAAGATTTATCCATGTGATCTTCTACCCATTTGTTTTCAGACTTAGCAATATCTACAGAAACATCACTAAGCAGAGTTTCAAAAAGACTAAAAATCATAAGAATAACTGATAAATAATGCATTTCATAAAAGTATTCTTCATCTGAGAAATAACAACGCCCATAGGCAGCTAATTCTTTCTGATTTTTAACTTCTTTTTTCTTTTGATTAAGCTCGTCTTTTGAAAATTTAAGATAATTTTCTATATGAATTTGATTTGTTTCAAAATATCTCTGAAGACTCGATATTCTATTCTCAAAATCAGAAAAAATCTTAGAAAAATTCTCAGAAGATTTAAAATATGGATTAACTAAGCAATAAGAATAAGGATCTATAAAATCATTCTCACAGCTACAATCTTTTTCAATCTCTTTTTCTATTTTTTCTCTTTTAAACAGACTAAACAAATTTCCCATCCCCTTTGTTTTATTTTTCTGTTTCCTCTACATTATTTAGTATTAAGTTTGCAAACTCTTTTAAATCAGTTGCTTTAAAAACAGTAATACCTTTATTTTTATCTCCAAGAACTATTAAATTATCTCCTGGTTGAATGTCAAAATACTCTCTAGCTTTTTTGGGTATAACTATTTGACCTCTTTCTCCTACCTTAACTGTTCCGCATAAACATTGAGTTCCATTAAATTCTAACATATTTTATCAACTCCTTTTTTTTATTATATATGAAAAATCATTTTTTTACAATTAAAAACGGGTTTTGTGTGATATTTCATACAAAACCCGTTTTTATTAATTAAAAGGAAAAAAAGTAAATCCAACAGATATCACTGGAAGTAGATTATATCCCATAAATTCTGGAAGAACTGAATATCCATCTTGTATTAATCCAACAATGTCACTTTCCAAACTTTGCTCACTAGGAAGAACTAAACCCGAAACACCTGCAACTTCTGCTGCTATTGTAGGAAGGTTTAAAATATTTCCTCCTGAAGCTTCTAAGGCATCAATAATATCTTGTTTTTGCTGAGCGCTTAATCCGCTTACTTGATCCAATATATCACTTATTGCAGCCGAAGAGTCTACTCCAAAATACAAATCAACCTCAGGTTTTTTTACTAAATAGACCCCTAAAGAAGCTTCTAAATGAACAACACTTTCATAATCATAACCATATGCTACACCCAAATATGGATAAGTTTGGCCCAACTTGATTTTGATATGCCCAGTTACTGTTGTGGGAACATTTGTTCCATTTACATCAACATTAAAATTACCATCAGCATTTACTTCTAATCCACCCATATCATAGAGAAATCCTGCCATTAACTTAAGGTTTCCACCAAAAGGATGATAATTAATAACTATTCCTGGATTTGAGAAAATTAAATCTCCTGTAACAGTCAATTGAGTATCAGTTTCATTGATTTCTTCTGTAAATCCTTTAATCTGAAATAAGTTATAATTTAATGACAAACTAAGCCATTCATTATATCTGTAAATCCCTTTGAATTCATAGCCAGAGGGGATTCCTAAACCGACTCCTACCCCAAATTCTGATTTATAATCGCCTACTTCTGCATATCCCAAAGTAACTATCGTAAAAAATAAAGTTATAATCTTTTTCATAAATACCTCCCAATATTTAAGTATCGGATTTTTTATATTATTATTATAATCTTCTTTTGATTTTATTACCCTCTATTTTTTGTTATACTATAAAAAATCTATAATGAGGCGGAATTTTATGATTAACTTTAGAAAAGAACAATTGGACATATTAGATTATAAAAGTGGAGTTATGGCGATTCCTTCTGTTCCAGGTTCTGGGAAAACGTTTATCCTAACTCACTTAGCCTTGAAACTTCATAAAAATTTGAATCCTCAAAAAAAAATACTGTTATTAACTTATATGAATTCTTCAGTTGAAAATTTTTATACTCGCCTGAAAACATTAGATAAAAATCTTGATAATATTCATATCAAAACTATACATAAATTTTCTTTGGATTTAATTAAGGAAAATATTAATTTTCTTAATATTTCCAGTGACTTTTCATTAATAGATAGTGTCTCGCACAATAGGTTAGTCAATGACCTTTTCAAAATTTGGTTTTTAGAAAATAAAGATAAATTTTCTATATTTTTTAAAAATAATTCTTATAATTCCGAATTTCAAGATGATTTTTATGTAAACTTAAAATTCAGTATGCAGAAATTTATATCAACAGCTAAAAACTATGGACTAAGTTCAGAACTTATTTCAAAAAAAGTTCTTTCTATTGAAGAAAACAAGGTGTTAGAGTTATCAAATTCTTTTTATGAAGTTTACCAAAATAAATTAAAAGAATTAAACTACTTAGATTATGATGATCTTTTGTATTTTGCTTATAAACTTCTTAAAAATCAAGAAAGTATCCGAGCTTATTATCAAAATTTTTACGAATACATATTGGAAGATGAAGCTCAAGATTCTAACCTTCTTCAGAATAAAATTGTAGCCCTCATTACAAATAAGAATCTAGTAAAAGTAGGGGATTCTAATCAAAATATTACTGGAACATTTACACTGTCATCACCAAAATTATTTAGGAATTTTTGTGCAAAAACTCCTTGTACTATGAGCTTAAATACTTCTTATAGAAGTTCCAAAAATATAATTGATTTTTCAAACTTATTTTTAAAGTACACTAGCTTAAAACATCCATGTTTAAACGCTCGTAAAGCCTTGAAAATGAATTTTATGAGTTTTAATAAGTTAGAGTTGGGGAATGACATCGAAAGCGATAAAAACAAAATTAGAGCGTATTATGCTGAATCTTTTGAGGAAGAAATTTTGATTTGTTTAAAGAAAGTTAAAGCATTTAAAAAGAAATTTCCAGAGAAAACTATAGGTATCTTATGCCCTAAAAATGCTAATGTTACTAGCCTTGCAAGAAAATTTGAAGAGGAGAGTATCGAATTTGAAATATTAAACGACTATGACCAAGATAACTTTAATACATATAAAAAATTATCGGACATATTGAGTTTTGTCCATAACCCAACTAATATTAGTATCCTTATTCGAATTCTAGAGGAGTATCTCTTAAGTGTTAAAATATCAGATGAACTAAAAAAATTAATCTATCGTTCTAGTGTGGAAAATATTCTTGAAAATGACTTTTTAAAAGGTGAATATAAATATGAATTAGAAAAATTACATAAACTTCTATATTTTTCTTTAAATAATAAAGAAAAAGTTCTAATTTATATTGCTCAGAATTTTAACTTTGAAAATTCTGAGATTGAATTAATTGAAAACATCTGTTTAAATCTCAAATCTATTTTTAAATTCAATCCAAAATGGTCCTATAAAGACTTAATTTTTGAGTTGAAACAGGTGGAAAACAATAAAATTAGTTATTTTAATTGGGGTAATAAAAAAAGACGTCATTCCAACAAAACTATAATATTATCAACCTATCACAAAAGTAAAGGCAGAGAGTGGGATATGGTTTATATGCTTGGAGTTAACGAAGATTTTTTTCCTGTTTTTTTACACAAGGAACAACTGGGAGAAAAATCATACTTAAATACTAATTTTTCTATTTTGGAAGCTGGAATCTTGGCTGAATTTAATAAAATTACAAAAAAAAATAGCTCCAATCCAATAGAAAGCTTTAAAGTATCTCGGATTGAAGAAAGTTTAAGAATACTTTATGTAGGAATAACTAGAGCCAAAGAATACTTAATAATAAGTTCAAATGAAGAAAATCAAGGCAATTTTTACTATATTCTATTCTCAAAACTAATAAAAAAGCTTATGTAGTTCTAAGCTACACAAGCTTTTTATTTATAATTCTTTTTATTGTTTTTCATATTTTTAGCTAACATTAATCTGTATTTAAAAGTATTCTTTATATCTTTCAAAGTTTTTATGAATCCATCAAAAACTCTTCCAATCTTCAAGATTCCCTTATTAAAAACATTTAATTTATAGACTTCTTTACAATAAGGACATCTGTACTTACCGCTTTTATTTATAATTTTCATTTGCTTACTACATTTTTTACATTTTACTATAATTTTTTCCAAAATATCACCTCCCATTGATTATAGCCTATTTCAAAATTCTTAACAAGATGGTAAACTTTACTTTATAAAATAAAAAATGTTATACTCTTTAAAATTAAAGATTTTTTAGATTGGAGTACTTTATGGAAATAGATCTTCACGACAAAAACGTTAATGAAGCTATTAATTATTTTATGATTAAATATAATGAAATTATATCAAAAGGATTTAAAGGAGAAATAAATGTGATTCACGGTTACGGGTCAAGTGGCGTAGGTGGAAAGATTAAAAAACGTTTTAAAGAGTTTTCAGACGCTTATACGTCCTATTTTAGAGTGAGTTACAATAATAATATTGGAGTTACCGTAGTAAAACCAATAAAAGTTCTTCCAAACTATGACTTTTTATTTGAGAATGAGTTATTAAAATTTTGCTCTGAAACACCAAAATCTTTAAATAAAATTCAAAATAAATTTTTTAAAGATCATAATAATTCTGAAATCAAAAAAACTATTAACAATTTATTGAAAAAAGGATTTTTAACTGAAATTTCAAAGAAAGAAATTCATTACTTAAAAAAAGGAGAATAGCTATGAAAAAATTATCATTTATTCTTTTATCTCTTATGATTCTTGTGAGCTGTAGATCAATGACATCTAAAGGTAGAAGCGTAAACACCGCAGAAAAGCAGATAAAAAATGGAAACTACTATGAAGCTATCTTAAATTTATCAAATGCTTTGATTGCTGACCCAGATTATAAACCAGCTATTGAAGGGTTAAATTCCATATTTTCTGAAGCAATAAGCAACCAAGAGGAAAAAGTTTCTCTTATGAAAACAACTGGTTCTTTAACAGATTATGCTACAGAAGTAGAAAAAATGTCACTTATTTATAAAAATCTTTCTCGATTAAGGCCTGATTCTTTCGCTCTTTTAAATTTCAAACTAGAAATTGAGGATATTAAATTTTGGAATAATGAAACTAGTAAAGCTTATTACGATGCTGCCATCAATTATTCTAAACCTCAAACAAGTTTTGACTACAAAGCAATTACTAAACTTTATAAAAAAAGTTATCAATATAATCCAAGATATCAAGATAACTTTGAAAAATATAAACAAAATAAAGAGCTGTCTATGCAGAAGATTTTATACTTTGATATAAAGTCCGAATATAACTACTTTAATATAGGCTCTCTTCTTAAAAATAGTATAATCTCTGAATTAACAAAAGACTCTGATATTATGGAGTTTACAAATTTTATAAATGGTGATTCTAAAAATTTAAAAAAGAGTTCCATTCTTTCTAAAAGCTTTACAGAAAATGAACTTAAAGAAAATAATTATTTCTTGGATATAGAAATTTCATCTATATCTTTTCCAAGGGTCAATCCCACCACTACTTACAAATCTAAAACTTGGTATGAAGTTTCTAAAAACATAAGTGGAATTATTAAGAAAGACGCCATTTTAACTTTACCTAAAAATTTAGATCCTAATGCTACTTATACTGAAAATAAATATACTGAAATTAAAACTTATAAAGAAAGCTCTGTAAAAATGATATTAACTTACAAATTAATTGATTTAAAAACTAAAAATTTAATAAAAAGTGGCTCTATTAATGATGAAGTTAAGGATTCTCATACTTCTACTGCCTTTATAGGAAATGTTTATCCTAATGAATATCCAGTACTAGATAGAGCATTATCATCTGATTCAAATCTTTTAGAATCTATATCAACTAAAATATCTGAAAAACTTAAAAATGAATTAAAACCTATATTAGAATAAGTAAATAATCAATATTATAAAACTCATGAGTTGCCTTAGCAGCTCATTTTTTTGCAAAAAAAAAGGCGTGAGCCACTTATAAATCTTCCAAAAAATAAAAATGGCTCCCCGAACAGGACTCGAACCTGTGACAACACGGTTAACAGCCGTGTGCTCTACCAACTGAGCTATCAGGGAACACTACATTAGTTAATAGTTGGCAATTGACAGTTGATAGTTAAAAAACTAAAACCATAACTTGCAAGCTAAAAACATGAAGTAAATATTAGATTTTAATAAACAGATGGACTGGCTTACGCCAATCCAAGTGTTTTTGTTTGCTTGGCAAATACCTATCCTCCCAGGAGACTACTCTCCAAGTACTTTCGGCGTATAGGGACTTAACTTCTGGGTTCGGAATGGGACC
>Ga0183099_1001767_pt1 | contig 11939 bp, 13 predicted proteins | sample Biomet1_FD_127788 | JGI IMG/M metagenome (GOLD analysis project Ga0183099, IMG submission 127788) | Microbial communities from bioreactor (seeded with anoxic lake sediment) at LBNL, California, USA - Biofuel metagenome 1 | ecosystem: Engineered > Bioreactor > Anaerobic > Unclassified ... | reverse complement strand
CGCCCGCGCGGATGTTGAACTCGATTTCGAAGAGCCTCGAGAGCCCGGCTCAGGACCGGCTCGCCGGTCAGGTCCCCGCGGAAACGGAGGGTATAGGCGCCGCCCTCGCGGGACCAGCGCACGAGGTCCGGGCAGGATGCGGTGCCCTCGCCGCCGTCGGGAGCTCCCTGCAGTCCGGAGACCGCCGCTCCCTCCATCGGATTCAGGTGCGCGAGGAACTCGCGGGTGATGCGGGCCTTCGGGTTCGTGAAGATGTCGGTGACCGGGCCTGACTCGACGACCCTGCCCTCGTCAAGGACTGCAACCTCTTGGCAGGCGTCGCGGACGACCTCCATCTGGTGGGTGATCATCACGATGCTGAGGTTCATCTCCTTCTGGAGGCGCTTGAGGAGGTCGAGTATGGAGCGTGTGGTCTGGGGGTCGAGAGCGCTTGTCGCCTCGTCGCAGAAGAGGATCTCGGGCTTGACGGCGAGGGCACGGGCGATCGCCACCCGCTGTTTCTGCCCTCCCGAAAGGGTGCTGATCGGCGCGTCGCCGCGGTCTGCGAGCCCGACGACGGAGAGCAGCTCCGCTACCCGTTCGTCGATTTCCTTTTTCGGTGTTCCGGAAATCTCGAGAGGGTAGGCGATGTTGCCCGCTGCGGTGCGGGAGCTGAACAGGTTGAAGTTCTGGAAGATCATTCCTATGCGGTGACGGCGGGCCGTCAGCCCTTCCTGGTCAAGATTGTCCACCCTCGCGTCGCCGTACCATATCTCGCCCCCGTCGGCTTTCTCGAGAAGGCTGATCAGGCGCACCAGGGTCGATTTGCCCGCGCCGCTCTTCCCGATGATTCCATAGATCGTGTTTGACGGGATGTCGAGGCTGACCGAGTTGACTGCGGTAAGGGACTGGTATTTCCTTGTCAGATCGCGTAGCCGAATCATTGCATCTCCTGGTAATGGCGGTCCGCAGCAGCAGGGCCGGTAGAACCGGCCCCTGCCCCGTCAGGCCCGAGGGAAACAAAAAAAGCCTCCCGTTCGGGGAGGCTTTTGACAATTACATCATAACCTCTCTCATCTTCTGGAATTGGCACCGTGAAAATCGGTTGCCGGGCTTCATCGGGCCAGTCCCTCTGCCACTCTTGATAAGAGATGAATGTATGAAAACAGAAACCGCGCCCGATGTCAAGAGACCGTCCGTCCCTTGAGTTACCCTGCCTCCGCGGGGTATAGTCTGTCCGTGAACATCAGCTCTTTCCATACCCATACCCGTCTGTGCAAACATGCAGCAGGCGTTCCCGCAGATTACGCGAGACAGGCAGCCCTCGACGGCTGCTCCGCCCTCGGGTTCTCGGACCATTGCCCCTATCCCGATGACGCGACCTGGTCAGGCAGCCGCATGGCCGTCTCGGAGCTTCCTGAATACCGCTCCCTCGTCGATGAGGTAAAGGCTTCATCGCCCTTCCCGGTCTACTTCGGCTTCGAATGCGAGTGGCACCCCGGCTTCGAGAGCTGGTACCGCGACGAGATCCGCGGGGCGGCGGGAGCCGAATTCCTGGTCTACGGCTCGCACTGGATCGGTGACGCCGGGGAGCTCTGGTATATCCCCGAATACGCGAAACCCGAACTGCTTGCAAGGTATGTCGACCTGACGGTATCGGGCATACGGTCCGGGCTTTACGACCTTTTTGCCCATCCGGACATCTTCCTCGCAGGATATACGAGACTCGATGCCGACACGCGCGCCGCCTGCCGGGACATCATATCGGCCTCGGTCGGGATGGACCTTCCTATGGAGATCAACGGGCTCGGCCTGTCGCGCACGAAGATCATGGGCGACAACGGCCTGCGCTCGCCGTATCCTGTCCGCGAATTCTGGGAGATGGCCGCCGCTGCGGGCGCCCGCATTGTCTGCAATTCCGACGCTCACCGTCCCCAGGACGTCATTGCCTCGGCGCGGAGGGCGTGGTCCTTCGCCGAGGAGATCGGGATCACCCCGCTCGATCCGGCAGAAGCGCTCGGTTTCTGACCGTCGCGGCCCGCTAGATTTCGTCGGGGGCGAGGCCGCTCACCAGGAAACGGTCGGGCATCCGTGACGGCCTGCCCGATGTGTCGACGCATCCCCATGAAACATCGGCCTCCGCGCAGAGCTCTCCCCGCTGGTTGGTGATTGTCTGGTGGAAGGTTCCCGAGAGCTTTCCGAGCTTGACCGGCTTCACCTCGATGGAGAGTTCGTCGAAAAGACGCGCCGAGGCGCGGTAGCGGATGTCGATGTGGGTCACGTAGAGGTAGTAGCCGGCCTCGTAAAGTCCCGGATAGTCTAGCCCGATCGCCTTCATGTATTCCATGCGGGCATATTCGAGATACTGCAGGTAGACGGCGTTGTTGACGTGGTTGTAGGAATCCAGTTCATAGCTGCGGACTGTCAGTTTTGCGGTGTGTTTCATGATGACAGAATACCCCTTTCGTGTCATTTTGACAATCTTGGCGGACCCGGAGTATACTGAGGGTATGATAGATGTAGCGGCAGCCGTCATCGAAAACCGTGAAGGACGAATCCTGATAGCCCGGCGCAAAGCGGAGATCTCGCTCGGCGGGTATTGGGAATTTCCTGGCGGAAGGATCGAGGAGGGCGAGACTGCCGCGGTCTGCGTGGCGAGGGAGCTGCACGAGGAAATGGACGTGAGGATCGAGGCCGGGGACGTCCTTGCCGAGACGGTCCATGACTACGGGACGAAGGTGATCCACCTGATCGCCGTCCGCGCGATCCTGCTCGGCGGGCACATCCGCCTCCACGACCATGACGACATCCGCTGGGTTACGGTTACCGAAATGGGCGACTACCTGTTCGCGCCCGCTGACGAGGCCATCGTCGAGAAGCTCCAGGAAAAGGTTCCTGCCCATTCTCCTCATTGACCTTTACTCTTCCTTTACCGATACTGTGCTCCATGCATGAATCACCGAACGCCGCCCTGAGCCGGCAAATCCGGAACATACGCCTTCTTCCTCCCGAAACCGCACGCGGGATACGCTGGGTGCTGACCGATATCGACGACACGATGACGCGGGATGGAAAACTGGTGCCCGCAGCCTACGCCGCCCTCTGTTCCCTGAAGGAGGCCGGGCTTTCCGTTGTCGCCGTGACCGGCCGTTCCGCGGGATGGGGTCAGGTGCATCTCCAGGAATGGCCGCTTGACGGGGTCATTACCGAGAACGGGGCCGTCTCCTACTTCCCGGGGGAAGCCTTGCGGATCCTTCTGCCCTGCGCAATACCGAACCAGCCCTGCTCCGCGCTGCCCGGGCATCGTATCTCGCCGTTCCTCGCGCGAAACCTGCACAGGACAATCACCTCAGGCTCTACGACTATGCCATCGACCATTCCGAATACGTGCGCCCCCCGCTGACCTCCTCCGAGGTGGACACGATTGTCGGCATCTTCGAGAAGGAAGGATGCACCGCCAAGCCGAGCTCAATCCATATAAACTGCTGGGTCGGTTCGTTCAACAAGCGGGACGCCTCGATCCGTTTCCTCTCAGAGAGGGAAGGATACCGGGACGATACCGACCGGGAGAAGGTCCTGTACGTCGGGGATGCGCTGAACGACGAGGTGATGTTTGCCCATTTTCCGAACGCCTGTGCCGTTGCCAACGTGGATGTCTGGCTTGACCGGATGCAGTCCCTGCCGTCATGGATTTCCGGCAGCGGGTACGGGGACGGGTTCGCGGAGATTGCTGGCGTGCTTCTGGAGAAAAGGCTTACTGAAGTACCGAATTGACCAGGTCCTGGAATTCGGGATCGATGGTGGTTTTCGGGAAAACGGCGGGAACGGGAGCGACCAGGTAGAGTCCGTCCCTGTTGATGATGCTGGAATCCTCTTCGGGGGCGGTTTCGCCGATCTCGAGGAGATCGGACGGCTCTTCCTCTCCGATGACTTCAAGGAATTCATAGACCGGGCCGGTATCCCCGGCGGAAAGCGGCTGAACGGGAACGTTCAGCAGGAACATGTCGATGTAGCTCACTTCGGTTGCGTCCTCGGTTGATGCAGAATCCAGCGATGTAAAATCCAGACTTGATACGATATAGGTATCGGCACCATCAGTATCGGATTGGAGCGAAAAATATCGGTTTCCCGAGTCGAGTTCGGGTACCTCGTCAAAATTGTAGACCAGAACGCTGTCCGGGGGCTGTTCCTCGATGAACTCGGCCAGTTCCTCGTCCGAGGCGACCTCGAGAAGGTCGGGTTCCCATTCACCTTCAAGGTAGACAACTTCCTCGGGGGCTGCCACAGGGACCGGTTCCCCTGTTTTTTCTTCTCCCTCCTCCGTTTCGTCGATGCCTTCCGCGAGGGTTTTCAGTTCTTCAGGCATCTCCGGTTCCCCGACAGCCTCGACTTCCTCGAGTTCCTCGATCTCTTCAAGCTCTTCGATCTCGTCTGCTGCAGGGGCCTCCGCAAGCTCTTCAACCTCTGCGGGTTCTCCGTCCGGACTGGGGGATCGGGCAGTCCCGGGGGGAGAAACGGGAGCCTGACGCTTCGTGACTGGCCGGGAGGCGGCCGTGGCCGCTGCGGGAAGCCCCGAGAGATTGAGCGAGATGGTATTGTTGCGGAGTACCTGCTCGAGCATCTGCCGGATTTCGTCGGTGTTCTGGAGGGCTGCCGGCCTGTTTTCCTGATGGCCGAGGGCGGCGAGGATTTCTTCCCAGCTCTTGTCGAGCAGGGTATCAATCTCCGCTCCGTGCTTCCGGTTCAGCCTGCGGCCGAAACTTTTCTTGAGCTCTGCGCTCAGGTCGTGCTTGCGGTACGAAAGGTTCTTGCGGATCTCGTCCCAGCGTGCTTCCTCGTTCCGGTCAAGGAGCTCGGTCAGCAGATGAACCTGGAACCGGCGGATCCTGTTCCGGATGACGGTCATTCCGTCCTGCCGGATGCTGAACAGGAGGAATACGACGAGGAATATGGTCAGGAAGGCGATGGAGAGGAAGAGTATCCGGACGGAAGGGGGAAAGGCGAACAGCGCCTCGTCGACGAGCACTCCGGTGTATCCCCATTTTCCGGTTTCGGCGGTGAGGAGCACCCAGCCGGAACTGTCGGTGGATACGATGCGGTCGGTGGTAAAGTCGCGTCTGCCCCAGCGTTCGAGGATGGTCCGTTCAAGGATGTCGCGGCCGATCCGGGGCATCCCGGCAATGGTTCCGCCTGAAGTGTAATCGGGATCCGAAAGGAGCGCGAGGTCGTCGCTTATCCGGAACAGGTTCCTGCTGACGAGATACTGGACGGCAGAGGACTCCGAAACGTAAAAAATGGCGGTTCCCCGCCAGGTCGTGTAGGTATCATAAAACGGGAAGCAGTAGAGGAACTGGTCCGTCGCCGGGTCCATCCTCAGGACTGGAGGCGAGCCGTCCGGAACCGACAGCAGCCTGAACGGAATGTCAGCTTCCTTCCGTCCGTAATTCTCGTAGGATATCTGGAGTTCTTCCTTTTTAAGGATGTCTTCCTTGAAGGTGCTGAAGTGGATCCTGCGGAAGCCCTTGTCCTCCCCGGGATTGGCCGCGGTCTCCCCGGCGTCGATGATCCTGATTCCCGTAAGTCCCGGCATGTCGGACATCAGGGAGCCGGAGAGGTTCGTACGGTCGAAGATGTCCTGTGAACTCTGGTTTGGCAGGAGCGCACGCTTGACCGGATCGGATCCGACGAAAGCGGAGAACTTTGCCGTGTTTGCTGTGTGCCAGTCTGTCAGGGCGTCGGAGGTCGCCTCGAGCTGCTTCTCGAAGGAGTCGATGACCGCAGGCTGATAGAAGCGGGTTTCCAGAATATTGAAGAAACCTGCATAGGCCGCGGCGGCGAGACCCGCAAAGAGGAGTATCGATAGCAATAAACTGAGCGCAATCCTCGGTGCTGTCCGCACAAAACCTCCGGAGCCGGAATATTTAAAAAAGGCTCATTACTATATCGGTTCAATCATTTTAAATCATGAGAATTCTCGGCCGAAACTATCCTTTTATCTATATGATACTGTATATTGATGCCAATGATAGATGTTGAAAAAGAAAGCACCAGACCGGTCAACGCGGTACTGGTGGGCCGGGCCGACGATCGTCTCCTTCCGGATGAAGATGCTGTCCGCGAGCTTGCCAGCCTCGCCGAGACTGCCGGCCTTGTGGTTGCAGGTTCCGTGATCCTTCACCGCAACGAACCGGCGCCCAAATTCGGCATGGGTTCGGGCAAGGCCGAGGAAATAGCCGCTTTTGCGCGCGAGCACGACGCCGAGCAGATCGTCTTCGATTTCGAGATTACCCCGACGCAGCAGCGGAACTGGGAGGAGCTGACCAAGCTTACCTGCCTTGACCGCCAGGAGATCATCATCCGCATCTTTGCCGCCAGGGCAATGACCCGCGAGGCTGTCCTCCAGGTCGAACTGGCCCGGCTCGAATATTCCCTTCCCCGGCTCGCGCATTCCTATGATGCCCTGTCCCGTCAGCGGGGCGGCCGGTTCGGCACGAAGGGCTCGGGTGAAACCCAGCTCGAGCTTGACAAGCGGTCCGTCATGAACCGTGTCGCGCTGATCAAGAAGGAACTGGTCGTGGTACGGCAGGACCGTGCTACCCAGCGCAAGCGCCGCGAGCGGGTGCCGGTTCCCTCCTGCGCGATCGTCGGGTATACCAATGTCGGAAAATCGAGTCTCCTCAATGCACTGACCGGGGCCGGCGTTCTTTCCGAGGACAAGCTCTTTGCCACGCTCGATCCAACGACCCGCCGCTTTACCCTCCCTACGGGGCGTACCGTACTCTTGACCGATACCGTCGGTTTTATCCGCAACCTGCCGCATGGCCTTGTGGACGCCTTCCACGCGACCCTCGAGGAAGCCGCTTTTGCCGATGCCGTACTGATAATCCTTGACGCCGCCGATCCGGAGATCGCACAACAGCTCAAGACCACCCGCGAGGTTCTTGCCGAGGTCGGCGCCGAACCGCGCCCGTCTCTTCTCGTCCTGAACAAGACAGACAGGCTGGACGAATTCTCTCGCGCCCGCCTTGCATCAGAATACCCGGATGCAGTCTTCATCAGCGCCAAGACCCGTGAGGGTTTCGACGCCTTCATTTCGCGGATGGAGGCGCTCCTTTCGGGCGACGAGAAGCTGTACCGTCTACCCGCAGCGCGAACCGATCTCGTCGCCTTTGCCCACCGTGAAGGATCGGTGATCGGGATCAGCTACGACGAGGACGCGGTCATCCTCCGTGCGCGCACCAACGGCCGCCTGGCCGCCGCGCTCTCGGAATACGAGGTTCCGGATGAACGCTGACGGTTCCGTTTCCGCCCTGCTCTCCCGAATCCTGCTGGCAGTAGCCGTTCTCCTCCTTCTCTCCATCCTGGGCGGTACCGTCTGGGGTTTTGCTTCCGGCCGGGCCCATCCGGGAGCAGACGGGACCTCCTCCCGATCCCTTCATTCTTCCGGGTCGGAAGGTTCCGGTCCTGGGGCCGTCGCTGCATCCGATCCGTCCGGGAAAAACGCGATCTTCGCCGATATCGGCGTCCTGCGGGCCGCGACGGCCGACAGGGAACCGGTGACGGTCGTCATCTCGCCCTTTGTTACGTATCCCGCTTCGGACTCGGCCTTCCGCGAGGAGCTTGTCGGAAAGACTCGCGGTTTCAGGACGGACATACGGTCATGGATCGGCGGAAAAACCCTGCGGGAGCTGACGGGGATGGGGGAGGAGCGGGTCAAGGCCTCCCTGCTCGAGGTGATCAACGCCCGGCTCGTGCTCGGAAAGGTCGACACCATCTATTTCGAGGAATACCTGATCCTTGAATGACCGGCATTATTGTTCGGGGACTGCAACCCGTTTCCGTCCCGTGTGTCAGAAACTGGGTAGGAGGTTGATATGATTGGACTTGGTGCTGCGAACGCAGTGCCCGCGGCGCAGGTGATCATTGCGATCATTCCCATAGTCGGAATCGTGATGGGGGCCGTGGTGATTTTTTTCTACCTGTTGTGGCGTCATCGCGAGATTGTCCGGCAAATCGAGACCGGGGTATATAAACGGCCTTCCTTTGACCTGTACCTGTTCTGCATACTGGCAGGATTCCTGCTGACCGGAAGCGGGCTGGTCCTTTCGCTCCTGTTCCTGCTGGTCGAGGGAATCAGCTACACCCTGCTCGGCGGGCTCATCCCCTTCGCGCTCGGGATCAGTTTGGTCGCATTCTATTTCGTGACAAAACCGTACCGAACGTAAGTCGATGACGAAAACCGAATCCTCTGCTGTAGTCGCCCATGAAGACACGGTGCTCTGCCGCGAGGTCCTCGCTGGCAATACCGCAGCCTTTGCGTTGCTTGCGACGAAGTACCGGAAACGGATCTTCAGCCTCGGATACAGTTTTTTCAAGAATGCCGACGATACGGAGGATTTTGTCCAGGACGTGCTCGTGAAGACCTACACCTCTCTGGGATCCTTCAGGGGCGAATCCCTGTTTTCCACCTGGTTGATGCGCATCGCCTACAATACGGCGATCAATTCTATCAAGAGGCGGCGGGAATACACCTCCCTGGCGGAAGACTTCGAGATAATGGATACCTCCGGGAATCCGGAGGACGTGCACCTGCGGTCATGTTCGCTGGAGGCGATCCGGGAAGCCCTGGATACCCTGCCCGAACGCTATCGGGTCTGCGTCGACATGTATTTTTTCTATGATATGCCCTATGCGGATATCAGCGAGGTGACCGGACTTCCGGTCAATACCATCAAGTCCCATGTCTTCCGGGCTAAAAAACTGCTCCGGGGCCGGCTTGATGAAGGAGATAAGAAATGACCTGCGAAGCTGCATTTGACAGATATCTTGCTCTCGACCGGAACGAGCGCGTTCCCCTGCAGGTTACCCTGCATCTGCTCGTCTGTCCTGCCTGCCGGGCCGGAGTGCGTCACCTGACCCTCGCCGAAACAGTTCTCGCCGCGCCCCTTGGCGTGACCCGTACCGTCAGGTCCGCCTGTCCGGACTGTGGTAGACCCGATCCCGTGATAGCGGCCGCGATGGCCCGTATCGCCTCGGTCGATCAGGTCTATCCAGCAGCCGGAACAGACGTGGGACGGGTGTCAATGACCCGCTGGCTGGTTTCGGGCATGGCCCTCGTGGTCGGATTCATGGTGTTCCCCTTCAGTTCGATGGGTGTGTGGTCGCGCGCCGTTTTCGGGGATGCCTTCGGCGTTCCGTTCTATATACTCTGCGGTGTCGCCATTACCGCCTGGTGCGGTCTTTTTGTCGGGACAAACATTGATTTTTTCGTGAAGAAGTTCGGCCTGCAGCATACCCCGGCCTGAAACGGACGGAGAGGAACCGCACTGGAGGGGGGCTGTTCCGCATGCGTGCGGAGCGGCCCCTTTTTCGTTCAGTTCCAGAGCGAGGACGGGTTGATGGTCGAGTGGTTTTTGTAGACGGTGAAGTGGAGGTGGGGGCCGGTGCTCTGTCCCGTATTGCCCACCGTTCCGATCCTGGTTTCCGGGGTGACGTGTTTGCCTTTCGAGGTCAGGATTGTGTTCATGTGGCCGTACATGGTCTGGTATCCCGAATGGTGGGAAATAATAACGTAATTGCCATAGGTTACGTCGTACCCTGTCGCGGAAACGGTTCCGTCCAGCGCGGCGTAGATCGGCGAGCCCCTCGGACAGGCCATGTCCATCCCGTTGTGGAAGGTGCGGTTCCCGCTGAACGGATTGTCACGCCAGCCGTAGCGGGAGGAGATATAGTATCCGCCATGAAGCGGTTTCGTGAAGAGGTCCCCGTTGATTTCCTGGATGGTTACCCAGTCGAGTTTGGCGTCAGGAAGGAATAGGCAAGCGCCGGGGGTTACTATGTTGTCCGAGATGTTGTTGACGAGGGCGATTTTTTCGAGTGATACGCGGTATTTGTCGGCAATGATTTCGGGCGTGTCGCCCTTCCGGGCCGTATACAGGATTCCATTTATTGAAGGTATTTTCAGGATCTGGCCGATCTGGATGTTTCTGGTATTCCGGAGCTTGTTCAGGCTGATGATCGCATCCTGGTTGACTCCGTGGGTTTCGGCGATCTTGCTGACGATGTCGCCCTTCTGCACCGTATAGGCCAGATAGTACAGCTCGGGTACCTTCTCGACCTCGCCCTGGTCGGGCCGTTCGGACGGAAGCCCGGTATCGGCGCCGCCCATGCCCGCAAAGGTTTCTCCCGCGGCCGCTTCCGGTTCCAGTAGGGCGGCATCGTTCTTCCAGTCGGCGCAGGATCCCAGTATCAATATATACAGCGCCGGCAGGATGCCGAGCAGTCGTGGCAACGGTCTGTTTCTCATGGTCGCTCCAGTATAGCATCTCAACAATTGTATGTGTATAAAATCGGTTTGTCCCGAGGTAAAATTTACCCCGGATACGGTTTTTTCCGGTTTATTTCTTGGTCAGGCCCACGAGATAGGTCTCGAAGCTTTCCGCACGGCATGCCTCCGGCTTGAAGCCCCGGGCGGTAACGAAGAGCGTACGCAGCTTTTTGAGGAATTCCTGCTGGTCCCCGCCCTGGAATATCTTGACGACGAAGTTGCCGCCGGGAATGAGCATCTGCTCCGCGTACCAGATGGCCATCTCGACGAGACCGCTCGATCGGGCCGTATCGACCGTCCTGCTGCCGGTCGTGGCCGGAGCCGCGTCGCAGATTACCAGGTTGTACGGGCCGAGCTTCTGCACCGAGTCACGGATCGCGGGCGCGTAGAGGTCTCCCTGGAAAAAGGACAGGTTTTCTCCCTTCACGTCCTTCGCGAGCGGTGAAAGGTCTACCGAGGTGATATGCCCGCCGCCGTCCAGGGCGCGGAGTACGTAGGTCGTCCAGCTGCCCGGCGCGGCGCCGAGGTCGAGTACCCGGGTGTTCTTGTGGATCAGGCCGAATTTTTCGTCCATCTCCTTCAGCTTGTAGACCGACCGTGCCGGATAGCCTTCGGAGAAGGCTTTTTTGCTCCAGAAGTCTGGTTGTTGATATGTATTGGCCGGCATGGGGTCCCCTTGCAAGAATGGATTATTCGGATACAATGTCTCCATGAATATAGAATATTCGCGGCGTCTTGAAAAGATTGAAACCGTCCTGACCGCCCGCCTGCCCCAGTCAGTCGATTCCGACTGGATCACCGGAACTTTCTCCGATGTCCCCGAAGCAGTCCGTGGAAATCACATCCATCCGCTCATAGAGCCCTGCCGCGATCTCCTGCTCCGGGGCGGCAAACGCTGGCGTCCGCTCCTCATGGTTCTTTCCTGCGAGCTTGCCGGAGGCGGCGACCGGGCGTACAGCCTGACTCCCCTGGTCGAATATGCCCATACCGCGAGCCTGATCCATGACGACATCGAGGACTGCGCCGAAGAGAGGCGCGGAATGCCGGCGATCCATCTGATCTACGGCCAGGATACGGCGGTCAACTGCGCTTCCTGGCTCTATTTTCATGCACAGTCGATAATCGATTCCTTCCCGTCGTCGGATTCCATGAAGCTCCAGCTGTACCGGACCCACTCCCGCGAGCTGCGCCGGCTTCATCTTGGCCAGGCGATGGACATAGCCTGGCACCGCTCTCCCTCTCTGGTTCCGGTCCGGGCGGAGTACGAGGCGATGGTGACCCTGAAGACGGGGACCCTGTCCCGGATGGCCGGCGAAATCGGGATGCTGGCCGGCGGAAAGGACCCGGGCGAGGCTTGCGACTTCGGCAGCCTTTCGGCCAGGATCGGTGTCGGATTCCAGGTTCTCGACGATGTCCGCAACCTGACGACGGGAAACCCGGGAAAGAAGCGAGGTGACGATATCGTCGAGGGCAAGAAAAGCCTTCCTGTCATCCTGCACCTGGAACGGAATCCCGACGACCTCGGCTTCCTTGCGGCCTCTTTTGTCCGCGCCCGGGAAGAGGGCATAGATTCCTCCGCCGTGGAGGAGACGATCGGCCGGCGCGCCGGCCCCGGGGGGGGGCGCGACGGCCG
>Ga0183099_1001766_pt1 | contig 11940 bp, 13 predicted proteins | sample Biomet1_FD_127788 | JGI IMG/M metagenome (GOLD analysis project Ga0183099, IMG submission 127788) | Microbial communities from bioreactor (seeded with anoxic lake sediment) at LBNL, California, USA - Biofuel metagenome 1 | ecosystem: Engineered > Bioreactor > Anaerobic > Unclassified ... | reverse complement strand
TAAGCGAAGGTGAATAAAGTGATAATAATGAATAAAGAACAGTCATATATAAGTGGAAATACAGTTTTAAAGCCGGAATTTGAAGAGTACAAAGATAAATTTAATAATAATAAGAAGCTCCAGAATCAAAAAATCAGAGAAAAGAGACTGGAGTTTAAGATGACTGTTGTTAGAAATATTGTTATTGCTTTTGCAATAGGTATTATTATTATTTGGAGATATGGTACTGTATACAATATTCAGGGAAATATTAATAGCTTAGATAATAATATTAAAGAGCTTATAGCAGAAAATGACAGCTTAAATATAAAGCTAGTTACGTTATCAAATTTATCAACATTAGAGAATGTTTCCGTAAAAAAGCTGGGTATGATTCGTGAGGACTCAAATCAGATAGTTTATTCTGATTTGACAAAAAACAATTTTAAAATAAGCAAGATAGTTTTATCAGAAAGCAAAACAGAAGCGGGATATTTTGATAAAATTAAGAAGTTATTATTTTAGCTTTTGGAGGTAACAGATGGCTAAAAAAACTTATATAGACAGGGCAACTATAAAACGAAGAATGTTCATCATTTTGTGCATTCTTTTTGTTTTATTTTTTTTATTAGCAGGAAGATTGTGTTATGTAATGATATTTCAATCTGAAAAATACAAGAGCATAGCAAATGAGCAGTGGACTTCTCAAGTTAAAATAGATGCCAAAAGAGGGAAAATATTAGATACAAATGGAAATGAACTGGCATTATCTGCTAATGTATACAGAATAGACTTGGATATGAATACCCTTAGAACGACAATGAGCAATAAAAAGCTGTCCCAGGACCAGGTAGCAGAAAAGTTGTCTAAGGCTCTTGATATGGATGTTAAAGATGTAAATACGGTGTTAAATAAAAAACTTAAGTCAGGGCTTCCCTTAGCAACTGCTATTCTGGCAAGAAGAATTGAAAAGGAGAATGCTGACAAGGCAAGGGCATTGAATTTATTGGGAGTAAACATTTCCGAGGATACTAAAAGGTATTATCCTAATGGAAATTTCTTAAGTCAGGTAATAGGACATACAAATTATGATGGTGTTGGTCTAACTGGGGTTGAACTTAAATATGACAGCTATTTAAAAGGCAAGGCTGGAGAACTTATATCTGAGACTGATCAAAAAAGCCAGTACCTGCCATATACCATATCAAAGTATACTAAGCCTGAAAATGGAAAGGATGTAGTTTTAACAATAGATGATATGATTCAGCATTTCGCTGAAAAAGCTGCGCTTGATGCCATGAAGGTAAACAAGGCAAAAGCAGTTACTGTTATAGTAATGGATCCAAATAATGGAGAAATTCTAGCTATGGCAACTACCCCTGGCTACGACCTAAATAATCCATGGAAAGATGGATTAAGCTTCAATGAGCTTCAGGCGGAGTGGAGAAATAGGGCAGTATCAGATACATTTGAGCCTGGTTCTATATTTAAGGTAATTACTGCATCTGCTGCTCTGTCAGAAAAAGTGGTTAATGAAAAGTCTACTTTCAATTGTACTGGAAGTTTGAAGGTAGGGGGAAGGACTATCAGGTGCTGGAAAACTTCAGGCCATGGTCAGCAGAACTTTATTGATATTCTTAAAAATTCCTGCAATGTAGGGTTTATGAAGGTAGGAGCTGCTCTAGGAAAAGAAAAGCTTAATAAATACATTTCTAGTTTCGGATTAGGCAAAAAAACTGGAGTTGATCTGCCTGGAGAAGCCAGTGGAATTGTAAAAAGCACAAACAGCATAACAGAAAGCGATTTGGCAACAATTTCTTTTGGCCAGACAGATACAGTATCATGTATTCAATATCTTACAGCATTTAATGCTGTAGCAAACGGAGGAACACTTATTACACCTCATGTTATGAAGGAAATAATAGGATATGATGATAGTGACAATGAAAACTATAAATTAGCATATAGCAATTACAATAAGAGAAAGGTATTAGATCCTGATATAGCTAAAACTTTAAGAGGGTATTTAGAGCAGGTTATATCAAAAGGAGGAGGAGCCAAGGCTTTTATTGACGGATATCATATTGCTGGAAAGACAGGAACGGCTCAGAAAATAAGCGGAAAAGGAACCTACGCTCCTGGTAAGTATATAGCTTCCTTTGTAGGAATGGCACCGGCTGATAATCCTATGTATACAGTAATGATATCAATTGATGAGCCTGATCCATCTAATTATTATGCTGGTCAGATAGCAGCACCAATTGCTAAACAGGTTTTTTATGATATATTTAACTATAAGGCCATTAAATCAGAGGCATCTCAGGAAAAAACAAATATCAGTCTGCTGAAGGATATTATGATTCCTGAAATAAGGGGACTATTAGTTGAAAATGCTAAAAAAATATTAAGAGAAAATCACCTTGACTTTCAGATAGAGGGAAATGGGAAATACATTACAAAGATAGTTCCAGCTCCAGGAATGTATGTAAAAGAGGGTACAAAATTACTTCTTTACAGTGATAATAATGCAAACTATAATAAAGTAGTGGTTGTTCCAAATTTTGTAGGGATGACAAAAGAAAAGGCTTTGGATGTGCTTAAAAACCTAGGACTTAAAGGAAATCTAACTGGCAGCGGAATGGTTACAGAACAAAGCATAGCTGAGGGCGAGGAAGTTGAAAAGGGAATAACCATAAAATTAAATTTAGAAGTTTTGGGAGATTAACATGAAAAAACTAAAGGAAATCTTAAATGAAATAGAATTCAATATAAAAAACGGAAGTATTGAAGATGATATAAATTCTATTGAATATGATTCAAGAAAGGTTACAGATGGAGATATATTTTTCTCAATCTTCCCATATGAAGATAAAGGAGAAGGATATATTAAGGATGCAGTATTAAAAGGAGCTAAATATATTGTAATAGATGAAGATGTGGATATAGATTTGAAAATTTCAGTTATTAAAGTTAAAAATGCCAGAATGGCGTTAGCTAAAGCCTGTCAGAATCTCTATGACAATCCTGAGAAAAAGCTTAAAATAATTGGGATTACGGGTACTAATGGTAAGACCACTTCAACTTATATGCTTAAAGAAATACTTGAATACTCTGGCTATAAGGTGGGGCTTATAGGAACAATAGCAAATTATATAGGAAAAACCAAGCTGCCTTCAAAAAATACTACTCCTGAAGCAAAGGAGCTTATGGAACTTTTCTCAAATATGGTTAAAGAAAAAGTAGATTATGTAGTTATGGAGGTAAGCTCCCACTCGTTAGCATTAGACAGAGTTTATGGCATAGATTTTATTGCTTCAATATTTACAAATTTGACTCAGGATCATTTGGATTTCCACAAGACATTTGAAAATTATTTTAATGCAAAGCTTAAACTTTTTAAAAAAAGTAAAATATCAATAATAAATGGAGACAGTGAGTACTCCAGCAGAATAATAGATCAGGCTTTAGGCCAGTATTATACTTACAGCATAAAAGGCAGTGGAGATGCTTACGCTTCTGATATTGAAATAACTTCAAGGAGAAGCAAATTCACACTAAACTATCAGGGACAAATGGAAACTATATTGATAAATATTCCAGGGAAATATAATATAGAAAATTCCTTAGGCACAGCTCTTACCTGTATTAAACTAGGTATTTCTTTAGATAAGATAAGAGAAGGTTTCGCTAAGCTTTCTGGAGTTTCAGGCAGGTGTGAGCTGGTATCATCCAAATATGACCTGGATTTTGATATTATACTAGACTATGCTCACTCCCCGGACAGCCTTTTAAATATATTAAAAACCGCCAGAGAGTTTACAAATGGAATGCTTATTTCAGTTTTTGGCTGCGGAGGAGACAGAGATAAAACTAAAAGACATGTTATGGGTAAAATAGGAACAGATTTAAGTGACTTTTCAATAATAACCTCAGATAATCCAAGGAGTGAAGATCCAATTTTAATAATTAAGGATATATTAAAAGGCATTGAAAGGAATAATTATATAGTTGAAGAAGATAGAAAAAGCGCTATAAAAAAGGCCATTGAAATGGCAAAATCAGGTGATGTTATAGTTATTGCAGGAAAGGGTCATGAAGATTATCAAATACTTAAAACAGGTAAGATTCATTTTGATGAAAGAGAAGTAGTTGATAAAATTATTAAGGAGCTATACTAATGGATAAAATTACAATTGATGAAATATTAAATGCTGTAGAAGGAAATTTGATAAAAGACGGTAAAAACTACATTTTTGATGGAGTTTTTATAGATACTAGAAAGCCAGTAAAAAACGGTATATTTTTTGGACTAAAAGGAGAAAAGGTAAATGGCAGTAAGTTTGCAGCGATGGCTTCAGAAAAGGGAGCATCTCTTATTATAATAGATGAAATACCAGAAGATATCAGCAAAGTTTTGGATTATTCTTCTATTATTCTTGTTAAGGATTCCTTGGATGCTCTTAAAAAACTTGCGAAATATTACAGATCCTGCCTAAACATAAAAGTTGTGGCAGTTACAGGGTCTAACGGCAAGACATCTACAAAGGACTTGCTGGCGGCAGTACTTAGTAAAAGGTATAAGGTACTTAAAACTGAGGGAAATTTCAATAATGAAATAGGACTTCCTCTTACGGTTTTTAAGTTAGACAAATCTTTTGATGCAGCAGTTCTTGAGATGGGCATGAGTAATATTGGAGAAATTCACAGTTTAACTGATATAGCAAAACCAAATATAGCAATAATTACGAATATCGGTGTTGCCCACCTTCAAAATTTAAAAACAAGAGAAAATATCCTTAAAGCAAAACTTGAAATTACAGATTTTTTTAAAAGCACCAGTACTCTTATTATAAATGGAGATAATGATCTTTTAAAAGAAATTAAAACAGATAAATTTAAATTGGTTAAGGCTGGAAAAGAAAATTATAACAATATATATGCAGATGATATAAAGCTTTCCGAAGAGGGAGTGTGCTTTGGTGTATATGAGCAGGGAGCATATATGGAATCAATGTTTGCGGCAGCTTTAGGAGAGCATTCTGTTACAAATTCAATTTTAGCAATAGCAGCTGCCAGAGAAATGGATCTTACATATAGTGAAATAAAAGAAGGACTTATAAATTTAGAAAAAACTAAAATGAGACTTGAGGTAATAAACAAAGAAAATTACAAAATAATAAATGACTGCTATAACGCCAGCCCTGACTCAATGGAGGCAGCTATAGATGCTGCAAAAACATTTAAAGGCAGAAAAATTGCAGTGCTTGGAACTATGCTGGAACTGGGAGAAGATTCAGCCTTTATGCATAGAAAAGTAGGAAAATATGCTAAGGAAAACGGTATTTCCATGCTGTTGGTTTTAGGTGAGTTCACTAAGGAATTTACAGAAGGATTTGGCTATGGATCTTATGGGTTTGAAAATAAGAAGGATTTAGCAATTTTTCTAAAGAATAATATTAAATTGGATGATGTAATTTTAATAAAAGCTTCCAGGGGAATGAAATTCGAAACTATTATAGAGGAGCTAAATTAAGGAGATTTATGATGAATACAATAATTAACGGAAAGCTAATATATGCTGTGCTTGTTGCTTTATTTATATCACTGCTCAGCGGGCCTGTTATTATCCCAATTCTGCACAAACTTAAATTTGGACAAAATATTAGGGAAGATGGACCTAAAAGCCATAAAGTAAAAACAGGAACTCCTACTATTGGAGGCTTAATATTTATTTTTTCAGCAGTAGTTACAATGCTTATTATGGCAGTTAAATTTAATGATGAAGGCATGGTAGCTCTTTATTCATTTTTAGCCTTTGGTTTTGTAGGGCTTTTAGATGATGGTCTTAAAATATATCATAAAAAGAATTTGGGACTTAGGGCTTACCAGAAAATGCTTCTTCTTCTTATAGTATCCTTTGCCCTTACTTATTATGGATACAATAATCCGAATATAGGAACTGGTTTAATAATTCCATTTACAGGAAAAGAGTATTGATTTAGGAAAGTTCTATATACCCTTTGTTATATTCTATTTTTTAAGTGTTACTAATTCTGTAAACTTAACTGACGGATTAGATGGACTTGCTACAACAATTACAATTCTTGTTATGACATTCTTTACAATAGTCAGCTACAATAACTCTCATTATACTTTATCAATATTTTCAGCAATAGTAACCGGAAGTCTTCTGGGATTTTACGATATAACTCCTATCCAGCTCAGATTTTTATGGGTGATACCGGATCTTTAGCATTAGGAGGAGCAGTAGCGGCTGTTGCTATGATATTAAAAGTTGAATTTTTGGTAATAATAGTAGGTGGGATATATGTACTTGAAGCTCTATCAGATATAATTCAGGTTGCCTCCTATAAGCTTACAAAAAAAAGAGTATTTAAGATGGCTCCAATACATCACCATTTTGAGCTTTGTGGATGGCATGAAACAAAAATAGTTTCTGTATTTTCAATAATAACGGTAATTCTTTGCCTTATTGGATTTTTGTCCTTTTAATTTTATAGGAGGAATTATGATTAGAAATAAACCTAAAATGGGGTCCTTTGATTTTGTTCTATTTTCTGCTCTGATGATGCTGGTAACTTTTGGAATAGTTATGGTGTTTAGCGCCAGCTCATATACCTGCGCCCTTGATCCCAAAATAAACGACAGTATGTATTATTTAAAAAGACAAAGCTTATGGGCACTAATTAGTATATCTGTTATGATATACATGATCAGATTTGACTACCATAAAATTAAAAAATATACTGGAATTTTGATGATATTTAGCTTCGGACTTTTGCTTCTCACATTTGCATTTCCTGAGGTAAATGGTGCTAAAAGATGGATTAGGTTAGGCCCTTTAGGTAATTTTCAGCCTTCTGAGCTGGTTAAATACGTAGTGGTATTCTATATTGCCAAGGGAATAGAAAAGGGCGGAGACAGAATAAAGAAGTTTTTTACAGGAGTTATACCTTATTTAATAGTATCAGGACTATATGCAGGAGTTGTGTTAGTCCAGAAAAATTTAAGTATTGCTGCTGTTATAATTATTATAACTTTAATCCTTTTATATATAGGCGGTATAAGGCAGTTTCATTTTTGGGGAATATTAGTTCCTTTTTTTGGGGCAGCCGGTGCAGCTGCTGCTATACTCGTACCCTACAGGATGAAAAGACTTATGAATTTTATTGACCCCTGGGCTTCTGCAAAGACAGACGGTTATCAGCTGTGTCAGTCTCTTCTTGCAATAGGAACTGGAGGCATATGGGGAGTAGGACTAGGCCAGTCCAGACAAAAAAGGTTTTTCCTTCCAGAGAGACATACTGATTTTATATTTTCAGTAACTGCTGAAGAACTTGGACTTATTGGATGTGTTATCATAATTTTATTATTTTTAATATTTATCTGGAGAGGGATAGTTATCGCAATAAGAGCTAAGGATGTTTTTGGTACTATGCTGGCAGCAGGAATTACATCTGTAATTGCTGTTCAGGCAATAATAAATATTGCAGTTGTTTCCGGATCTTTTCCAGTTACCGGAGTTCCTCTGCCTTTTATAAGCTATGGAGGTTCGTCTCTTCTTATTAATTTAACTGCTGTGGGTATTTTACTTAATATATCAAGACAGACAAATAAAAGTATATATTAGAGGATATTATGGATAATAGAAAAAATAATCAGCTTATTATAAAAAGAAGAAAGAAAAAATTAAGAAGAAGGTTTTTTATATTCGCAATATTATTGATAATTACCTCAATCACATTAGCTTTTAATCTTAAAACATTTGATATAAAAGAAATATTTGTAAAAAATAATATTAAATTGACAAAAGATGATATAATTAATTTATCAGAAATAAATATAGGAGATAATATTTTTTATGTAAGTTTTTACAAAGCAAAAAAGAATATATTGTCAAATCCTTATGTAAAAACTGTCAAATTAAGGCGAAAGCTTCCCAATAGTATAGAAATATCAGTAACAGAAAGAAAAGAAGCCGTATATTTCCAAAGCAGCAGTTATTATATACTTGATAATACGGGAGTCTTTCTTAGAAAAAGCAGTGAAGCTCCTAACCTTCTTAATATAAAAGGCATTGAAGATAAGGTATTATATGATAAAAATTCAATATCATTTAAAGATAAACGATATAGTGATGCTATAGAAAAATTTACCATATTAAATTCTTCTAATAGCAGTAAATACTTATTTAAAGCTATTGATATAGGCAGTTTGGTTAATATTAAGCTATATATAAATAATATGGAAATAAGATTAGGTAATGAAGATGACTTGCTTAATAAGATTAATATAGCCATAAATATTATGGATAAGGACGGTATATCTATGGAAAAAGGCTATATAGATGTGAGTTATAGTGGGAATCCAGTATTTTATATAGAAAAATAGGAGGAACTTATGAAAAAAGTTAATGCCAGAATATCCGTTATGATTGTATGTATAATCTTAGGCTTTATTTTAACAAGCCAGTTTAGAAATATATTAAATAAAAACAAAATATATAATACAGGTAATGCAGATATAACTGTAGAACTTAAAAGCCTGAAGAGCCAAAAAGAAGCTCTTGAGAAGAGTGTAAATGATCTGCAGGCTAAGATATCTGAGTATGAAAAAACTTCTGCAGATAAAAGTGGGAGAACTGATCAAATGTTGGAAGAACTTAACAATACCAGATTGTTAATTGGGCAGACAGATGTAAAGGGACAAGGTGTTATAGTTACTTTAATACCAAAAACAGGATTATTGGGAGCACCCTCTGAGGAAGGAAGAATTAATGACAGAGATATAGTTATTTTATTAAATGAATTAAGATTTGCAGGTGCAGAAGCTTTAGCTGTAAATGATATTAGGATAACAGCATATTCTGGAATTAGAAATTCAGGAAATTATATTATGGTAAATAATGATGAAAGAATTCTTCCAATGAAAAAGGTTGAAATAAAAGCAATAGGTAAGAAGGAAGACCTGCAGGCATCACTGGATTTATTTCAGCAGGCAACAGATTTCACCGGTATATTTGAAATGAAGGTAGAGCCTTCAGATGAAATATCTATAAAGAGATATATTAAACCTTATAGTTTCCAGTATGCAAAAACAGTAAAGTAAACGGAGGAAAATAGTATGTATATAATTTTTGGACTTTTAGCTGGAGTAATATTAGGGCTGGTTTTAAAGGTTAATATCCCAGACCAATTTTCATCATATGTTTCCGTTGCTATTCTTGCTTGCATAGATTCAGTTTTTGGAGCTGTCAGAGGCAATTTGTATAAAAATTTTCAGGCAGATATATTTATATCTGGATTTTTTGGAAATGCAATACTTGCAGCTGCTCTTGCTTATTTGGGAGATAAACTGGGAGTTCCAATATACTTAGCAGCTGTTTTAGTATTTGGAGGAAGAATATTTGATAATTTTGCAAATATAAGAAGAAAACTTATAGAAAATTACAAAAACAGTAAGAGTAAGGATGTTATATAAGGAGTGGTTACATGGTAAAAAATGATGCCAAGTACTTTATATTGATAGGCAGTATTGTAATAGGTACCTTGGTAAGCTCCAATATAGATACAAGTAATACAAGAAATTTTAAAATATTAAATGCATTTCAGTATAAAGAAGCAATGAACGACAGCTATTCTCTTAAAAAGGAAATAGGAAATCTTTCTGAAAAATATTCAAAATATAAACTTCAGCTGGATAAGTATAACGATGATGACACATCACATAGTGAAGTATTAAAAGACATTCAAAAGGAACTTGATTTTAATAATATGATATTAGGAACTACTGAAGTTACTGGACCTGGCATTGAAATAACGCTTAAAGATGCAACAGAAGAATACCTTCAGTCTAATGATATATTTAATTTAATTCACGACCAGGATATGATTCAAGTTATTAACGATATTAAAAATTCTGGAGCAGAGGCTATTCAAATTAATGGAATAAGGCTGATAGACAGAACAGAAATATATTGTAATGGAGTATTTTTAAGGATTAATGGTTTAAAAATAGCAGCACCTTTTAAAATATCAGTCATTGGCAATAAAGGTGCTATGAAAAAGTATCTCCTTAGTGCTGATAATTATTTAGCCTATCTTCAGGTAAGAGATATTTTTGTGTCTATAGAGGATAATGATAATATTAAAATTCCAGCTTATCAGCGAAGTGTGGACAGCAGTTATTTAAAGAAAGCAAGTAATTAAGTTAATCCTTAAGTGAAAAAATAAGGGAATTTGGAGGAATTTTCACATAAGAATAGAATATATAGGAGAGTGGTAAACTTTTGATTAAAGAAAATATTAACAAAATTTTAAATCATATACCACAAAATGTTAAGCTTATAGCCGTTTCAAAAACCAGATCTATTGAAGAAATAAAGAATGCTTATGACTATGGCATAAGAGATTTTGGTGAAAATAAGGTACAGGAACTTGTTTCAAAGGAAGAAAAATTAAATAAGGACATAAATTGGCATTTAATCGGTCATCTTCAAAGAAATAAGGTAAAATATATAGCAGGCAAGGTCTACTTAATTCATTCCTTAGATAGTATAAAACTTCTAAATCAGATAGAAAAGGAATATGAAAAAATAAATTTAGCTGCAAATGTTCTTATTGAAGTAAACATAGGCAGGGAAGAAAATAAAACTGGAATTTTATCAGAAAATATTGAGGATTTAATAAATGAAATAGAAAATTGTAAATATGTTAAGGTTTTAGGATTAATGGCGATAATACCAAAGGGAGATGAAATAAACTGTATAAACTACTTTAAAGAAGTAAAGGAATTATTTGACAGGATTTCAAAAATAAAATATAAAAACATTAATATGAAATATCTATCCATGGGCATGACTTCAGATTATGAATATGCTGTCAGAGAAGGATCAAACATGATAAGAATAGGTGAAGGTATTTTGGAAAAAGAATTATTTTAAGGAGGGTTAAATGGCTGGTAAAAGGAATAAAAAAAGTTTTAGAATTCATAGGTTTTGAAGACGATAGAGAATACGATCAAGCAGGTGAATATACTGAAGAATTAGATAATGAAATTGTAAATCAGGGTGCAGCAGAAGAGGAGAACTCATTTCTAAGAAAAAAAGGAAATAATAAAGTACTGAATATACATACGAACAGCTTAGCAAAGGTGATAATAGTAAAGCCTACAGATTTTGAAGAAGCAACTAATATTTGCGATAATCTAAAAAATAAGAAAAATAAATAGTAGTAAATACAAATTCATTAGATGCAAAGGTTGCTCAAAGGCTTTTAGACTTTATAGGAGGAGCTTGTTATGCACTGTCAGGAGACTTGCAGCAGGTAGAAAACGGGATATATATTTTATCTCCTTCCAACGTAGAAGTTTCCAGTGATTTAAAAAGTGAACTATCTAACAAAGGAATATTTAATTGGAATAAATAGGTGATTTGATGAATGTATTATTTTTAAAAGTAATAAATGCAATATTTAATCTGGCAGAACTTTCAATTTTTATAGAAGTTATATTATCCTGGATACCAAACATTAGAGAAAATGAACTGACTAGAATTATACACAGTATTAATGAACCATTTCTTAAACCAGGAAGGTATATTCAGGAAAGATTACTTCCTAACCTTATGGTAGATTTTTCACCTATGATAGCCTTGTTCATTATATACTTAATTAGAAGGGTTTTATTTACTATATTATAAATGGATAGAGATAATTTTTTCAATATGTTTCCAGGACAAGATAGTACAGTTCTTTACAGTATATATAATGATATACTAGCAGCTTCTAACAGTAAAAAACCTATTTGCTCAAAGGAATTTTTAACTCCCAATATATGGGGAACTATTATTAGCAGCAGGAATAATCAAGATATTGATATTAAAACCTATGGAGCTTTTGAAGAATCAGAGAGAAGAGTTTTAATATTTAATTCCACTGAAAA
>Ga0183099_1001765_pt1 | contig 11945 bp, 13 predicted proteins | sample Biomet1_FD_127788 | JGI IMG/M metagenome (GOLD analysis project Ga0183099, IMG submission 127788) | Microbial communities from bioreactor (seeded with anoxic lake sediment) at LBNL, California, USA - Biofuel metagenome 1 | ecosystem: Engineered > Bioreactor > Anaerobic > Unclassified ... | reverse complement strand
CGACAATTCCGAGATCCCCGCTTCCGTCTTCGGCAAGACGTTCGTAATATCGGATAGATAAATACTGGCTACCGTGATCGCGGTGATCAATAGATCACTATGATGAACAAGACCTCCGGGAATATCTCCAGCCCGGATCGGTAAAATGACCGGAACCCAGGATGCTGCGCGTCTTGACAGTCGGAATGAAATTCATGATAGTTAAGCTGTCTTAACTATCAAGCAGGAAGGCACGCGATGACAGACATATCGAAGCAGGCCGAGCGAACGGCGGCGGTCGAGCGAACGGCGGCAACCGTTCTGGCGACGATCCCGCCCGTGTGGGATACGATCCGGGTTAACCTTCGCCTGGCAGCCACGGGCAAATTCGGCATATCGCTCGAGCAGTTTCACGTGCTCAGACAAATCAGGCGCGGTCACGCGTCCGTCGGGCAGATCGCCGCCGTAAAGCAGATCAGCAAATCGGCCGCGAGTCAGGCAGTCGAGGCCCTTGCACTGAAGGGACTGGTCGCCCGCTCTCCGAATGGCGATGACAGGCGCTTCGTCCGGATTGAGTTGACTCCTTACGCGACGAGCGTTCTCGAGGAGAATCTGCGTGAAACGCGCGAATGGATGACCGACAGGATGGGCAATCTTTCGCCGAAAGAGCTGAAGACGATCGAGGACGCCATGATCGTTCTCGGCAGGGTTTTCGCGGCTCCGGACGCGGAACCGGCAAAGGCCGAACCCGATGCGTGAACTAAAAAAAATGCTGAAGTTCGTAGGGCCGTATCGGGTCCTTGCGGTTTTCGCCCTCTTCACGCTCGTGGGGATGGTGATTCTCGACCTCACGATACCCCGCCTCATCGAACACATCATCGACCAGGGGATCAGGAAAAAAGATCTTTCCGTCGTACTCGGCACCTCCGCCCTCATGCTTGCAATCTCGGCTCTGAGCGTGCTGATCGCGGTCCTCAACAACATATTTTCCGTGCGGGTCGGAGAGAGCGTCGCGCGCGACCTGCGCGAGGCGATCTTCGTCAAGGTCCAGGGCTTCTCCTGCGGGAACCTCGACCGCTTCTCGACGGGAAAGATAATGGTCCGCCTGATGAGCGATACCGCGGCGGTGCAGCGGCTTACGCAGGTAACGCTGAGAATCGGGACGAGGGCGCCCCTGGCCCTGATAGGCAGCATCGCGCTGATGTTCGTGACCAGTCCGTCGCTTGCCTGCATGATGCTTCCCGTACTGTTCCTTTCTGCCGCGATAATCGTGATGTTCAGCGCGCGTATGGAACCCCTTTTTACTGCGGTGCAGCAGAAGCTTGATTCGCTCAATACCGTGCTGCAGGAGAATATCGCGGGCGCCCATCTGGTCAAGTCCTTCGTTCGCGCCGATCGCGAGAACGAAAGATTCGGCGAGGCAAACAAGGAATTTGCCGGGAGTTCCGCCCGCGTCATGCAGTTCATGTCGTCAATGTCCCCTCTGCTTACCATGGTCATCAACGTGGCGATGGTTCTCGTCGTATGGATCGGCGGCGTTCATTCCGTCGGGGGCAAGATGTCGGTAGGGCAGATAATCGCTTTTACCAACTACCTCGTCGCGACGATGAACCCGCTGATCATGATGTCGAAGCTTTCCAATACCTGGGCGAACGGCATGGCTTCGGCGAAGCGCATCGGGGAAATTCTCGATGCGGAACCCGATGTCCAGGACGCCGATGACGCCATTGGCCTTCCGGAATGCGGGCAGGCGGAAGTCCTGTTTGCGGGCGTCGGTTTCCACTACAACGGACACGCCGACCGGCTGGTGCTGGAAGACGTCGGCCTCCTCGCTAAACCGGGAGAGACGGTCGCCATCCTCGGCGCAACCGGCGCGGGAAAATCGAGCCTCGTCAATCTGATACCCCGCTTCTACGATGTCTCCTCCGGTTCCGTGCGCGTCTATGGCGCTGACGTGAGAACCCTGAAAGGCTCGTCGCTGCGCTCGCGAATCGCCGTCATCCCGCAGGAAACGATCCTCTTCTCGGGCACCGTACGGGAGAACATCCGTTTCGGCCGGCCCGACGCGACCGAGACTGAGGTTGTCGAGGCTGCCAGGGCGGCGCCAGCCCACGATTTCATCATGCGTCTTCCGGACGGCTACCTCACGCGCATAGAGCAGCGGGGGGTAAACCTCTCGGGCGGACAAAAACAGCGCATCGCGATCGCGCGCGCGATCGTGACGCGACCCGACATCCTCATCATGGACGACAGCACGAGCGCCGTGGACGTCGAGACCGAGACGAACATACAGACCGCGCTTGGTTCGATGCTTCGAGACTGCACGCGAATCGTAGTCGCACAGAGGATCAGCACTGTCCTGAATGCCGACCGGATTTTCGTGCTTGACCAAGGAAGGATAGCGGCGGAAGGCTCCCATGACGAGCTGCTGCGAGGCAGTCCTATCTATCGCGAGATTTTCGAATCGCAACTCGGCGGAGGCAATTCCAATGGCATCTGACGAAACGGGATACGGACAGAGCGTCAAGAACCTCCTCCAGGACAGACGTGGCGGGCGACCCGGAAAATTCGAAAAGGCGCGCGATCCGAAACGCGTGATTTTGCGCCTTGCATTCTATTTGAAGCCGTATGCGCCGTCTCTGATCACCGTCACCGTTTTCATCGTAGCCTATTCGCTTCTTTCCCTGTGCGCCCCCTGGCTCATGGGGATCGCGATCGACCGGTTCGTTTCAGGGGATGGGCTCGCGGCGAAAGACCGGCATGGCGGGCTTGCCTGGATCGCGGGTTTCATGCTCATCGCGTACCTGCTCGCCAACGGATTCCAGGCCGCCGCAAACTGGATCATGGCGCGCGTTTCGCAGAACGCGCTTCGTGAAACGCGGCGGGACCTGTTCGAGCAGATCCAGACGCTGCCCATGAGTTTCTTCGACACTCATGGCGCAGGCGGCCTCATGAGCCGGCTTACCAACGACATCGACGCGATCAATCAGGCCGTATCCCAAAACGTCACGGCGCTTCTCGCGAGCGTTCTTTCCATGGCCGGCATTCTTGCAGCAATGTTCGTCCTGAATCACTGGCTTGCGCTCGCGAGCCTGATCGTTGTTCCCCTGATGTTCGCTTTTACGCGTTTCGTCGCGGTGTTCACCCGAAAGGGGTTCCGCGACCTGCAAAAGAATCTCGGCGAGCTCAACGGTGTCGCCGAGGAAGCCGTGAGCGGAGCGAAGGTCATACAGGCCTTCGGCAGGAAGAACTCGGTAATCGAGGATTTCCGCGCTAAAAACAACGCCGTCTTCGAGGCCGGCGTCCGGGCGAATTCCTATGCCCTGCTGCTCATGCCGCTGACGGCCGCCCTCGGCAATTTTTTCGTGATCGTCGTGGCGAGCCTCGGCGGATGGTTCGCCCTCAAGGGCGTCGTCACCGTCGGAATCATCGCGACGTTCATCAATTACGGTCAAAACTTCGTCTCTCCGCTGCGCCAGCTGGCGAACCTGTACAACTCGATTCAGGCTGCCCTCGCGGGCGCGGAACGGGTATTCGAGGTTATCGATACGGAATCGGAGATCGACGGCGCATCTTCGGCGGGCGCGGTTTTCCGCGGCGACGTGTCCATGCGCGACGTGGTTTTTTCGTATGTAAAGGGATATCCCGTCGTCAGGAATTTCAGCCTTGAGGTGAAAGCCGGTCAGACGATCGCGCTGGTCGGCCCCACCGGAGCCGGAAAGACGACAATCATCAATCTGCTCACGCGCTTCTACGAGATCGATTCCGGCAGCATCTGCATCGACGGCACCGACATTCGGGATATCGGAAAAAAAGACCTGCGAAGAAATCTCGGTCTCGTTCTGCAGGACACCTTCCTGTTTTCGGATACGGTTCTGGAGAATATCCGCTATGGCCGGCTCGAAGCCTCCGACGGGGAATGCATCGAGGCCGCGCGCCTCTCGGAAGCGGACCATTTCATACGCCAGTTGCCGAACGGGTATTCCGAAAGCCTTTCCGAGCGCGCGGGAAACCTCAGCCAGGGCCAGCGCCAGCTGCTTTCGATATCCAGGGCGATTCTCGCAGACCCCGCGATCTTGATACTGGACGAGGCGACGAGCAGCGTCGATACGAGAACCGAGGCAAGAATCCAGAAGGCCCTCCTCACGCTGATGAAGGGCCGAACCTGTTTCGTCATCGCGCACCGGCTCAGCACCATACGCGACGCCGACCTCGTCGTCGTCATCAACGAGGGCAAAATACTCGAGACGGGGACGCACCAAAGCCTGCTCGACCGGCGCGGATTCTATCACCATCTGTATATGAGCCAGTTCAAGGGGAAAGAAATCTGATGGAAAGGCTGATCGTTTGCCGTCCGGAGACCAAATGCGCCTCGCCAGGTACACAATGAATCTGCGCAAAAGGCTTCCGGCGCTTGAATCGAAAGATTACCGGATGTGGTTTGTCGGACAGAGCGTTTCCGTCATAGGAACATGGCTTCAGAATACCGGCCAGGCATGGCTTGTCCTGAAGCTGACAAACTCGCCGTTCCAATTGGGACTTGTCACGAGCATCCAGTATCTGCCTTCGCTCTTTCTGCCCCTGTTCATCGGTCCGTTGGTCGACCTGCTCCCGAAAAGAACCATATTGATCTGGACGCAATCCTTGCTTGGCGTCATGGCCGCGATCCTCTCGGTGATCTGTTTCATCGGCAATGTGCAGTACTGGCAGATCCTGATAATCGCGGCGATAACGGGGCTGGTGTCGGTCGTTGATTTTCCTGCCCGGCAGTCATTCATCTCGGAGCAGGTGAACGACAGGTCCGCGGTGGTAAACGCCGTGGCGCTGAACAATCTCTCGTTCAACCTCGCGCGCATCATCGGTCCCGCGGTTGGCGGCATAATGATCGCTCTCGTAGGCATTCCCTGGACATTCGCGCTGAACGCGGTCAGTTTTTCCGCCGTTGTAACGAGCCTTTTTTTCATGAAGGCGGGTCGGGTTCCCGTCGCTGTCCGGTCGGGCAACTTCCGCGGCGAGATAAAAAAGGGCTACCAATACATCGCGCGCAATAAAGTAATCGTAACGCTGCTCGCCATCGCCGGCACGCTTGGGCTTTTCATTTTCAATTTCAACATTCTGATCCCGAGCTACGTGAAGCTTACCCTGGGCCTGGGGGCCGGCGAGTACGGCGTGCTGATGGCAGCCCTTGGAGCCGGCGCGCTTATCGCATCGACATTGATGGCCTTTGCCGGAACCAAACTTGAACCCACGCCAAAGCTGCTTTTGGGGTCGGGCCTGATTCTTTGCATCGCCATGATTTTGGTCGGCTTGCAGAAGAATCTTGCCGTCGCGACTTTTTTTCTTCTCTTCTGTGGTTTCGGCATGACCTCGTTCGGGGCAATGAGCAACACGGCCATACAAATGCAGTCTTCTCCCGAGATGCGGGGCAGGGTCATGTCCGCGTACAACCTTGTCTGGATCGGTACCACGCCGATCGGTTCCCTGTATATCGGAGGCGTATCAGACTCGCTCGGCCCTGCTGCCGGTTTCTGGATCAGCGGATCGATCTGCCTCGTCTTTCTGCTCTTCATGCTTTTTTTCGTCGTACCAAAAACTTTCTTTGGCCTCAAGACTTTCGTGAAGCATGACCGCCTCTGACCTTATCGATGGTCCGGCCATTCTCTTCGTTTGGACAGGCTGACCGCGATTGCGCGTTCAGCGCGCCGTGCGATTGACGGAGTCTGAAAAGCTTGAGTAGAAATATTCAAGGACAATGAAAACAGATTTTTCCCTGAGGTCAACGAACGGCCGGTTCTGTTGACATGCGAGCGGCCGAAAGAAACCGAATAACAATGTGCGGCAATTTGTCTGGTCGTCTCGATGAAGGCATGAGGCGCGAGAACAAGATAACAAAAAGGGATCGACGGATTATGAGCGGCCGACATTTTGGCGCGTTTTGTCTTCTTATGTAGCAATGTACATTACTATGCTTATTTTTACCCCTAAAACAGTCATAAATCAAGGGATTCAGGATACTTCTGGATGTTTTATTGAACTCTTGTATAGCTGTTGATGCTATTTTTTGTACATTCTTTTTAAATGAACTTTCGTACAGCCGGTCCAACGGGCATGGTTGTTATCAGGAGAATGGAGCCGACGAGGGAATCGAGGTTCCATTACCAAGCTTAGGATAGGTGTCCGGTTGACTATTGCAAAAAGTCGTATTTATTGCCATATTTTGTGATATTATCACATTTTTGATGCTTAATTATTGCTTTTTTGCCGATATTGACTATAGTATAGGTAAGGGGTACAGGTATGTTTATCGAGTTTACGGTGTCCAATTTCAGGTCGTTCAAGGATTCTCATACCTTCTCTCTGCTTGCGTCAAAAAACAAGGAGCTGGTCGATGAAAACACCTTCCCGGTCAACGACAAAACCCGGCTTCTCAACAGCGCAGTCATCTATGGCGCTAATGCGAGCGGAAAGTCTAATTTCTTTCTGGCTCTTTCGTTCTTTTTCAAGTTTACGATCAGCTCTGGTCCGAAGCTCCAGATCGGAGACCACATCGATACGGAACCGTTTCTTTTCGCAAAGCAGACCAGAAGCGAACCGTCCACATTCGAACTGATCTTCTTCCTCAATGGCATCAGATACCGCTACGGGCTCGCCGTCGATACCGGTATGGTGCAGCGGGAGTATCTCTTTGCGGTCATGAAGGTACGGGAAGTAACGCTCTTCACGCGGGTCAAGCAAGATATCGAGATCAACCCGACCTATTTCAAGGAAGGGCAAAAGATCAAGGAAGCGGTCCGGGAAAACGCCTCCTTCCTTTCCATCTGCGCTCAGCTTAACGGCGAAATCGCCAAGTCGATCATCTCGTATATGCAGAACTATATCGTCACCTCGGGGCTTTCCGCGCATGGAAAAAATACGAGCCAAAAGCTCCTCGAGAAGAAAGGTCGCGACGCGGTTATCAAGTTCCTCTCGTTTGCGGATATCCAGATCAGGGACATTAAAACCGAATCGGTTTCTATGGATTTCTCCGGTCTTGGCGACAAGGAGTTCGAGGAACTTTTCAAGAAAAAGATGGCCGGATTGAAAGAGGATAAGGTTTATTTCAGCCATACGGTATATAACGGTACGGAAGCAATTGATACACAATTCCTCGATATCGACGATGAATCGGCGGGTACGAGGAAGCTGTTCGAGTATACCGGCAGCATTCTCGATACGCTCGAACGCGGTACGCCGCTTTTTATCGACGAGTTCGATTCGCGGCTGCATCCGCTTATCATCGAGGGGATCATCAAGATGTTCAATTCGCCTGAGTCAAATCCGAATCACGCTCAGCTGGTCGTTTCCTGCCACGCGGTCAATATAATGACGAACAAACTGTTTCGCCGGGACCAGATCTGGTTCTGCGAGAAGGATCAGTATGGGGCAACCGATCTGTATTCTCTCGTCGAATATGATGAACCCGTCCGAAGCGATGCTTCGTTCAGCAAGAGTTATCTGCAGGGAAAGTACGGTGCGGTTCCGTACCTCGGCGAGATTGATCGTCAGACGGGATGCGAAGACTGATGGGTCACGACAAGCTTTTTCAGAAGAGAAAAGTGGAGCTTTCCCGTAAGGTCAATACGCGTTCCCTTCGTCGTATTCTTATTGTCTGCGAGGGTGAAAAGACGGAGCCGAATTATTTTAAGTGTTTTCCGCAGAATCCGCTTGTGTTTGACGATATCAATATCCAGGGAACCGGTTTCAATACGGTTTCCCTGGTGCGGGAAACAATACGGCTGAAGCTGAAAGCCGACCGGGATTCAAAGCCGTTTATCGAAGTCTGGTGTGTGTTCGACAAGGATTCTTTTACGGCTCAGGATTTCACGGAAGCAATCCGGCTGGCCGGAGTTAACGGTATCAAGTGCGCGTATTCTATCGAGGCGTTTGAGCTATGGTATCTTTTGCATTTCAATTATTGCGATTCGGCGTTATCCCGGACGTAATACAAGGGAATGCTCTCTGATAAGCTCGGAAAAACCTATGCGAAGAACTCGCTTGAGATGTATAAGCTTCTGGAAGCAAAACAAAAAACTGTGATAAAGAATGCAAAGACTCTTTATGAGAGCCAGAAGGCATTACCGTGCCATCTGCAAAATCCGGTAACGACGGTGTTCAGACTGGTGGAGAAATTAAGAGGGGAATGAGCGAGAGTCGGCTATAAACCACAGGTATTCTTGTCTTTAAACGCTTTGTGATATCCCCTGGTTCCGGGTCTTTTTTGTTGTTGATTATTTCTTCTACCATCAGTATATTTATAAGAGTGCTTAGGCAGTGAGCTTGAGGGCCTAGACAACCATCTTGTTACGGCTATCCTAGACATACGCTTGATTGTTGTTGTTGGCACCTTCCTCCTGATCGGATTTTCATCCCTGCTTTACTACATGGATTCAAATCTATTCTACGATCATGAAACGGAGGTACCACAAATGAGCAAAATTCTATCTGTCACTACTATCCTGACCAAGGCGATATTATCGTTTCTGATCAGTGTAGGTGCCAATCTTCTATCTAGTGTTTGTCTAGGCTCTCAAGCTCACTGTGTCAGGCTATCCACAATTGTGTAAGACTGCGTTGTATAAACCAACATTCCATTATTATGCATACTCGTCGTCATCACCATTCTATTCGCTGTCTCCACGAATTTTATGATGTTGTCCATATCCCGACCAAAGAGCGCGTCAGGGAGAAGTGGTATATGTTGGTGGAGGCTTTGCCATCAATGGCTTTGTCGAAGAATGAAAGAGTTTCGTTTTGATCCCAAGGGATATCAGGATTCTGATAATCCCAGTCGGTGGCCTCCTCGCCTTCCATGTCCAGTCTGACGTAGAGGGATTCGTCGCGATCCGCGCGGACAAGGCCAATTAGTTCCGGCTTTTTCGATGATAGTTCACTTGAGTGTGTTCATGTTCTACGCCGTGGGCTACAGTATCCAGGGAAGGACGACAGGGGGCATACCAAGGCGTGACATCGCCGAGTGCACGTGCTCCCGAAAGAATGGCCAAATTGTTTTCTTGATCTGTAAATCAAGAAAAAGGGCGCGTGTTTCAAGATCGGCCCAGGATTGCGCAAACGCGGTTTCATCTTTTACGGAAGCAATGATTATGCAGGTTGTTTCATGTGTAAAAGCCGGTGTTTTTTCGCACGACACGACCAGTTCGCATTTCATTCTGAATACCAGCTTTCCTGCGGGATCGCGAATCGGATCACCATCGGCGAAGGCTTGGCGATATTCGAGTTTCAATTCACATTCACCTGAAGGCAAATCTCCGATTCTCTCGGAAGCAAGCTTCATTGGCTGAATAGTCTCGATGGAAAGGGAATCAAGCAATGCCGTAAATTTTTCCGGAGGCATTTTCATACCGCTAACCCCCGTGTTGAAGATTCCACTTGTATCGGACTTTCTTCCATACGGCCCCACCGGGCTCCTTCAAGCAATCGCGCATAGTCCTGCTTGAGTGTCTCGGTGACGCAGTTTGCTACTATGCTGGAAACAGAAACGACCCGCATTACTTGCGCGCCGTTCAATCGAGCCTCGTTCGTCCGCCGTCAAATTATGGTAGACCGCGTCCATACGTTCCCAATGCTGTGTCTCCCGAAAGCCGGCAGATGATTCGATTCGTTTTCGTTGAGTGTCCCCGATGCGATTTTTGTTCAGTTCGTACATTCTCCTAAAGCAATACGGGTTGCCCGCGAGGTTAAGAAGGAGACGGTTTGTCGATGTCGGAGTGCTTCCCTTTTCGTACGAATTCATGGTCAGTTCGCCAAACCCGAGCAGCAATCCAAAGGCTTTTTGGCTCGCGTTATACGAACTCCTGAGCGCAACAAGTGCATCGGGTGAAAAGGATTCAAAGCGCTGGGCATAGGCCTCACGTGCCGCTTCGAGGTTAGCGTCCAGCTGCTCGGGCGTTTCAAATTCGTCACCGCAGACGGTACAGCGATACGATACAGCAGTAAACTCAACTTCTTTGCCCTTGATGGTAACGGTTTCTTTCCGCTCTACCAATTCAACGTCGCGTTCCGTTTCGCACGTAAAGCACATTCTCTTTTCACTCATAATTACCCTCGTCATGAAATGACAATACTGCTCCGGAGTCACCGGTTTCACCGATAACGATCTTAATTTTTATATAGAGAAAAATACTTTTATATGGATACTTAAAGATGCATACAGCCCCGGGTGTACCATCATGATCATCCTCCGGACCTCGATGGTGATGTTCGCTCTTGAGATGCGCTATAATTTCGTAGGCATCTTCGGCCGTTAGTCCTTCGGCCAGCATGAATTCCCTAGTTTTTCTCCGGTTCCTGGGTTGAAAAACAAGTTTTCCTGCCTCCAGAAGCGGCTTAAGCCGAGAAAGAAAAATCTGAACGCCCAAGGTTCCGTCCATTAAATATACTCCAAGTATCGGTATTATACAATACCAGTTTAATTATTTTTTTGGCAAGACTAATTAAAACAGTGGTAAGCTTCCCTGTGCCACATGGGCACAGGGAAGCAGATTTAATACGTCACGGTCTTCCAGAAAGCCCCTTTGTTACAGGAGCGCACAGGCGGAAAGGTATCCCCTCTATCCATGGGAATCTTCTTTTCGTTTGCGGTCGGTTGTGGCGAGTTTGTACCATCGGTATACCCGTCCCAGTCGTATGAAGCCTTGATCGGTGAAGTATCACCGGTTTTGAATCTATAAGTCATTTTGAATCTCCTCTTTTGATAATTCCGCATGGCTACAAAAGAGCCATACGGATACATCGCCTTACGCCGCCGGTTCCCGGTTAATTCCGAGAACGTCGTCGTAACGCCCGTTCATCATGCGCCACCAGGCCATATACAGCGGACCGTGCCGTCTAGTGGAACCCGTAAGGGAAAAGAATCGTGTCTCGAGATCAACCGGTTGTTGATATGTCAGACACCCGTCAGGTTGGGACAATGCGATTTCTCGCAGCGCCTCCAGTTCAAGTTTGGTGTAACTATGTGCCATAGCTTACACCTCCTGCTTTGCCGCTTTACTGGGTTACGCATTAGAAATTGGGCTAGAAAGAGTGTGGAAGGAAAAAGTCGGGATATACCTGTTGACTTTTTGAAACCGTACATGCTAATGTATATAACGTTAACTGATTCTTCCTTTTTCAAATACGCATCCATAAGCGGTAAATTTGTTAGACTGTTTCCTTCCTCCAAAGGAAACGGTCAGACCTTTGGTTCCGCAACTGCAAGTTCCAAAAACCCAATTGTCATTATAGCATTCTCATTATACCTGTCAAGGTGCTTTTTGATATCAATCACGCTATTTATGGCGTTTTTTCAATAATTCGTTGCGATGTACCGCTATATATATGGCAACAGTATGGACTTATTCATCAGATTACACCAGAAAATGCCTTGCCCTCTCCCGCTTCCCGGGATAAACTATCCCTTATGTCAGATAATTACGCCGATTTAACAAGAGACCAGCTGATTAACCTACTCCGAAAACGCGATCTTTCCCGCCGTCTCGGGCTTGTGTGGGAACGCGACGAAATAGAGCATGAACGAGGGCTCACTACCGACCTGCCACTTCTCGGTCTCGTGCCGGAACTCTCGAAGGGAAGTGTGAACCAAAACGGGTTCACTTCTCCCTGGAATAATCTCCTGATCGAGGGTGACAATTTTCAGGCGCTCCGCTTCATGGGATCGGCGTACAAGGGTCAGGTGAAATGCATCTATATTGATCCTCCGTACAATACCGGCACGAAAGACTTCATCTATAACGACCGTTTTCAGAATAAGGAAGATAGTTTCTTCAATTCGACCTGGCTTGAGTTCCTCTATCGCCGACTGTCGCTCGCCCGCGAGCTCCTCAGGGAAGACGGCGTCCTCCTCGTCAGTATCAACGACGACAACCGTGCCTACCCTGAGCCTCTCCTCGCTCAGATCTGGCCAGGCGGCC
>Ga0183099_1001764_pt1 | contig 11948 bp, 9 predicted proteins | sample Biomet1_FD_127788 | JGI IMG/M metagenome (GOLD analysis project Ga0183099, IMG submission 127788) | Microbial communities from bioreactor (seeded with anoxic lake sediment) at LBNL, California, USA - Biofuel metagenome 1 | ecosystem: Engineered > Bioreactor > Anaerobic > Unclassified ... | reverse complement strand
CGTATTCGGCGCTGAGATGGCCCCAGTTAGCCGGTGCGGCGTCACCTTCATAGCCCCAATGGGCCGCCTCACTGGCATTCGCGGTCGGAAGGAACAGTGCCGAAGTCAATAATGCGGCCAGTACAGTTGAATGATGCATGAGTCTATTTTCTCCAATTGCCGAGGCCCTACGACCTCGTAATCATTCCTGCCTCACGCCTTTTTCAGGAATCTACAATTTTAACCTGTTGTTATTTTTCAAGTTTATCTATTGGTGCTGGCGCCATACGGATGATGGTATCCAGCCGTGAGGTCAGGGTTCCTTTGGGCGCAAAGTCCCAGTCGCCACCGTAGACCACATCCTCAACTTGCCAGCCGAGGCGGCCTTGGCGCAAACGGAGCCCATCCTGCCACTCCACCGTTTTGCCCTGATTGTCATAGATCAAATTGAACTGACATCGACTGGTTAATTTTTTAGTCTGACAGCCAATCAGTTCAAAATCTGTGACCCCCTCAAACAGCGAAGTGAATAAACTTCCTTCCGAAAGCGGTGGTGTCGGTTGCGGCTCGTTGGCATGGATTTGCCGATCCACGGCATAAGCCTGCTCCAACCGACGCAATAGACTCTGCTGCAGCAAGGGGCGAAACACCCGGTACTGCTCAGGAGCGGGCAAATCAACCAGCGGGTTCGCCCGTAATGCACGGTAAAATGTCTCAGCAATTTGTTCCGGCCCATTGGTCATCTCACCACTGGGTTGTTTCTCACTGCAGCCCGATAATACCAGTAACACCAGAAGCAGCCGCCCCATCAAAGCCATAGTTTCACTCCGGACGAAGAACCAGATCGCATCCGGGAGGCCAAGATACCCGCCTCGCCGGATACGCAGACCGCTGACGCCACTCAGCCCAAATCAGAGGTGCAATGAGGACAACGCTTGGCTTGGATAGGAATATCCGTACAGCAGTGCGGGCAGTTTTTGCTGGTGGGTGCCGCCGGTTCAGCCGCCTTTTCCATCTGCAACTTGTTCATTGCTTTGACCACCATAAACAGTGCGAATGCGACGATGGCAAAACTGATGACCGAGTTGACAAATAGCCCCAGATTCATGGTGACAGCACCCGCAGCCTTGGCGTCAGCCAGCGTGTGGTAAGGCGCGGCGGCCTTGGCGCCTTCTTTCATCACCAGGAAAAAATCGGAAAAATCGACACCGCCCAGCAACAAGCCAATCGGAGGCATCAAGACATCATCGACCAGGCTCTTGACGATGGTACCGAACGCACCACCGATCACGATACCCACCGCCATGTCTACCACATTGCCGCGCATCGCAAAGTCTTTGAATTCTTTTAACATATAAGGCTCCTGTTCTTGGAATAACATATTGCTAACAGGCTCATACTACCCCATAGGCCCCAAATGGGAGAAGAGATAAAGATGATCCGCTATCCGACTGATATATCGGTAAAATGGTAGCTGGTTTATCTAAAGTTCAATAAGAATTCGTTAGACTGGACACAGTCGTGGAACGGTCAGCCGGCACTCCAGCACCCTTAGATGACCGTCATCCATCAGGCTCCGATATGCCTGATCTCATTCCTGGCCATCACTCGAGGTATTACCGATGCGGATTTTGCTCGTCGAAGACAATCTGTTATTGCGCCATCATCTGGGCGTCCAGCTTCAGGAACTAGGGCATCTGGTTGACAGCGCCAGCGATGCCCAGGAGGCCGACTACTACTGTCAGGAACATGAACTAGACCTGGCTATCGTCGATTTGGGGTTGCCCGATGAGGACGGCCTGAGCCTGATCAAGCGCTGGCGCCAGCATGGCATCGCCTTTCCCATCCTGATCCTCACCGCACGCGAAGCATGGGAAGATAAGGTCAAGGGCCTGGAAGCCGGGGCCGATGATTACGTGACCAAACCGTTTCAACTCGAAGAGGTGGTGGCGCGGATCAATGCGCTGGTCCGTCGCGCCAGCGGTCTGGCCTCTTCGCTCATCCAGGCACCACCCTATCTGCTGGATTTGAGCCGCAAGGAGCTAAAAATTAATGACGAGGTTGTCAAGTTGACCGCCTTTGAATACCAGATCTTGGAGTTCCTGATGCGACGCTCAGGCGAAGTGATCAGTAAAGATACCTTGATGTTCCAACTGTATGCCGATGCGGAGCTACGCGAGACTCATACCATTGATGTGTTGATGGGTCGATTGCGGCGCAAGATGCAACTGGAGAATCAACCGGATGCGATCCAGACCGTGCGTGGTCAGGGGTATCGCTTTGACATGCCGACATGAAGGCTCTACACGGTTCGTTACGGCTACGCTTTATCGCTGGCACCGCGACAGGGTTGCTGCTGATCTCCATGTTGTACGCAGTGCTGGCCGTCGTCGGCCAAAATATGATGCAGCTGCGTTATACCAACCAGTGGATGGAGCGCGATATTGATGCGTTCATGACACTGGTTCAGGTCCAGGATGGCCAAGTCAGTTTGCTCAGTCCGGGAAATGCCTTGCGTAAACGGTTATATGCCACCTGGGTATTCGATACCAACAACCAACTCATCTGGCAGTCACGAGACCTACCTGAATTTCGGCGCTACCTGACGGAACAATGGCTCAGACAGGCTGGCTTGTACGAGATTGAACATCCACAACTCTTACCTGGATCCCACGATCGCAAGGGTAACCCCCTGCCCGTCGAAGAAGAAGGCTTACTCCAACAATTCGACGATTACAGCTATTCTGTCCGAATACAACACTATCCGGCTACCGCAGAACGACCTGCTTTGCGGGTTGCCATGATCGATACCGTACCGGAGGAGCGCGAAGACAACTCCTACCTATGGCACGCCTTTCAGACCGTCACTCTGGTGAATCTACTGATCTTGCTGCCCATAGTCTGGTTTGCCGCCAAATGGAGTCTGCGCCCTATCGATAAACTGGCGCTTGCCGTACGGCAACTGGAGCGGGGCACCCAGCAACAGCTTGAGTTTGTGCCCCCCCGTGAGCTCGATGATCTGGTCAATAACCTGAATTTGCTGCTGCAGCAACAGCGTCAGCAACTCGAGCGCTATCGTCACTCCTTGGGCGATCTGGCCCACAGTATCAAAACGCCATTGGCGGTTCTGCAGTCAACATTTCATTCCCTGCGCGAAAAACCAGAGCTGATGCCCACACAAGAGCCGCTCATGCAAGAGCAGATCAGCCGTATCTCCCAGCAAATTGGCTATTATCTACGGCGCGCGGCCAGCGGACCCGAGCCGGGATTATTCCAGCAACGACATGACGTCGAATCACTGATCAGACCGCTCTGTGATGCACTGCGAAAAGTCTACGACCGCAAGGGCGTGGTGCTAACCCTCAGTTGCGACAGTGGATTGGTCTTCTACGGTGATCGCAATGACTTCATGGAAATTGCCGGCAACATCATCGAAAACGCCTGCAAGTACTGTCTGGAATATGTGGAAGTTCGGCTCTACCACGATCAGCAGCAGTTGGTGCTGGATGTCGCCGATGATGGTCCGGGCGTGGCGGTGAATCGGCGGGAGCAGATTTTGCAACGAGGTGTACGCATTGACACGCTGAAACCAGGGCAAGGCATAGGCCTCGCTGTCGCCACTGACATACTCCAGGCCTATGGCGGTCAAATGTCCATCGAGCAGAGCAAACTGGGAGGAGCCCGTTTCGTGCTTCATTTCAGTCGTCCAGTCAAATCACGCTGAACACAGCCGCTGTGGTTTCGGCACGGATGACAGCAGAAAATTGCATAATCGGTCGCTCTGCCTTAATGTGGCTTCGAACAAATCCATATCAACCCCATGGTTAGTATCATATACAGTTTCAAGGCCGAGCCATGCTGTCGCAAAGCTCGGAACAACATCATAACAATAGGGGCGAGCAACCAGACTCGTACCCACCAGGATTCACGGGATTAAAAAATGAACCAGAACAAAACCACACTCACTGCCGGAGTGATCGGCAGCAACTGGGGCCGCGTCCACGTCGCTGGCCTACGACAAGCCGGGTGTCAGGTCGATGCCCTAATGGCCCACGATGCGGATCTGGTGGCACGTATCGCGCAAGAGGAGCAGATCCCGCGTTTCGGTACCGATCTTGATACCTTGGTCGACTGCGATGTCATCGCCATCGCGACCCCGACGTCGAGTCATTTAGGTTATCTGCAAGCGCTTCAGGATCGAGCCATCCTCTGTGAAAAGCCCCTCGGCATAACCCCCGACAATCAGGCTGCCTTCTCATCGCTGGCCTCATCCCGCATCTATGTCAGCTATCCATTCACCCTTTTGCAAACCGCGCAGGCCCTCAAAGCCCGGATCCAGGCTGGCGATCTTGGAGAGCTCCGCCGCATCTGCCTCGTTGTCGGCGTGAACCTGCCCTACCCCAAGAGCCCGGTTGAATGGTTCGTCGAAGATGTGGTGCATCCGTTCTCTCTGCTCTATACCCTGTTCGATGATTTCAAGTACCAAGGGGTGATTGCCGGTCAGGGCAATAACATGACCGTACAGTTCACCTGTCAGGGAGCCCTGCTAGATATATTGCTTTGTGATTGGCCTATGCCCGGGTTGCACTTTGATATGACCCTGATCGGTAGCCAGAACGCTTATCAACTGCGCGGTGGTTTTCGTCCCGAGCGCGGCTGGTGGTTCGAGCCATTGCTGGCGGACGGAGTGGCCATCACGGATGGGGAGCCCGCCGAGGTCAACCCCTGGATCCGCGCCAATCATCAGGTTGCGCACCATTTTGTCGATGTTCTGCAAGGCAACATCAGTGCTGAAGCAGCAAGTGCAGTAGGGCTTTTTGATTTGGCGCGCGCCCGACAGATGGAGTTGCTCTTCTTGCCCCTGTGGCAATCACACCCACTTCGCAGCAGCCATGGCCATCGTCCGACCGCGACGGCCTTTGACTGGAAATTGTCCGGTTAGCGATTTCGAACTCTGGACTACCGACGTTCAGCCAATGGCACGCGCTCATAGCGCAGATAACCCGCCTGCTGATCACTCCCCAGATAGTGATACAGCCGGTTACCATTGAGTTGCAGATGGACCGAGTTCAAAAAATTGCTGCTGATATAACGGGCCGGATTGCCCAGACAATCCGGTTTGCCATTGTGTTGTGGCGGACTGAGCGTCAACAAAAATCGACTGCCCTGTTGTTTGATACGAGCTTGAGCACGAAAGGAAAATAGCTCTCCGTGGGCAGATTGACTCTGTTCACTGACATAGCCATCCGGGGAGATCCGCATCAGGGTCCGCCGGCAGTTTACCGGGACCGCCATCGATGCGCCCACCAGCTTCCACTCGCCATAGATCGAGGGCGATACCACGTCACTGGATCTCGTGTGAACCTCGTTCGCACACACCACCCCTGACATTGGGAGCCAACAACAACCGACGATCAGCAGCTCTTTGAGCATGGTTTAGCACTCCTTGTCACCCTATTTTCATTGCGAGTTAAGCGGAATATCCGTCTGTCGAGTGGGTATGCCGCTCACTGCAAAAATCGGATTATTCCTGATGGCATAGCGGATCAGTTGTCGATCCGAGACGCGATAGCATCGGAAAAATTAGAGTGATTACCCTGCTATAAGTTCCAGTTTTATAAGGACTCAATCTATTTCCGTGATCCATGCGGCATAAAAAATAGACAGATCGTAGGCATAAGAGTCCCCCAACTACGGCTGGATATCAAAAAATAACCTTTTCAAGATACTTTTTCAGATATCCCCCCTTCCGCCCCGACGCATATGCAGTACCATTGCTATCTGCATGAAAGGACAGTTGACAGGATGTTTGCCATGAAAATGACCAAGGTGATAACCGCTGGCCACTGCCGAGAACTCGGCGCCACCGTCGAACACGACGGGGTCAATTTCGCCATCTGGGGGCGTTTTGCCAAAGAGATGGAACTACTGTTGTTTCGCTCTGAGCTGGACACAGACCCAGAAGTCATTCTTCTCAAGGCACCAAATCACCGCTCTGGCTATTACTGGCATGTGCATGTCACAGGAGTCCTGCCGGGACAACTGTATGGTTGGCGCATCCCGACCCTGTTATTGAATATGCCGGGTAACCGCTGGGAGCCAGAGAAAGTATTGCTCGATCCCTATGCCAAACGCATCGTCCTGCCTGACAACTACGATCGGCAAAAAGCAGCTGCGCCCGGATCTAATTTGGAAGGCTGCGCCAAGTGCGCCGTCATTTCCATGGCGAACTATGACTGGGAAGAGGACAAAATGCCGCGGCATCCACTCTCCGCCTCCGTGGTGTACGAGATGCATGTCGCCGGTTTTACCAAGGATCCCAGCTCTGGACTGCCTCAAGTCCGTCGCGGAACCTACGCTGGCGTCATCGACAAGATCCCTTACCTGCAAGAATTGGGTATCACGGCCATAGAATTGCTGCCGGTCTTCCAGTTCGACCCTCAGGATGCGCGTCCCGGTAACAGCAATTATTGGGGCTATAGCCCAATGGGCTTCTTTGCACCCCATGCCCAATACGCCAGTGACAGCAGTTATAATGGTGTGCTGGATGAGTTTCGTGACATGGTCAAGGCGCTGCACAAAGCCAATATCGAAGTCATCCTGGATGTGGTCTATAACCACACCGCCGAAGGCGATGATGAAGGTCCGACCTTTTGCTTCCGCGGCCTCGATAATTCGGCGTTTTATATCCTTGATGAGAGTCGTCGCTTCAATACCAACTACTCCGGTTGCGGCAATACCCTGAATGCCTCCCATCCGATGACTAAACGTCTGATCACTGACAGTTTGCGCTTTTGGAAAGAAGAGATGCACATCGACGGTTTCCGTTTCGATCTGGCAGCCATTCTCTCGCGCGACAAGAACGGACATCCGCTGAATGATCCGCCCACTCTGCTGGCCATCGACAGCGATTACACCCTGGCAGAGACCAAGATCTTCGCCGAAGCCTGGGATGCCAGTGGCCTGTATCAAGTGGGCCGCATGGCTGGTGCGCGTTGGCGCGAATGGAATGGCCATTTCCGGGATGATGTGCGTAGCTTTATCAAAGGCGACAGAGGCATGGTGTCCCGCCTGGCCAGCCGTCTGACCGGTAGTCCGGATATCTATCAGGCACCCTATGCCGATCCTCACAAGAGTCTGAATTTCGTCACGTGCCATGATGGTTTTACGCTGTGGGATCTGGTCAGTTATAACCAAAAACACAATCTGGCCAATGGTGAGGAGAATCGGGACGGTAGTGATGCCAACTACAGCTGGAATCATGGCGTCGAAGGTCCCACTGATGATCCCGAGTTGCTAACCCTGCGCCTGCGTCAGGCCAAGAACCTGATGGCGATTAATCTGATCTCGGTCGGTACCCCTATGTTGCTGATGGGGGATGAGCGGCTACGCAGCCAGCAGGGTAACAACAATGCCTACTGCCAGGATAACGCCATCAGCTGGATGAACTGGGACTCCAGCCCAGAGCGTGACGAGATGTTCCGGTTTGTGCGTGAGCTGCTGAGCTATCGCGCCTTGCGCGGGACTGGGACATCCGATTTGATTTCCTTGGGCGATGCCCTGGAAAACGCCCGCATCGTCTGGCACGGCGTCAAACCCTATGCGCCTGACTGGGGTGACGACTCGCGAGCTATCGGGCTTACCGCCTATTCACTCAGCCATGAGGCTGACTACTACGCCTTCTTCAACGCGTTCTGGGAACCCTTGACACTGGAATTGCCTCCCCCGCCCCATAACCCGCAAGGGACCTGGTTGCGGATCACCGATACCAGTCTCTCGGCACCCGATGATATCAACTCTCATGGGCGGCCACTGCCGGAGGTCGGCACCAGCTACACCCTTGGTGCACGAGCCGTCTTGTTGCTGGTGTGCGCTAGCTGAGACACCAGCTAAATACCGACGACCATAACGCTCCCAGTGGAGCGTTATGGTTAATCACAATGTCATGGCAGCAATCACTTGCACAACCACTCAATTCAGGCTCGAATAGCACCATGCTTTAGCCTGCGTATCCAAGGAACTATCGAGTGGTACATCTATTCTTGGCACTGGCCTTGGGGAATCCCTGGCCTTTGCTGACAACACCAGCCCCCGGGCATCCAGAACCCATAGGCTCTTACAGTGCCGGATGTTTACAAGGTAGCCAGCAGATGGCGTTGCATGGCCAGGGTTATCAACTGTTGCGCCCAGCTCAGCGGCGTTACTTCGGTCATCCGGTGCTGGTGGATTACCTGCATGATTTAGTCGCGCGCAGCCAATCCCAAGGACTGCCACCGCTATTGATTGGTGACATGGCCATGGTGCGAGGCGGACCGTTTAGCTCAGGTCATCGCAGCCACCAGAATGGTCTAGATGTGGATATCTGGTTCCGGTTTGCAGCCCCCCCATTGTCCCGGCAACAGTTGGCAAACCCAACCCCTCTGGATATGGTCCGCGCTGATAACCGGCATGTGAGTCGCGCCTTCAGCGCGCAGCAACAAACCTTGCTCCGGTTAGCCGCATCCGACTCACGGGTGGAGCGTATTTTTGTGCATCCAGCGATCAAACAGGCTCTGTGTGCACAAACGACGGGCGATCGCAGTTGGCTCCACCGGATCCGCCCCTGGTTCGGCCATCGGGCTCATCTGCATGTCCGCTTGCAATGTCCTAATGGCGCCCGGGACTGCCAAGCGCAAAAACCAATCCCGCCGGGTGACGGTTGTGATGACGAGTTGAAAAGCTGGTTTAGTGGTCCTACGGAAGTCAGCAGCAGCTCAAAACCCAAGCCGCTACCGATCCTGCCACTTCGCTGCGAGCAGATACTGTCACCTCGAACCTAGCAACGACCCTCTACGACTGTAGCCGAAAAGCCGCCAGCTCCTGATGGATCAAGCTGGCGGCTTGATCCAGCAACACCGTCTGTTGATGGCTTTCAATGACCACCTGTCGCGTCCCATCGGCCAGGAGCGCAACCTGCTCTACCTGCTCATTCAGCATCTGTGCGACTCGGGTTTGTTCGTCCACCGACTCGGCAATTTGTCCGATGACGCCACTGAGGCTATCAATATGGCTAAATAACGTCACCATGGCATGTTCAGAACGCCCAATCGCCTCCGCAGTCTGCTCCGTGCAGGCATGACTGCGGATCGTTTTCTCCAGCGCTTGTTTGGCACCCTGTTGCAACGCCGCAATCATAGTCCGGATCTCTTCGGTCGCGCCTTGACTCTTGCTGGCCAATTGCCGGACTTCATCGGCCACTACGGCAAAACCTCGGCCCTGCTCGCCCGCACGCGCGGCTTCAATGGCCGCATTGAGCGCCAACAGGTTCGTCTGCTCGGCGATAGCACTAATGGTATCCAGAATCGAGCCGATCTGCTGACTACGGGCCGCTAACTGCTCAACCTCGCCATGGGTCAACTTGATTTCATGGCTCAAGGTGGTGATGAGTTGATTGGCATGACGGCTGATATCCCGATTTTCAGCCCCTAGGCCACGTACGGCCTGAGTATCAGTAGCCGCCTGCTGGGTGTGCCGGGCAACCTCGACGCTGGACTGCGCCATCTGGGTCACGGCAGCAGCAATTTGATCGGCATGTTGATGGGTCATGGCCGCTTGCTGTTGCCCCTGCCCGCTCAACTGATCAACAGCTTTGGCAACGGCTTGCGCCTCCACTGAATGAGCATGGATCTCCCCAAGCAGGCGGACCATCTGCTGCAATAAGTTATCGACCGCAGTACTGATATGAGCTAATTCGTCCTGTCCAGGATCGCAAATCCGTAGGGTCAAATCCTGGTGCTCGGCGATCGCCGTCAGCGTTTTTTCGATGCCTCGAACTCGTTGACTGGTGATCCGGATCAGCAGACAACTCATGCCAATCAGCAGAATAGTCGAACTGACAGCCAGGAAACCGGCTATCCAGACCGCAGATTGGTTGCTCTGCACCCGCTGTCGGGTATACGTCATCATGGATTGCAACTGGGTCGCTGAAAGCTGGCTCAACTGCTGAATATGGGCTGTTACCGCGTTAAACCAGGAGCCCGCCTGTAAACCGGAATAGGGACCGGCCCCCTGCTGCCGAACCCGATCCAGCATGGTTTTGACAGCAAGCCCTTCAGCTCCCTGCCGCCATTGTTGCACCGCAACCTGCAAGTCTGGTGATGCCGTCAGTTCCAGCTGTGCCATCAGCCGTCCATCCTCCGTGTTCAAGGCGAGCAACTTAAACAAAGCATCAGGGGTGGCGTGATTAGCACTGAGCATGCCATTCACCAGTCCTCTGAGTTGCGCGGTATTCTCTTTGAGTGACAACAACTCCAGTAGCGCCTGAGCTTGTTCACGAACGGTTTCAACCGGGATCCGGTTGATTAAAACCCGCAACCCATCCAGCGAACCGCCATTGAGCTGACTGTATGCCGCAAAGACCCCTTTGGAGTCGAGCTGATCCACCTGGCTCCGGATCGCCGCTCGCAGCTCAAAGGATGCGGGGATCCGTGCTAATACGGTTAACTGCTCCACATCGGCGAGTTGTTGTCTCAACTGCTGGAGAGCCTCGTCACTCTGCTGACGAGCGTGCCGAAGCTCATCGACAAAACGACCACCCTTGCTGGCAAGATAGCCCATGCTGATCCCGCGCTCTGCCGCATTAGCATCCACCGCCCGATCCAAAGCACGAGTCACCTCCATCAGACGAAGTGTCTGTTGATCCTGATCGACAGATTGCTGCAAGCCAGAAATCAGGTACCCTCCGACGAGTAGTGCATACACCACCGGACACATGGCGATCACCAACAACAGGGTGGTGAGTTTGAAGCGGGAAAGAAATTCGCGCATCGATACGTTCTCTTGCCAAGGACATTGGTTAAAATCTAGCGGATCCTGATAAAAGCGCCGCAAAAGGCCCCCAAATGAGCTCTGGGTCCTTGAAGCAACCACCAGTTTTCCTTCCTTGCTTTGAACTTTGTGAGCAAGATCGCTACTATGGCGCCTGTTTTCATTAATTGGCCTAGGTTCGCGCGTGCGGAGCCCTGATGGCCACCACTCGCCTTCACCGGCTGGAGCTTAATCTTGCTTTCTACCAACAACATCACCATGCAATTCGGCAGCAAGCCGCTGTTCGAAAACATTTCCGTTAAATTTGGCGATGGCAATCGCTATGGCCTGATCGGTGCCAACGGTTGCGGCAAGTCGACCTTTATGAAGATCCTCGGTGGTGACTTGGAGCCGAGCGGGGGCAACGTCTACCTTGACCCGAACGAGCGCCTCGGTAAGTTGAAGCAGGATCAATTCGCCTATGAAGAGATGCGCGTGATTGACGTGGTGATGATGGGCCATAACGAGCTATGGGCCGCCATCGCAGAACGTGACGCCATCTACGCCAATATGGAAGCCAGCGACGATGATTATATGCGTGCGGCCGAGCTTGAAGGCAAAGTAGCCGAATACGATGGCTACACCGCTGAATCCCGAGCCGGTGAACTGCTGCTGGGTGTTGGCATTCCGGTGGAACAGCACACAGGCCCGATGAGTGAAGTGGCCCCCGGCTGGAAATTGCGGGTGTTGCTGGCGCAGGCGCTGTTCTCCAATCCGGATATCCTGTTGCTCGACGAACCGACCAACAACCTGGATATCAATACTATCCGCTGGCTTGAGCAAGTGCTGAACGAACGCAACAGCACCATGATTATCATCTCGCACGATCGCCATTTTCTGAATATGGTCTGCACCCACATGGCGGATCTGGATTACGGCGAGTTGCGCGTCTACCCGGGCAACTATGATGAGTACATGACGGCGGCCACTCAGGCGCGCGAACGTCTGCTCTCTGATAACGCCAAGAAGAAAGCCCAGATTGCCGATTTGCAATCCTTTGTCAGTCGATTCCCCCAGTGCCAACGCCTACTATCCGCCTGGCTTGAGCAAGTGCTGAACGAACGCAACAGCACCATGATTATCATCTCGCACGATCGCCATTTTCTGAATATGGTCTGCACCCA
>Ga0183099_1001763_pt1 | contig 11950 bp, 8 predicted proteins | sample Biomet1_FD_127788 | JGI IMG/M metagenome (GOLD analysis project Ga0183099, IMG submission 127788) | Microbial communities from bioreactor (seeded with anoxic lake sediment) at LBNL, California, USA - Biofuel metagenome 1 | ecosystem: Engineered > Bioreactor > Anaerobic > Unclassified ... | reverse complement strand
GTTTCAAACAACGTTACAATATTCGTTTACCTACATTGGGCTTGCAAACACAACCGGATCAAAAAGTTCGGTACTAAACCAGATGAATGTCTTTCTGCTCGTGCTTTTGCCCCCGTTTCTTTTTCGGACAGAGCATGTGTCGAGAACGAAAATCATCGGCTGTTTGATCGGTTTTGCCGGAGTTGTGCTCATCAATTTAAACGGGCTTACCTTTTCATTCAGTTGCATGGGCGATGGCTTCATTGTTTTTGCATCCATCAGTGCGGCAATCGGATATTTTATCAGCAAAGCGATTGCAAAAGACGACGATGCGGTTACCATTACCGCATATCAACAATTCATCGGAGGAATGATTCTTTTTCTCACAGGACGATTCTTTGGTGGAACGATTCCGGTTTTTACGGTCAAAGGAGTGCTTTCCCTGCTGTTTTTGAGTTTGGTATTCAAAACCCTGGCCCAGGCTCCGAAAAATTGCAAAAAAAAGCAGGGGAGCTGGAATTGCAGGCTTGAAAATTCTCCTTCCTCTTATTTATGAGATCCTGGAACGCCTTCCAGAGGCCTCTCCCAGTGTTTCAGGTGTAGAATATCTGAAGGAGCTCGATGCCGGAATGGATGAGATCCTGAGGCAATTCGAAGAAATCTTGAAAGAAACACTCCTCATGTGGGGAAATGCGGCATCTGCGGAGTTTTCAGGCCGGAATGAGCAGGGAATGAGAAATTCCGGAGAGCTTGCCCTCCAGGAAGCTGTCCTGGCTTTCATGCAAAAAGGCGGGTACCAGGCATTTCTGGAAATATTAATGGAAGGGCTATACCGGAAAATGAGCGAATTCGTTTCGGAAATGGAAGAAAACCTGGAGCTTTTCGATACGCTTGCCCTGCTTTTTCCTCAGCGCAACTGGAGCTATTCCGTAAAAGAGCTTAAAAAAGAGCCTTTCTACGTGCAGCTTAAAATGCTTAAAAATTATTCGACCTTTTTTGAAAAAAGCCCTGACCTGAAAAAAATTGTAGATTTTATAGGCAGGCGGGAATTTGACCCGCCCTCGGACCGCATACGCCTCTCGCCTTTCGGGAAAAATCGAATCCAGACCGTGCGTTTTTCCGATTCAATCAATAATCTGCTGCCCATGGAAGCCGCAAAACTCCTGAACCCATCCCTGAAAAAGAAGTTCTATGCGGACATGCTTGAAGGCAAGCTTCTGAGCTACCAGCTCCTCGGAAAACATTACACAGGCCCTCCCCGCATAAAGCCCAGAGGCCCGATGATTATGCTTGTGGATACATCCGGGTCAATGCACGGAGCTCCCCAGACCCTGGCCAAGTCTGCAGTGCTGGCTATGGCAAAACGGATGCTTTCCCAGCAGAGGGACATGAAAGTTATCCTTTTTGCCTCGACAAGCCAGCACCTGGAAATCGAACTCAGCAGCAGAAAAAAAATGTCCGAAAAGTTCCTGAATTTCCTTCTCTATACCTTCGGTGGAGGAACGGACTTCAATACCGCCCTTGCCTCAGGCCTTAAGTCCCTGAAAGAAAAGGATTTTCAGGGGGCAGACCTGCTCTTTATAACCGATGGCAAATCCGAAGTTTCTGACGAACTGGTACTTGCCCGCTGGGAAGAAGCAAAAAAGAAGTATAACGCGAAAGTCTATTCTCTGATTGTTGGCAGCAGCGGAGCAGGCGGGCTGTCTAAAATCTCGGATTACACTTATTTTGTGGAGATGGAGCTGGATCCGAAAGGCAACGGCGGGTTTGTAAGACTAATCGAATCTACGGAACAGAAAGCTACTTATTCCAATGAAGCAGGGAATTAAGAAAGGGGATCGACCCTTTCTTTTCCGTTTATTCGTACCTCAGTGCATCCACTGGCCTTAGTTTCGAGGCCCTGTACGCAGGTACTACTCCAGAAATCACTCCTATAAAAACTGCAAGGGTAAGTCCTTCAACCATCAGAGAAATGCTTAATCCATTTCCTGATGTCATACCGCCTCCCATCATTGCTTGAAGGCCGGATGAAACAAAGGCTCCCAGAATAATTCCAAGGATACCGCCAACAAGACCAACCATTGCAGAATTGAAAAGGAAAATCATAAGGATATCCCTGTTTTTTGCCCCAATGGCTTTCATAGTCCCTATCTCCTTTGTTTTTTCCAGGACAGAGGTAAACATAGTGTTGGCAATACCGACGGATCCTACAAGAAGTGACACAGCTGCGATGGCTCCAAGGAAAAGAGTCATCGAACTCATCATTTCAGTAACCGAATCGGCCATCGATTTTGACGCTGTTACGGAAAAATCCCTGTCATCTTCCCGGATGACGTGTCTTGAGATCATGAGCTTTTTTTCGATGTCTTTTGTTAATCCATCCACAAGATCTTCATTCTTGGCTTTTACCGAGATGCTATCATAAACATTTTTTTTCGCATCTGTAATAAGGTCAACTGCTCCATCGATTGGCATGTAGATTCTTGAGTCACCCCCCATCCCTTCTTCTTTCAGGATTCCAACAACGCGCACTGCTTTACCGTTTACAGTTATTACCTGGTTGACCCCGATATTCTGATCATAAATTTCACTGGCAACATCGCTTCCTATGACTGCAACATTCTTATCAGCTGGTTCGAGCAATCTTCCGGATTGTGTTTTCAGGGTAGTCATATACTTCCAGACCTGAGGATCTACACCTGTAATTGGAAGAGTTGCATTTTGTCCTGCATATTTAACCTCTTCGCTACCTGAAATTTCTCCTTCAATGTATTGTATACTATCCAGGCCTCGAAGCGCGTCAATATCATCCTTCGCTAATTCTGCATCTGTTGATGTACCACCACCCCCCATGCCAGGAGAGCCACGCATATGCATATTGGATGATGCCTTGGTATACCCCGGGCTTATTGTTATCTTTGTTAGATCCAGATCGGCTAGCTTGCTCTGAACGTTTGCCTGCATGGCATCCCCTAAAGAGACAATACCAATTACAGATCCGACTCCTATAACTATCCCGATAATGGTCAGCCAGCTTCGGAGCTTACTGTGCACAAGCATGTTCAGACCCATTTTCAGGTAGGTTGAGTTTCTCATCCTACATCCTCCGTTCGCTAATGATACTGCTTTTTTCAGACCTTCTGGTTTTCAGGCTTTTTGTTTCCGGATTGTTTCTCTCTTCTTGTCTGCATTTTTTCCTGTATTTTCTTTCGGTAGACAAATATTCCACCTGCAAGGACAAGCAATACAATATATGGTAGGTATGAACCAATTCCAGCGCTGCTACCTGGGCCTCCCTGGCCTCCTGCTGCAGTCATATTTCCAGATGTCGTTTCGAGTTCCACTTCTTTAGTAACAGTATTCCTTTCCCCTTTTGCATCCGTGTACTCAATCTGAACCTTCAGTGGATTGGAATTCGTAGAAGATAAGTTTGCGCCGTTAGCGCCGGCCTTTGAAGAATCTGGCGGTGTTCCTGCACCATTTTCGGTTGTGTCTCCTCCTGCACCACCCTGCGCATTCGAAACATCAAATGAAGCAATTGTGTAATCTCCTTTCTCCAGATTTCCTACAATTGTTGACGAACTTCCTGAAACTTTATACCCGTCCTGGTCCGGAACCGAAACTTTCACAGCATATGCTATGTTATTACCCACATTTGCAACTGAGAGGGAAGTCTCTCCAGCACTGCTTTCCGAGAAGGAAACATCGAAATCCGTTGCTCCTCCTACAAAAAGTCCTGCTGTAGTCTGGATATTTTTCGAGTCAGAGTCAGAATCTTCATACGAAAGATTCACATTCAAAGTGTAGAGTCCTGGATTGGCATTTACGTCTGCCATTACGGTATAATCAACTTTTACGGATTGACCTGCATCCAGCTGCTTAATGTGTTTTGTGTTGTCGGAGTATACAGGCAAAACCACACCTTTTGGATCATTCCAGGAGAAAACCAGGTTTTTCAAGGGAGAAGTTCCTGTATTCGTAACAATAAACTCCAGAGGTTCTTCCTTTGCTATGTCAATATCAGCCTTGCTTATGGTCACAACCTGAGCGTATTCTTTACCCTGAACTTCAAGCTTGATTGTTTTTGTAGTAGTGTAAGTAGTTGCTGAAGACCCTGATCCGCTTTTATAAGTGGTGACGATATCAAGATCATATGTGCCTTCGGAAGCGTTGGCATCGGTCATAAGTTTGAATTTCAGAACCCCAGCCTCGTCATCATCCTGCCGTGCATTTAGATAAGAGATACTTTTTTCAAGCTCTTCTCCAGAAAGTTTACTGAACGGATATTTCGGATTGACTGTAACAGTTATGTCTTTCAGGTCAGAGTTTCCTATATCCTGTACGCCGAGAGTAAGTTCAACAGGTTCCCCAGGCCGGGCAGTGTCAGGGTTTTGATTAGTTACATTTACCTGCACAGATGCAGAATTTATATCCCCATTTGATGCGCCGAGTGCTGTTCCGACTCCAAGGCACAGGAACATTGAAAGCAGCAGTAAAAATGTTAGCAAAGAAAACTTTTTCATTTTAATTCCTCAATTAAGATTGGGTTCGTTTTTCGTACTTGGTTCATTTTTCGTACTTTGTTCGGTTTTCGTACGTGTTTCGATTTTTTCGATCTCGCCATCTCTTATGTACACAACTCTTGTTGCATACTTTACAAGGTCAAGGTCATGGGTAACAATAATGATTGTCTTTCCTTCTCTTTCGTGCAGGCCATCCAGGAAATCCAGAATATAATCGCCAGTCTTGGTATCCAGATTTCCCGTAGGTTCATCTGCCAGGATTATAGGCGGGTTCACAGCCAGGGAACGGGCTATTGCAACTCTCTGCCTCTGTCCTCCTGAGAGCTGGGAAGGAAGATTCTGTTTCTTTTCCGAGAGTCCGACAATATCAAGCAGGTATGCTGCTTTTTTTCGGGAAATTTGTCGATCCTCTTCCTGGAATTCCATGGGTAAGAGCACATTTTCTTCCGTATTGAGAGTGGGAAGGAGGTTGAAACTCTGGAATATGAAGCCAATCATCTGTCCTCTGATAATGGCGAGTTCCGATTCGTCAAGTTCTGAGATGTCTTTCGAATTCAGGCGAACAGTGCCTTTTGAAGGTATGTCCAGGCAACCCAGCAGGTTCATAAGCGTACTTTTCCCACTTCCGCTGGGTCCAAGAACAATCAGAAATTCCCCCTCATAGATTTCCAGGTTTATTCCTTTAAGAGCTGCAAACTCAACCTCTCCCATCTGGTAAATTTTCCATACATTAGTAAGTTTGATAAGAGGATCGTCTTTATTTTTGGAGATCCTTATCGCATTAGAACTTTTAGCAAAGTCTTCTTCCGAATTGTGGTATGGATTATTTTTTAGATTCTCCCCCGAATTATCTCCCCCTGAATTATTCTCGGATTCATCGTAGAAACTCGCCTTTTTTTCTAGCGAATCTATAAATTTTGAGGGATTCAATTTTGTTTTAAAAGAATCTATTATTTCAGTAAGTGTCATATGACCCTCTAAATCATGTCTTTGCCTCTTCAGGGCAGCCTGAATCAGTTCGACTTTTTTCAGACTCTGCCTGAAATATTTGATCTAAAGTTACGCTTCTACTTAATATAAAGTTTCTTTATCTGTTTTAATCTAAAGCTGATCCTGATGTTGTAACTTAAGTTTTTTCTTGCTGTTAATTAACCGACTTTGATCGCCTTCATTAAATACAGGATTGATACGGAATTGGCTGCAGGTCGATAGCCGATCCGTGTTTTTGAGGCACTTGCAGGATGCAAATGCCTCATTTTGGAGTGTAGGTTTTTTGACTGCGTCCTTCTTTCGCTCTTCAAATGGAAAAAATTGAATATCGATTTGAAGGATCCTGATTCAAGTGGCGAGGTATCCGTTTCTACCTGTTCTTTCCGATTGAACCTACTGGATTAAGACATACCTGCGAGGTATAGGAAGCCTTATCTGCCAGCTTCCAGGAGAAGGCAGTCATCCCCTTCATTGGCATTTAATAATAAAAGCATACTTAGCTAAAAACAGGAAAATTTAAGGAATTAATTTACCAATGAAGCTTTTCTGGATGCTAGATATAAAATTTAATCTTTAATTGCTCTCTAAAAGGTAAATGGAATCCTGATAAAGTATTATTTGCTGTAATGTTTTCTCAAAAGGACCTTCAGGCCTTCCAGAAGAGCTGTTTCCTTCGACAAAACCAGGGTTTAGAGTGTTGTTTTTAGTGCTTCTACCAAGCGGTAATTTCACCTGACACTGAGAGGTAAGAATTTTCCGAGATATAACAGAACTAATAAGAGATAATTAAAAACTAGAATAGTTCATCACGATTTATTTGTAATTTAATATGAGGACGTAACGAAAGTAATCCAGTATAAAATTCAAGAGTTTCCGACATATAACTTCATTTTTCTATTCATTTTCAGAATTTTTCTGCATAGAATCTGATCTATCTCATATTAATCATCACAGGCTTATTAACTAACGCCCTGTATTCACTATTTATTTTCACCGGCGATAAGATAGGAAACCTTGAATTCAGGAGAAAGGATATTCACGAGCGCTTAATGAGAAATAAGTCTAGCCTTAATCATTCAAGGAGCTTTTCAGGATTTTCGTCCTGCAATTTAACCGGAAGAATTTTGCTAGTTTCTCAAGTCCAATGAAGCAGTAGAAATTGTAAAAAGGATTTACTCATTTGGTTTCTCTGGTTACAACTCTGATTGCAAAAACCTGGATAATCTGGAAAAAGTCAAAAAAGATTTTTGTGAGCAACTTACCTTTTATTTCGCAAAAAGAAGGGATCTCGACAATTACTCCTCAGCTTTCTCCATTATTATCGAATGCTGTTTGGAATCTATAGATGTTGCAATTAAAGAAAGCAGAACCTTTCAGCACTCGATTACAAAATTAAATTTTACTTCAAGATCTCAGCTGAAAAGCTTGCCAAATATCAAGAAACGATGTTGGAAGAAATCAAGACCAATCAAATAATGGGAATTATTATGCTTTAGCATCAGATGACAGTACGCTTAAAGTTTGGGATCTTAAAACCGGGAAATATAAGCTTTTAGTGGAGATAGCTCTTTTCTGAGTGTTGTATTCTCTTCAAACGATAATGTTATCGTCGCGGGAGAAGAAAGTGGAAGAGTGAATTTTTACTATTTAATAGGGGAAATTACGAAGAAAAATAGTCGAATCTTAAAAGTGACTTTCCAAAAGTTGATCATTCTCATCTTTCAGGATAACAACATCCTAGCATCCTACGTCACTTTGAACCTCTCTATTAGCTCTTTCTTCTTGCAAAGTTGGCAAATTGAAGCTTCTTTTTCCTTGGAGTGCTTCAGCCTGCTGCAAAGTTTTTTCTGCATGATCCTGTCTACCTAGCTATTATCATGCAGATAATTAGCAAAATAAAGGTAAAAAATAAGCAGATTAAGATTTAAACTCTATAATTAAGCTTTATTTTAGAATAATTGGGTTAATTAATCTTTAAATTGAGAGTAAATCTCTATTTGTAACTCTTCTTTGCAAGTATCTTTATTTCTTTTCTGGCAATTAAGGGATGTACATTAGTCAACTGGAGAACAGCATGACTGCGATGGTAAGCTCATGAAGCAAAAATCGATCAAATGAAAATCAATCAAATGAACTGAAATTGATAATGTTACAAAAATGTAGATGTAAACATTAAAATGGAGGGATGAAATGAGAAAAATAAAACTCAACTATCTTGTTAACTTAGTATTCTTCATTCAATTTGCCTTAGTCGGTTATTCAGGTCTTGTAATGTTTTTCAACCACCATGCTGCAGGTCCGATCTTGAGGTTGATCCATGATAAAGTTGGAATCCTGATGCTGGTTTTCTTTGTTGTCCACATTGCACTCCACTGGAGATGGATAGTACTCACAACAAAGAATCTTTTCAGAAGACAAAGAGAAATGATAGAGGGGAGAAAAATAAAACTCAACTATCTCATTGACTTAGCATTCTTCATTCAATTTGCCTTAGTCGGTTATTCAGGTCTTATAATGTATTTCAACCACCGTGCTGCAGCCCCAATCTTGAGATTGATCCATGATAAAGTTGGGATCCTGATGCTAGTTTTCTTTGTTGTCCACATTGCACTCCACTGGAGACGGATAGTATTCACAACAAAGAACCTATTTAGAAGAGAAATGAAAGAAGGTGAAGTTATCGAGGCAAACTATATGCCTGTGGATTAAGGTTGTTAAAAAGCAAGGGAAATCACAGAGTTATCGAGTACATCGATAAGTTATCCAGATGAGCAGAGTTATCAAAATATAAAAATATAAAAAAGTGAGATGAAAATATGAGAATGGAAGTCCTGATTTTTAGCGCTGCTCATCTCTCAGAATCACAACGTTTCCACGCCCCCGCTTGAACTTCTCAATCAGTTCTCTTCTTTCCAGGTCTGCAAGCATGAGGCTGACCTTTCCTTCGGAATATTTCAACCTGCTGCGCAGATCCTTCTGGGTAATCCTGCCTCCCTGGCCTCGAATTATATCCATGACCTCCTGGAGGTCTGCGGGGAGCGGGAGCTTCTTTCTGGAAGCAGGGATTTCAATTTTGGAACTCTCTGTGAGCTTATCCGCAGCTTCTTCAAAGAGAATTCCCTGTTTCTCTTTTTGCGGCTCAGATTCAACCAATTCTCTTCCGTTTGCCGGAGAATCCTCTTCAACTTCTGCTGGCTCTGCCTGCACCTTCTCTTCCGGGATTTCAGGTGCTGATTCTTTTACTGACGCCTCTACCTGCTCGTTCACAGATTCTTTTATTGGTTCTTTTACTGGCTCCTTCAGAGATTCCTTTACCGACTCTCTCACAGGATCTACTACTGGTTCTATTGCAGATGCAGTTTCTGAAGACTCTACCCGATATTCCTGTACCTGAGACTCCTGTTTTAGTTCGGGCTCTATGTTTTCATGAGGAACTTCTACCCTTTTATCATTGACTTCTACCGAGCGTTCGGGCACCTTGACGGGTTTTGAAGGATCCCCGGTCTTATGTCCTTTTCCGGTTATATATACCCTTTGAGGCTGATTTTCCCCTATTTTCTTATCCTTTCTGGAGAGCCGGTAGCCTGCTGCAAGCAGGAGGAGAAGTAAAGGGGCTGCTACCAGCAGATAATTTGCATTTATAGAGCCAGCTCTGATCTGGTCAGCTTGATTCGTGCTGCTTGAATTACTTTTGCCAGAGCTTGTCATCCGACCTGCGGCTGCGCCTGTTAGCGAATTTAGTGAATTTGAGGAGGAGTTTTCTGCGGTTTCGTTCTGGTCTTTAGAGTTACCCATGAGTTCTTCGGAATAAACCGGAAGGAGCAGTAGATCGAGTACATATTTTCCTTGATCTTTAATCTTAATAATCTCTGTTGCCGAATATGTAACGCTGCTGTTCTGATAGTAAATGGCTGTAATATTATAATCTCCGGGTATCAGATCAAAAGAATACAGCCCGTATTTTGCCACCATGGACTGTGAGGGAGTAGAATTTACCTCAACCACGGCATTTTCCAGAGGCTTGAATGTATCCCAGCCGTATACCGCCCCGTGGACTGTGGCCGTGCTGCTTGCTAATGCAGGTCCTACTAGAGCAAGTACGGCAGCAATACAAATAATAGAGAGCCTTAGATTCATTTTCGATAAACCCAGAGTTGCATTTTGATTTTCAATTCTTCCAGGCATATTTAATATTCTTCTGGAACGTTCATTGCTTCTCCCAAACGAGATATCTCCTGCTTTCTGTTTTCGGGAAGCTCTGTCAGCGTGATATTACTCACTACGATCTGTGCCCGATTACTGTATCATATAATTTTATCAGGTCCATATCTTGTATTGTCGCCCTTTCCATCTGGCCCATATCCTTCGGAACTCATTCCGTCCTCAAAGAAAGGTTTCGTCCAGTTTTCTTTTTTTACGGTCTTACCTGCCTCTTTAACGCTGTAGGTGCCGTTCCCCTGGAAAGCTGCATAACCTTCGCCATCTGCAGTGAGGGTAATGTTTTCACAAGCTAACAGTACTGTCTTACGGGATCCGGAAATCTTCACATCAGCAGAATTTATGTGGTACAGGCGCACCTTATCATGTGTGTCGGTTTTCTCTTCAAATGTGTAATTCCCGTTTATATCAATTTCGGAATCCTTGGAAAGGCCAAGTATTGCCATTTCTCCTTTTTCGAGGTGCAGGTTAAGGGTGAAACCGCCCATAAACGTAGCTTTTCCTTTTCCTGCCGAAATAAGCCGGGATGTATTGTTGAGTTCTTCATTTCCAGGTGTTAGAGAATGAAGTTCCTCGAAAATGTCTCTCAGGACATGATTAGCTTGCATCATACTCTTCTGAGACTGGATCAAATAGTCCCTTTCCGCATCTTCGGATGAACTCTTATATTGACTCGAATTCGTAATTGAGCTGCTATTTTCTTCGCTTGAAGCTGCAAGGGCTCGGTACTGCTTTGCTTCTTTTATAAGACGATTATACTCTTCAAGTAGGGCTTCAAGTCTGCTGATATCTTTCCCTTCTGCTTTGTAGCGCTCAATCCCGGCTTCAATCCGTAATGAAATTGTATCTGCTTTCTCGATATTGCTGTCAAGAAGGGATGTTGCATTTCTCAGATTATGCATGGACTCAGGGCCTGGACTAAATCCGTCTGGAGAGGACTCATGGGGATGCATGCCTGGCATTTCAGATTCCCCATGATCCAGGGACTCAGGGCCTGGACTAAATCCGTCTGGAGAGGACTCATGGGGATGCATGCCTGGCATTTCAGATTCCCCATGATCCAGGAGCCCTACATAGGGGAAAAAAATAGTCCTAGTTAGATCTTCTGGAACTTTACAAGTAAAGACCTGAGACTCCTTATCAACACAGCCTGAGATCACGATAATACCTACAAGTATAAGGAGCAAGGACAGAAGTTTGATTTTCATACTGGGCCACGTCCTATGGAAAGAACTTATTGTTGGACTGTACGTTTAATTCAAGTTCATATATTAATATTTGGTTATTTTTCAAAGCCTTTCTCGGAAACAATGAAGTCGTTCCGGAAATTCGGAGGCATGTAATTAACTCCAGGATAATCTCAGGATTTCCTGCCTCTCCAAATTCTCCGTGCTGCTGTCTTGCCAATGCTTCATCAAAATAGGAGGAGTCTCCAGGTTATCTTTTGCGGGCAGAAAAACAATTACTTTTTCCGCTGCTTCATAAACTTTGATTTCCCTTCCTTTCCGGCTCCATTTTACATGCCTTACTCTGATCATTCCGGCCTCGAGAAGTGAGTCCAGATTATATTTGAGAGTATTCAGGCGCACTCCAAGCTCATCGGCAAGGTTACCTGCCGACATCGACTTCTTATTAAGCAATTTAAGAATTCTAATTGAGGTCTCACTTGAAAGAAGCCGGGCAATTTTTCTGGAATCTTCGGAAAGCTGCAGAATCAGCAATTTTTCCTCCGGGTTATCAGGCATTTTAATCCCTGTTACACTTTTTTCTATTATAAAGAGTTTTAGTCCTTTAAAAATTTCAAAGATTTTATTAGAGAGTTTAAAGATGTCAGGAACACATCGAACGGATATTGCAGGTCTATACGCATATATACGCATATGGTTTCTTCAATTCTTTAACCGTTTTTACATGCACAGTGCAAAGCTATATTCTAATAGCTTATTTTTGGGTTTCTTGGGTGGGTGGTACTGCTCGATGTGTTCCTGACAGAGATGCTATATTAAGATTTAAAAATAAAAGAATACTTACTTTTTTAGGAACATTAATGGATTAAATTTTCAATTTACGCTTTAAATGGAATTTTTTTTGAATTTAATACTTTATAGTCCTTAATTCGTCCATATTAAAGGTTTATTCCTCTTTAAAATCCTATTCCGGGTTTTTTTCTTCCATTGGGCTTTTTTTCAAATTAACAAATAATTCCTGTTATGAGTAATATAACAGACAAAAGGACACTT
>Ga0183099_1001762_pt1 | contig 11958 bp, 16 predicted proteins | sample Biomet1_FD_127788 | JGI IMG/M metagenome (GOLD analysis project Ga0183099, IMG submission 127788) | Microbial communities from bioreactor (seeded with anoxic lake sediment) at LBNL, California, USA - Biofuel metagenome 1 | ecosystem: Engineered > Bioreactor > Anaerobic > Unclassified ... | reverse complement strand
CAATGCCTAATGCCTTCACGCAAAAAAGCCAGCGCAAACTCACTCCCGAACACGCTCATATGCATCAGGTGCTTAACAGGGAAATTGTAACAGGAGAGGTAGGAGCCGAGGTCGTTTTCCGGGAAATCAGACATTAATTGTTAATTACGCTCCTGTTAACCTGCAGGTTATGGAGAGAGATAAAAGTCGCATTGTGCTCGGTATCGCATCCGAAGCTCCGGAAGCGAGAGTAATTACCATAAATATGGACAATGAAACCATTGACCTTTCCAGGCCTGAGCGCCTCAGGCTCAGATATGACGGCAATGTAACGGAAAAGGCAGGCAGCATCGATGAACTCTTTGCCGATGGTGACAGCCCTCTTTACTACCTGACTTTGACAGTTAAATAAAAATAAGTGCTCTTTATTTTGTTTTATTCGGTCAAATGAATATAAAAACAAAAATAAGAGCATTTCCAACTATTCCTAACAAAAATATATGTCTTTCTATTGGAACAATGCTTGCCGTCCAATTCTATTATGAAAAACTTAATTTCTGTAATGTTTTTAGCAAGCATAAAAGCAAAGGTCTTGATCTCAATAGTTTACTGATCGGTTTATTGAGCTACAAGCTGACTGAGAATTTTAGCATCAAAGAAGCAGCTAATTGGTTAAACCGAAAAGAAATTCTAGAGATCTTAAACCTTGAACATTTTCATGAAAGAGCCCTTTACAGGGCTCTTGAAATCTTGGGGCGTAACAAAGAGGAAATTCTCTCTGATATTCTGGATTCTCTATTCTCTGTTTATGATTTTGAAGAAACGGATATAAACCTGGATTGGACAAGTATAGTCCTTTATAGAACTAAAGCCAACCTTGGTAAATTCGGATATAGCAGAGATCACAGACCTGATAAACTGTAGATAACAGTTGGAGTTAGTGAGCTCAAAAAACCCATAAACATACCTATTGGAATTACAGTAAATAGAGGGAATGTTCTTGATCGTGAGCACTTTTCAGACACTTATAACCAGGTGAAAAGTAGACTTAAAGAAGGCTCTCTTATTGTTTTTGATAAAGGAGCTAATACCAAAGACAACATCAAGATTATACAGGATGCTAAGATGGACTATCTCACTGCCATGAAACTGAATAAGAGTGACGATAAAATAATTGAGAAATTTGATCTGGAAAGAGCAGAACCGATAGATTCAGAAAAAGGTATATATGGGATAAAAATCGTCAAACCAAGTAGTATTAAGTACTTTTATTTCTCGGGATATTTGCAGAAAAGGCAGTTGGAAGCAAAAGCAAGAGCTGTTATGAAGAAATTACAGGAAGCAAAAGAGATTAAGAAAGTCGTCGAAAACAAGAAAAAGCTTCCCAAAAAATTCAGAGTAAATAATGAGTTGATAGAGATTGATTACTCTTTTAGAACTAAGCTCTTCGAGCTTAGTGATGAAGAAGCTATAGAATTCCTGAAAGCTTCACTTATTAAAGGATTTTTTTGTCTGAAATCAAACCGGGATTTGACACTTGAGAAGGCATTGGAAACATATCGAGAAAAGGATTCTATTGAGAAAATATTCCATTCATTGAAAAATGAAATCAACATTAAGCCGTTGAGAGTGTGATCGGATGATAGTATTTATGATAGTATTGGAGCTAAAACACATATCTACAAAATTCATCAAAAAAAGCTTGAGGAATTTGACACTTACAGTCAAGTTCAAGAAAAATGGGATCAAAGAACATATTTTTGCGAATTTTGATAAGATTAATAGCTTGATTGTAGCAAAAAGGAATGGAATTATATAGAATATATAACAATTTTTTATAAATTTATATAATTTGTCAAATCAAATTGAGGTAAAAAGAAGGAAAATATTCAGTATAAATTAGTGGATGCTGTCAAATTAAGTTACTACCTGCTTGAAGAAAACGGAACAGCAACGATGGCTATCTATATTCCATGCTTCTCGGAGAATGAGATCGTAATAGATCTTGTGCCTGAAGGAAAGGAAAACCTCCCAAAAAACGAAGAAGTACCTGAAGTTGAACAGTTTGGAACTGAGGAGGAAAATTCCACCAAACCTGAATCAACCCCGGCTCTTAAGTTAGGGCTTACAATTGCAGATCTGGCCATAGCGCATCGTTTGAGGCGCAGGTTATTATCCTCAACCTGGATGAAGATAATCCATAAACTTCAGCCCGGATGAAAAAGCAATCTGTAAATCTCAACTGGAAGAAGCACATATTATAAACCTCATCGTGGGTGCTGTGGTTACGATTTTAAAGGGCCGGTTAATCCGGTCCTTAAAGACTCTTAATATATTTTACCGGATTTTTTTAATGATTTTCTATTCCACCCCGAGCCCTGGCTACTTACAAAATCCTCTTCTTTTTTATAGAGGTTTAGCTTTATGCAGACGATTACAGACACCCAGATCGTAGACGCAGACATGAAAGTTTTTAAGAATTCAACGAATTTAAAACTGAAATAGGCTGTAGTTTCGATAGCATCGAACCCGACAGTAAGAATAAGGCTGGAGACTCCGAACAGAAGAAGTGCAATAAATATCCTCAAAACTCTCTGTTCAACACTTCCCGTATCATCAGGAAGCCCTTTTCGTACAATCAGAACGTATGCCACATTCGTTCCAAGGAAAAAACCCGCTACATCAGCACTTATTAGAGATAGAGCTGTAAGAATAGGAGGGACAACAAACATAAAAAAGTATAAAATTAGGTTCTGGCGCCTGAGTACAAGTTCAAAATTCTCTTTCTTGAAAAAATCATCTTTCATGGAACTTTTGAGAAAATGGGTAAAAACAATCAGGAAAAATAAACCTATAATAGCTCCTCCCAGCGTGTCTCCCAGGGGAAATGCCTTCCCAGATACATCCTCGATAAAGCTACAAGCAATACCATAACAGGAGCCATCCTTTTGATTTTCCTGCTGTTGAAAATCTCGGAGCTTCCTCCCCAGAGTGCAGTCGTAAGTACGACATGTCCGGAAGGGAAACCGAAAGGCGAATGGGTAAGCGCTTCTTGAAAATGGAATGCGTCAAGAACTTCTTTGTCGGGAAGTTTGAACACACCTTCGGGCCCATCCCCACTGAAAGTTGATGTACTTTTTACTCCGGATTCAAGGTTAAGGACTCTATTATCTACAAAATCCGGCCTTGGAAATGCGATTACTGTCTTAAGAATCTCGGTAATCAGCCCTGTCCAGATTAAGAGCTGGAACAGAAGAAAACCATTTTTAAAGTTAATTCCGAAAGTGATGATAATTATTATGGCAGCTAAAAAAGCCGACGATCCCATTGAAGTTATCAGAATCATGAGGGATGTAAGCCAATCGTTTCCAAGGGATTGCAGATAGAGTATAGGTTCAGTCTGAAACAAGGGCTCTGACTCCTGATTAAATATTTGCCTGCAGATATACTCAGTTTTATCCAAAAAATCTCGGGTTAAACTGGATACCTGGAATCAGTAAAAAATTTAGATCTATTTCTGATTATTAAGTTTATGACGATGTATTCTGGAGAACTATTTTAAATTTGTATTGTTTTGTACCTGTGTATAGCTGGAATCCTTTTCAGGGCCGGATAATTATTTTTAAGTTTACTGAGTAAAATTACTGTTGTCAGATTACTGTTTCATCTCCATGGACTCTGGGAGCTCCAGCTTAAAGTCACTGATCGAGAACTTCTTTTCAGGGCATCTTTCTTCGCATCTTCTGCAGGCAGTGCCAAGACATCTTGCAGTATTGATCCTGAAACTTTCATTTTCTCTTGAAAGGGCCTCTTCTGGGCATCCCTGCACACAGGTGTCACAACCGCTGCACTGAATAGTAGCGAAAAAACCCAATTTCGGCTCCATGATCTCTAGGCTTTTTCCAAGTTCCCGGATATCCCTTTCATATTTTCTTTCAATAATGGTTTCCTGCAGTTTTTGCGGGATAGGCTGGATACCTTATCTTTCAAGGTTTGCGTTATACTTTTCAAGAGGCATCCCTTCATTCCATAGGGCTATTTCTTGGATGTAAATGGCTGCAAAGGTAGGGGACGAGGCAAACATGATATGATTTGCAAGGATCGATTTTTTCATTTCATTGAGGTACGAGAGGTAGTCGGGATCAAGGGCAAGGTCTTTTGCAAGTTCCAGGGAAGTATTTCCGCACTGGATAATCCGTTTCGGCGTTGCAGGCACAATGCCTGTAAAGCGGGCTTTTAGGGGGTCTACATACGTTCCGCTTGCCCCGCACATGTACATCGTTTCCAGGTCTTCGTACACTATCCCTGCCTCATGCATCAGGGTTAGGTGACCTGCTCTCAGGGCTCCGAAGGCTTTTCCGGCTTCTACCACATCTTCCTCCGCAAACGTGATCCTCTTTCCCAGCCGAATTTTATCGCCTTCAATATGAGGGGGCTTTATTATGCCAGTTACAAGCCCTGCATACATGAGGGCAATTACCCCCGTGCCTGTAATTCCCTTTGCAGGGTATCCGGTGGCTTTGAAAGTCCCGTTGCGCAGGTTGATTCTTGGCCCTTCTACCATCCTGAGTTTTTCATCAAGAACAAGCGCTTGCCAGCCTCCGGAAAGCTTCAAATCGGCAATCGCTCCAGTTGTTGCCAGCACTCCTTTGCTGATCTGCTGTCCTTCGATGGCAGGGCCTGCAGCAGCCGATCCTGTGTATATTCTATCGCCTACCTTCAGGGCCATCTCGGCATTTGTCCCGTAATCCGTAACCATGCACGTTTCGGGAGTATCCAGAAACCCGGTCTTTATCATCATGGCAAGGGCATCGGCTCCGATTTCATGCCTTACCGAAGGCGGAATAATCACATCAACATCTGCATAAAGCCCTATTTTATTTCCTGAAACGATGTGCCCGTTCCTTTCCGGAGGCTTTAAATGTATTTTTTCAAGGGCGTTTTTTCCCGCAAATGCAAGGTCCCGGATTTCTATTCCTTCGAATAGTGACAGCTGGATCGGATTTCCACAAACGGCTATGCGCTTGAGGTTTCCTAGCTTAAGATTATTTATCAGGGAGTTTACGGCTGAGACAAGAATTTCATGGGCTATTCCCTGCCCATAACTAGTTGCAAAGTCCATATGGTCAACGACGTTTGCGCCCGGAAGCGGGTTTCTGGATAAAATTGCAGTCCTGAGGACGGAAGAGTCCATAAGATTCAAGAGCTGGGCTCTAATCCCACTGGTGCCGATATCGATATTTATTGCCTGATCCATATTTTATCCCAGGATTTTGTTAAAGTTTTTGTTCATCCTTTCCCAATTTTATGCTTTTCTTATTATTCTTGTTTTTTCGGTTTTTGTTTTCTCTTCCTGATTCTTATTTATTCACCTTCCAGCATTTATTTCCCAATTTAAGAATTCCAGAAATGAAAGAGAGATAGAGATAAAGATCGAAGAAGAGAAATAAAAAAGAAAATAGGGAAGTAAAGTGGAATCAGTAAAGTTCCTTGCGAGCTTCTTCCCAGCTCTTTCCTGCACAGATCTTCTTTGCGATTTTTACCGCGTCAAGCGGTGTTTTTCCATATACCGAGTTGCCAAAGGTCTCGACGAAACGCCTGTCCACGGCAGCCCCTCCGCAGGCGACAGGGACGCCTTCGGATTCCAGGGCATTTGCAAGGGCTTTGAGACCTCCCTTGGTTGTGCTCATGAGGGTTGTTCCGGTAACAAGGTCAGCTTTTGCCGCCTTTACGGCTTCAACGGCTGCTTCCACTGTTATGTCTCTTCCAAGGTCGATTACTTCGAAACCATTTGCCCTTAGAATAGCGGCTACAATGTTCTTGCCTATGTCATGCAGGTCTCCTACAATAACGAGGGATACCACTTTTCCCTGGGAGGGGACTTCCCCTATCTTTTCCTGGCAGAGTCCCACCCCTCCGATGAGGGCCTCATTTGCCAGCAGGATTTTCGGCACATAGCTTTCCCCAATGTCGTAAAGCTCACACACGATTTGGATTCCGGGCATAAGGGCATTTAAGACCAGGTCTGTCGGATCTTTTCCTTTTCCAAGTAGGGCAACTGTGAGTTTTACTGTTTCGGCGCTGTTTCCCACAATCACTGCTTCTGCCATGGCTGCATATTAGGGATCTTTCGGCCTGCTCTGCTTCTTTATCTGGTCGGCAGTAGTCACTTCTTTGTTCCTATCTCCAAGGTCTACGCCGAGGCCGATCATGATCCCTTCGTCAATGAATTTTTTAAACTTTGCAGGCTCTTTTTCTTTCATCTCGAAGATTTTCTGGACTGCAAGGTCGACGTGCCTGATCATTCCCGCATCCCTCCCAGGACGTTTTCCTTCATGTTCCTTCCAATACCGACCCCTATCTGCCTGATGAGGTCTTCCACATCATCGTATTTCGGAATTGGAGTCTCCTTGCAGGCCCTGACATAGGCCCTAAGGTTTTCGAGGGAAGTCCCGAATGAGACATCACATGCAGTCCCGACAATATCAGTCCCCTGCAGGATGCATTCCCGGGTTCTGTTGTAGACCTGTTCGGGGGTGCCGTTTGGCATAAGATCTATGACGTCCAGGCTTCCGAGAATGGACATCTCGTTGCCCATTACCTGACGGCAGTACCAGACTGGCACGGCATCAAAGGAGAAGCAGTCGATTCCGCTCTGTTTTATGTAAGGCAGGAGTTTACTGGTATCTCCGCGATGTGCAGGATCTGGGGACAGCTGATTTCCTTTGCCATTCTTTTGTGGGCAGGGAGCACGAATTCTTTGTAAGTTTCCCCCGAAATCAGGTCTCCTGAAGCCGATGGGTCGGCAGGGAAAAGGATATGTGCCCCGTAAGCGGTCTGTAACTTCCCGTAAGCTATCACGAAATCAGTTGCTACTTCAATGAAAGCATGGGCTTTTTCCGGATCGGTCTTTGTCCATCTTACCAGGTTTTCAACGCCTACTATGTGGCCAGTTACCGTAAAGGGGGATGTAAGTACGGGGATAATAGGGAGCATGCCATCGTAGCGCTTCCTCAGGTCGTCGATTGCTCCGAGCACTACCGGAATTCTTCCGGTTTCTTCCAGGTTGTCGGGCCAGGTAATGTTGGAGGGTCTGGATAAGCAGGGCCGGTTACGGGAGGCCTGTCCGGCTTGTTCCAGTCAAGTTTGCACCCCAGAACCTCCGCTTCGAGAGAAATGTCAAACTGGGGACGTGCAGCCTCGATGCCGCAAACTTCATAGGGGGCGGCTGCAAGGTCTGCTCATCTTGCTATCAAAGTGAGCTTTTGGCCAAGAAGCGTTGCTTATTGCATCAATTCGGTTGTGGTCTGAGCGAGGGGGTTTGCAGGGGGTACGTAGTCAACCCTGCCTCCAAGCACTGCTGCCAGAGCTCTTCGGGTTGGAGTCATTTCACTTGCCATGATATATGTCTCCTTTTTAATCTGCATTTAATATATACTTCAAATTATATAGTAATAAGTTATACTTTTCAGTCAGATCACCAAAGAATTCATTTTTTGAATGCCACCCACAGGGTAAAAGAAGTAGTGATCTGCTGTCAGGTAAAAGCCTGAAATATCCTTTTTACGGTTCTTTTGCAAGTTCCTTTTCCGAGTCCCGGAAAGATGTATGAAAACTATTCTTATTTTTGCAAAAGTTCACAGTTCTTACGCTGACATTTATTAATATGAACATTTGAATATTTAACTGAATGCAGCTAGCACAATAAAGAAACACTTATATATTGCTTAAATTCACGATATATTAATTTCTTTTAATAGTCGATTTATTCAGTCGAATACCCCCGCAACTTTGATTTTTGCCCTGGAGCCCTATAATTTCACTCACGAGGGTGAAGGGCTTGCTTAATGCTTAGCCAGATAGACAATGCGGATCAGAAATACACGTCGGGAATATACGCTGGAAACTTCCGGGCTTTCCTTTAAGAAAGAGTTAATCCTTATGGTTTATATCCCTTGACATATAATTTTCTATTAATATATATCTAGAAATTATCTTATTAAGATCAGGTTCATGCAGAGACCAGGGTTTCCAGAGCCGCCTGCAATCTCTCGCAGTTCGGTAGAACGGCATTCAAGCTGCATGATATTTCCTAGTGTATATAATTTTAGGGGGTAAATGAATTTCATGAACAAGTTAGTCTTATTTTTGCTTATAGTGAGCTTTCTTAGCGCTTTAGGCAGTACAGCTTCCTCTCATTCCAACTCTGAGGTTCCGGAAACTGCAGGAACCGCTTGTAATGAAACCGAAAGCCTGTATTTAGCTTCATCGCAGGATATTGGTCTTGAAACCGCAAATTGTTCAGCTCTGGTTCAGGCTAAAATGGTTAATATTACAAGCGACTGCCAGGTTTATCCGGCTTATACTGCGGCCCCGGCTGCAGAAGGGAATTATCCGGCTATAGTGCTGATTCACTCATTTAAAGGGTTCGAGCCCGGGTATCAGACTATGGTGGACAGAATGGCCGAAAAAGGATACGTTGTGATCGCTCCTTTCTGGCAGAAATACTCTGTCTCTCCGTCTGACGCAGAGGTGGAAGCTCTTATTAGAAACAGCACAGTTTACCTTGAAAAAAGGGACGACGTTGATTCCGAAAGACTCGGCCTTACCGGCTTTTGTGCCGGCGGCAGGTATACCATGCTTTTCCTGCCCCAGATTAAGGAGTTCAAATCCGGAGTCGCCTGGTATGGTTTCCCTTATACAGGTGGATCTGAGCTTCAGCCCGACAGGCCGGCCAGCCTGATAGATCAGCTTGATACACCCATGCTCATGATACATGGCACAAGGGACCAGTTTAGCAATGTTACTGACATTTACAGATATGCCGGTGAACTGGATGCATCTGATAAGTACTTCGAGCTGAAGGTTTACCAGGGCGAGCCTCACGGCTTCATGATTGCAGAAAATGGAGAACTTTCTGAAAGTTTTGTTGCACAGGACGCATATGAGGAGATGATAAGCTTCTTTGACAGGACATTAAATCATTCGACTCTGTAATGACGTTGAATAATTCAACCCGGTAATTTGAGAAGGTATTACCTCTCATTAATCCATTTTCTTTTTAATAAGATGGCAGCGTTTTTATAAAAAGCGGTGCTGATTCTACCTGCGATCCTGGGGATTTGTTTTTAGTATTTCACTTTGCTTTCTACCATTATCGAAAGTAAATGTAACTTTGCAACTTCCGAACACGATTTTTCAAAAAGAAGAAATATATCTTTAATTCTCTATATTATTAAATATAAAAATCAAAAATAAAAAATCCACGTCAGGAATACAGGATTATGGTAAATGTAATTTCCCATCTAGGAGTAGGTCTTCTCATCGCTCTGGCTTTAGGCTTGAAAGGAAACAAACTTAAAGTCGTGGCCTTATTATCCATGCTTCCTGACCTGGACTTTATCCTGTACTCGGCGTTTGTCGTTTACAATAACAACCTGAGCCCTGAGGCCAGAAATCAGCTTTTTTACCTGATAGGGCACAGAGAGTTTATGCATTCTATCCTTTTCATCGTTCTGATTACTTTTTTTATCTGGTTTAAGTCAAAAGACTGGCTTTTTACAGTTGGAGGATTCCAATCCCTTTTTTTCCATTCTTACCTGGATTATGTTACAAGCTGGAAAATGCGTCCCTTCTACCCGTTCAGTACGGATGCTTCCATTATGGGAGCAGTTTATTTCTTTGACCCTCTGTTAAATTTGCTCCCTCTCTTGCCTCCCTTCATTGTAATTCTGGGAAATCTGAGCCACAGGGGAAAAACTAAAGGAAAAATAAACGGCTTTTGCACCTTCATATCAAATGTTGATGACAAGCTCTATGCCTCACTTATTCTTTTGTTACTTGTCTGGCTTACCTTTATGCCGGTCTCAAAAGCTTTCCTGATCAACCGTATTTCCTGGGCAGAAGAAGCCGAAATAAGCTACCAGAATACCTATCCCGAATCCATGAATAAGTTCCTGACGGCGTACTCATATAATTCCACTCATTATAAAGTCCTGGAAATAAGTTATCTTTCAGGAATCGAGAAAGGTCTGTACGTTAAAAAAGTTTCTGTGGAGGGAAATGTCTCTGATGCTGCTTATATTAAAAGAGTAGAGAACCTATACAGATCAGGTGTTCCTCAGGAAATCGATTATCCGGTCTACTCGGTTTCCGAAACAAACGATTCTGTAACGGTAATCCTCAGTGACGTCAGAAATCCGTACATTAAAGAACTGGCTTATTTTAAATCATTTTACAGATTTGTTTTTGACAAAAATGGAGAGGAATACGAAGTCTATGCAAGTATGCATGGAGGACAGGAGGAGAGATTGGGCAGGAACTGGTTTGGATGAACCTTTAAACAACCAGTTAGAATATTTTTGCATCGGAAATTCGATGGAAACCATAATTAGCCTCTTTCGGCACGGCTGCTACAAAAAAAATTCTGTTTTCCTTTCTACTTGATCAGAATATAAGTTATCAATTATTTTATATAATATTGGTTAAATATTTTAAATGCAGCCGCGCCAAGACTTCCCATTCCACTTTTTTCGCGGGTTGTAGTTTCTTACAGCTTATCCCTCAAAATAAACCGTTAAAAAAGCCGCTAAAAGCAAACCGTGAACAAACAGTTAAAAAGAGACTGTAAAGAGCAAACCGCTAGAATTGATCCTTAAAAACGATGGTTAAAGAGCCGTAAGAGCTGTCAAAAAACCCTTAAAAGGATTGTTAAAAACCGTTAAAAAACCGTAAATAAATGGACGTAAATCATGGTAAATACACTTTCCCATCTTGGAGTCGGCCTGCTTCTCTCCTACTCTCTGGGCCTTAAAGGAAGGAAGAGGCTGGTTTTACTATTTCTTTCTTTACTCCCTGACCTTGACTACTTTACATATTCGATATTTACTCTCATCAGTAGCAGCGTAGGCCACGAGGCTCGGAACCAGCTATTCTACCTGCTTGGCCACAGGGAGCTTACGCACTCGGTCCTTTTTGCTTTTCTTGTCGCACTTCTTATCTGGGTTAAAACTAAAGACCGGCGCTTTACGTTCGGAGGGTTTCAGGCCGTTTTCCTCCACGTCTTACTTGATTATACTACAAGCGCAAAAATGCGCCTCCTCTATCCGTTCAGCACAAATGAGTCCGCCCTTAGAGCCATTTATCCCTTCGACCCCATTGTAAACTTTCTCCCGCTGCTGCCCCTTTTTATAGTAGCTGCAGAATATGTCAAAAACAGAAACAGATTGGGTGTTAAAAACAGGGGCGAACTGAACATTAAAAGCAGGGATGGATTGAGTATTAAAAATAGCAACAGCTGGGTTCTTAAATACAGGAATAGATGGAGTATTAAAGACAGAGATGCCTGGAGCAGGAAACTGAATGGGCTAAACAGACTCCACAGTTTTGTAAACAGGAACGAGAGAAAACTATATGCTTCCGTAATTTTAGTTCTCCTTCTCTGGATCGCAGTGTTTCCGATTGCGAAAATCTTCCTGATCAAGGATATTTCCGATGCAGGAGGAACCAGAATAAGCTACAAGAACACCTATCCGATATCTATCGGCAAATTCCTTGCAGCATATTCGTATAGTGATACCCGTTACAAACTCCTGGAAATCAGCTACTGGTCAGGAATCAAAAAAAGCTTTTACGTTGAAAAAGTATCTGTAGCAGGCAACGTTCCTGACGCCCCGGCTTATGCCGAAAGGGCAGGAAACCTTTACAGTGCCTCAGTACCCCAGGCAATCGATTATCCTGTGTATTCGGTTTCCGAAGAAAACGAACTCGTAACCGTAATCCTGAGCGACGCCAGGAATCCGTATGTTGACAAATGGCCTTATTTCGATACGGTTTACAGGTTCGTTTTTGACAGGGAGAGCGGAGAATATGAGGTGTATGAGAGCCATTACGGGAGAGCGGAAAAGAAGCTTGATAAAAACTATTTCGAGTAACTCAAATAAATCTAAGAGCGTGTCTTAAAATTAAATTTGGTTCTAT
>Ga0183099_1001761_pt1 | contig 11959 bp, 6 predicted proteins | sample Biomet1_FD_127788 | JGI IMG/M metagenome (GOLD analysis project Ga0183099, IMG submission 127788) | Microbial communities from bioreactor (seeded with anoxic lake sediment) at LBNL, California, USA - Biofuel metagenome 1 | ecosystem: Engineered > Bioreactor > Anaerobic > Unclassified ... | reverse complement strand
GGCCTTGATACCTTGGAAGGTTATATTGCCAGCAAAGTTTACGGCTGCGGGATAGGCGATACCGTATTTAGGAGAGTAACCCCGGTAGCTTCTATCCTTGCCTGGGCTGAAATCTGTGAAAACACACGAGGGCAGATCGGTCTTCTCTCCAAGGAAAAAGAACTGCAGATTTCTGAAAGTGAAAACAAAATTTCTCCGGCTTTTGGTGCAGAAGAAAATGAAGAAAGCTCAGGAATGAATTCCCTTTATCTCCAGCCTGACAGCAAGCATCTTGAACTGAGAAACCTGGAAGCAGAGCTTGAGGAAAAAATCCAGAAAATAAAAGAACTTGACGAACAGGTTGCCGGCAGGGAAGAAGAAATAGGCAGGCTAAGAATAGAGCTTGAAGCACGTGAAAAACTTCTCCTTGAAAAGGATTCGGAACTGGGGGCCTTTCAGGACAAATTTACGGATAAGAATGGAGAAGCCGGAAGCCTTGAGTCCAGGCTCAGAGAAAAAGAAAGCGATATCGACTGCCTTACTGAAGAACTCAAGGAGAAAGTGAAAAACATAGAAACCCTTGCTGAGAAACTCTCAGCAAAAGAAAGAGAGATAGAAAAGCTTGAGGAAAGTGTTTCCAGAAAAGACAAAGATCTTACTATCTTGGCTGAAGAGGTTATTACAAAGGCTGAACAAATGAGAAAAATTGAAGAGAAGCTTGCCGGGAAAGAAAGAAAAATAAGCACCATGGAGACTATGCTTGCTACAGCTGAAGAAAAAGTAGAGAAGCTTGAGAAGCAGCTCTCAACCTATGAAGGAGAAGAAAAACTGGCAGCCCAGCTTAAAGAAAAAGAAGAGTTCATAAAGCAGTTAAAAGGAACCCTCGCAAGTAAAGAAGAAGCATTCTCAAAGGTTAGCGAGGAAATCCGAAAATATCGAATGCAGCAGAAACTCGCATCTGAAGGATTAAGACAGATAGAAGAACAGAAAGCCTCAAGAAAATGGTGGAAACGCCTGTAAGCCACCTGAAGTAAAACCAGAATATTTCTACTTAAACTTTGTTCATTCGTGGCCGCTCCGGGCCTGATGCCAGAAATGAGCTGTGAAGTAAGTGAAGGATCATATCAGGGCTAATTTTTCTTATATGTGAAATTTCACCTATTATTTCTTCCTCGGTTCTTCCCTGAACTTTCAATTCATTTATTTTCTCAAGCACGTAAGCGGGTATTACAAAATAATTGTTAAGATCGTGCCAGTGTCCGCTGACATCTCCCTTTACTAGATGAATACCTGAAGAAGCGAGGTACATCTTGATAAATTTAGAGAGTCCTTCATAGGAAGACGCGGGAAGCTGAAGTAATTCTATCCCAGGACATGCCTTGACCAGACTAAAAAGATCTCGATCCGAAGGTCTAAAAGCAAGGTGTACTGCCTTCTCCTCAACTTCCATGCCGGAAATCTCGTCCCTGCTTGTTATGACTCTGATACGTACACTACCTAGCCCCATTTATGCTCCCTCTCCTATCTAAGCATGGATCATTTATTTAATTTTGTATTTCAGTCTTTCTGATCAAATTTCAGTACAATGATAATATTTATACCCAAAGTCTGCTAAAAAAGAAAAAATGAAGAGAGGAATGATGAAAGAATACTAAATTTGAGCTTTAAAGGGAAAATAGAAACTTATTTACTCAGAAATCGCACTCCATCCGTACGGAAGTATTTTAAAACTTATTCTCAGGCTTTACTCTCAACCCTGCCGCAAGAGCCTGCCCGAATGAAATACATCCATCTCCACAGGGAACCTGGCGGTGGGCCAGGAATTCAAAACGTGCTTCTGTAACAGTTCCTGCTATGCACGAAGTGATGTGATCATTATAGGCAACTCCTCCACTAAGGCCTATCTTTTCAAGCCCCCTTTTTGTGGCAAGAGACACAGCAAGTTCTGAAATTCCTGTTGCAAGGCTTTCCTCAACCGCAAAAGCAAGATCATCAGGGGAGTACTTTCCTAAAAGTTCATATACTCCCAGAAGAAGCTCGGTAGTGTCAAGCACAGGAACTCCGGAGTCTTTTTCTTTCTTGAAGACTATAGGAAGATCCACAACATGGGTACTCTTTTTTGCGGCAGATTCGAGTTTCATTGCCGGCTCGCCTTCATAGGTTCTTATCTTGCAGATTCCAAGCAGTGCCGCAGCTGCATCCAGTACTCTTCCTGTACTGCTGCTTCGGACAACATTTATCCCAGTTTCAAGCTGTTTCATCACAGTTGAAAACTCCGTATCTCCTTGCGGAAAAGCAAGGTGTAGTTTTTTCAGTTCTGCTCTTCCAAGCTTCTCGAAAAGAATGCCCAGAACCATCCTTGAAGGTATCCTCGATGCGAGGTCTCCCCCTGGCATTGGCTGAGGGAGTAAATGCCCAATTCGTTCGTATCCGAAATAAGAGGACTCAAAGAGCTCCCCTCCCCAGACTGTGCCGTCACTACCATATCCGACGCCATCAAGAGCGATTCCGAGAATTTTAGAGTCCAAAGGCAGGGAATTGTCAGCCATAAGTGCCAGCATGTGGACGTGATGATGCTGAACCTGAAGCGTATTCTCCCCTCCCATCTTCAGTGCAAAATGAGTTGTGTTAAACGCCGGATGCAGGTCACAACCCCAGTAAAGCGGCTCGATTCCGGTAAGCCGGACAAGGTGCCTGACAACCTCTGAATGGTACTTGAAGGTTTCTACATGACTGGTATTTCCGATATACTGAGAGATATAGGCAAGCTTTCCTTTTGCCACAGTAACCGTAGAATTCATCTCAGCCCCTACCCCTATAGAAGCTTCGACTTCGAAAGGCAGCTCTACAGGTTCAGGCACAAAGCCTCGGGAACGCCGGATAAAGGCCGCACGCCCATTCACAATCCGGATAACCGTATCGTCGTTCCGGTTTGCAATAACCCTGTTGTGCAGCAGATAATAATCAACAATTCCTTTAAGTTTCTCAAGTGCCTCTTTATTTTCGACAACCATGGGTCTTCCCGGAAGGTTTGCCGAGGTCATAACATATACTGCATCAGGTACGCAGTCAAAAATCAGGTTCTGTGTGCCTGTATAGGGAAGCATGATTCCTAAATTGTGCAGACCAGGGGCAACCGATTCTGCCAGGTTGAATTCCTTTGACATGGAAAGCACGGTAATAGGGCGGCGATAGGATGTAAGGTACTCCCTGCCTGCACCTTCAACTTCTGCAAAGGTCTCCGCAACGGCTGCATTTTTTGCCATGACTGCAAAAGGTTGCTCCGGACGCCTTAATCGTCTTCTAAGCTCATTTACGGGTTCCTCCTTTCGAGCATTACAGGCAATATGGAAACCCCCAAATCCTTTTATAGCAAGAATCGAACCCTGCTGAAGGAGATCCGAGGCACATGTAATTGCTTCATAGCCTTTTACAAGTACATTTCCTTTAGGATCCGAAAGCCAGATCTTTGGCCCGCACTTTGGGCAGCAGACAGGCTGCGCATGATACCTCCGATTGAGAGGGTCAGTATATTCTTTTTCACATTCTGGACAGAGAGGAAAATCTGCCATTGTGGTATTTTCCCGGTCATAAGGGAGGGTTCTGACTGTCGTATATCGAGGCCCACAATTTGTGCAGACTGTAAAAGGATAATGGTAATATCTAGAAGAAGGATCAAAAATTTCAGACCTGCACTGTTCGCAAATAGCCGTATCAGGAGGAATTATGGAGTTTTCAAAAACTCCGGATTCACTGGGCACGATAATAAACTTGGAAGACCCGGAAAAAGGTACACTTTTTGTCTTGATTTCGGTAATTTTTGCAAGAAGTGGCTTTTTTTCAGGAAGCTCTTTAAGAAAATTATCAAGGCTTTCCTGATTCCCTTCTATAAGAATTTCCACGTAATTTCCTAGATTTTTTACATATCCGAAAAGCCTATGGGCTTTTGCAAGCTGGTATATAAAAGGGCGAAAACCTACACCTTGTACAGTACCGGTAATATGGAGAAGCCTTGCCTCGTTTTGCATATAAATATAGGATTGCTGTTCGCCGTTAAAATAGCTTTCTAATTAATTATAACACGAAGATCAATCAAAAAAGATGTGAGGAAAAACCTAATTTTACTCACTGATCTCTTAATCTTTTTTAATACTCGATACTCTTTGTATGTGCCCCTGATCCCCATGCTTATTTTTATCATGGTTTCCATGTTCGTGATTATGGGCCTGCTCGATTTTGTTTACTTTTATTTTCTTTCTTTCAAAAACTTCCCGTACCGAACTCTTTACAGCATCTTTAATATCTTCCTTCTCGACATTTGAGACCGCTGAAAGGATTTTCAGTGTCGGGACAGCTCCTTCCTTTGATTTGATTACGTCTTCCTGGGGCTCTTCATAATATATTGTAACGCTCTGTTTCACGGTTTCTGACCCATTGTCCAGGAAGAGTTTGATATGCCCTACGAATTCAGGGTTTAGTTTTAGCACCTTAGTTTTTATTGTGTTGATTAGTTCGACTGTTAACTCCCTGGCAGCCTCAGTACTAAGATTTTTATTTTCAACCGTAAACTCTGCAGAATAACTGCCTACTCCCGAAGCCTCGATTGAATTTTCAGTCTCCTGTGAAGTAGAAGCGGTTTTTTCTGTTACTTCAGCCGTAGGGGCTTTTTCGGGCACTTCATCGAGATCCGGGAGTACAATTCGCATGAAATTCTCGAAGCTTTCGCCCGTATCTTTCCCTGAAAGCAGGACTACCCTGGCTTTCGGATTCAGTTGCTGGACCGACGCTTCAATGATTGGGAGGCGGATAGGTTCTATCAGGTCTACCTTATTTATCCCCAGAATTTCCGCATCAATGATCTGCCTCATGGCAAACTCTTTTACTTCTTTCATCAGATGCTTGAAACGGCTGCCGTCAATCAGGGTTACAAGGGGAGCAATTTTTACCTGCTCGCCAAGGTTCATGAGTTCGATTTCATTCCTTATTATATGCGGGAAGGCAATGCCTGTGGGTTCGATCATGAGGATGTCAGGTTTGTATTCCTTTGCAAGGAGGGTAACGGTTGTCCTTAACCCTACTTTCAGGGAACAGCAGATGCAGCCGCTTGTGATCTCTTTTGTATCGAACCCGAACCTTTTTATCACGTCTCCGTCAATTCCGACTTCCCCGATCTCGTTCACGATAATGGCAACTTTTTTCCCTTTCTCTGCGAGGTATTTGCCAATATTGATAATAGTGGTGGTTTTTCCGCTTCCCAGAAATCCCCCCACCACAATGACCTGCACGTTTTTTCCTCCCTTCGTGTCGTCTTGCTTATTGCTTATTTTTCCGTTATTCGTTTTTAACTCTCAATAAGCTTACCCTTTTTACTTTCCTGCGACTGTCAGATTTTCCCATTTAAATCTGTCATCAGGGCAGGCGTGCAGGCAACGCTGGCAGTTTGCACCATCACAGAGGTCAGTCCGTATTTTCACGGTTCCGTGTTCTTCCATTCTCAGGGCTCCAGTAGGGCAGACCTTTACGCACTTACGGCAACCTTCACATTCCTCAATTACCATTGTAAGGTAAGTCCCAACCCTTTCAAGCACCTCAAGCCCTTCTTCTCCAAGTTCGGGAATATCTCTTTCAACCTTGCGGTCAATTTTGAGACTCGGAGAAGGCTCACCGATCATGGGCAATTTTTTCTTTTTCAAGAACTTCTGAAGCATCTTAAAAGCCATGCCCTCATTCCAGTAAGCAAGTTCCAGCAGATAAGCTTCCTTAAAAGCTTCGGAGGTTGCAAACATTACATGGGTACCCACTATTTCCTTTGCAATTGCCTGCAGTTCCCAAAGCCTATCTTCAGAGAGCAAGATTTCCCTGGCAACGATCAGAGAGGTATTTCCTATCTGGGAAACATAACTCGCATTGTAAGGGATCATTCCCACCTTATGGGCTTTTGCAGCGTCCATATAAGTGCCTGCAGCTCCTGACATGTGAGCAGTCTGCAGTTCCTCCATCTCTATGCCTGCGGCTCCACAGAGAGTAATATGCCCGGCCCTGATTGCCCCTATAGCTCTCCCAGCTGCAATAAGGTCTTTATTTGTAAATATTATCCCGTCCTGGAGGTGGATAACGCCATCCGGGGTCTGAATCTTTGGCAGCACAATTAATTTATTTCCCATACCTGTCTCTATAAGGGCAATAACTCCGGTACCTGTGATGCCTTTTGCATTGAGTTCTCCCTTTTCTACGACTTCCCCGGTTTTAGGATTTACAAGGTCTCCCTTGATGGTATTCATATCCCGATCGAGTACATAACAGCGCAGGTTTTCTCCCTCAAACTCCACATCACAAATTGTGTGCGGGGAAGCAATGGACCCGCATTCTATTTCCTGGCCTTCGAGAGCAGGACCTGCAGCAGCCGAGCCTGTATATATAATACCATTTGCTTTGAGAGCCATTTCGGCATTTGTTCCGTAATCCGTCGCAATCGAGATATCATTACTCTCAATCATGCCAGCTTTTACGATAAGCGCAAGCGCATCGGCTCCTACTTCGTGTTTAATCGCCGGGGGTACGAATAGTTTGCAATTTACGGCTTCTTCAAATCCTTCTATCTCGGCCAGAGGTATTATACGGGCATCTCTGTTTTGTTCTTCTATGTGGTACTTTTGCTTTTTGCGCTCTCCGGCGTATGCTAGGTCTTCGATTGGAATCCCCTGAAAGATGGAAAGCTGGATAGGGTTTCCGCAGATTGAAAATTTTTCCATTTCTGCCAGGTTTACTCCAAGTTCGGTAAGGATATTTTTTACCGCTGTTGCCGAGAGCCCGTGGGCCTTGTCAAGCCCGTAATGGATTGCAAAATCAAGATGGTCCATTACGTTTGCTCCAGGCAGGGGATTTCGCAGCGTTATGACAGTCTTCTTAATCTCGCCGCTTTCCAGGTCAATTTTCTGGGCCCTAAAACCGCTGGTTCCCAGGTCAATTGCAACTCCTGTTCTCATATCTTAACCTCCTCCAAAAAAGTGTAAGATTTATTTAGCCAGTACGTTTCAGACATACTCTGAGTTTAATAAATTTGAATAAGTTTTATATTAAGTAGGCTATAAAGCTATTTATACTGAACCATTTGTCCAGAATGGTTCTCCTCAGCCCACAGCCTGTCAGAGCCTGACTCTGGAGTACTCACTCCGCACCTGCCAAAACTAAAAAAAATATGAAGCAGAACACAGTATCCGGGCGCTCTAAAGTTTTTAGAGTCCTGGAATGTGCCTGTAAAAAATAAAGAAATTTTTGGTGCCTTTTCAGGCGTAGTACTCGTCTCTTGCTGCGACCATGGCTTTGATGTTTTCGAGGGGGGTCATGGGTGCAATTCCACAGCCAGGTGCAAGCACATCGACGCCTTCTTCAAGAGCCAGCTTGGCTTCAGCTTTTATCTTGTCAATAGGACCAGGCAGCAGGGTAAACGGACTGGAGATATTTCCTATGAATCTTGCTCTGTCTCCGATAACTTCCTTTGCCTTCTTCGGGCTGCCGATCTTTTCTTCCACACTGAGCCCTTCAAAACCGCAGTCTGCCATGTAACTGAGGATCTTAGTCACGTTTCCGCAGATGTGGAGTACAGTTACGGAGTTGACGCTGGCGGAGAACTTCTGCAACCTTGCCTGGAGGAACTGTTTGAAGGAGTCAGGGCTCATGAGGTCAGGGGAAGCGACAGGGTCTGCAATGGCAATAACATCTGCACCGGCTTCAACCATTGCATTTGCGTAAATGATTGCAGCTTCTGTGGCGAGATCCAGAGCCTGTTCAAAGAGGTCAGTCTTTTTAATGGACCATTTCATGAAGGATTTTACACTTACCAGGTCGGAAGCGACTGTAATCGGGCCTTCCATACCTCCGATAATTGGCACGTCAGGACCTACTTTTTCCCTGACTATCTTAATGGCTTCGAGTACGGCTGGAATTCTGCCTCTCTGCAGGAGATCTGCGGGGATGGCTGCGCCTTCGAGGCTTTTGGGGTAGGGGTGAGCTGTGACAGACGGCTGCCTGTTCTTGGTACCCATATTGATTTCACAGCCCATTGCTTCAACAAGAACGGTAAGGCAGTAAGGAAGCCTTACAGCTTCGAGTCCGCTAAGTTCATGGTTGGCAATTGCCAGCTTTGCCATAAGTTCGGGGTTCGTGTGAGCTTCAGGCCAAGGTGCTCCCACTTCATCCATAAGTTCTACAATCCCGGTCTGGGTCACGGAGCAAACAGGTACTTTGTCAACGGGCTTCCCTTCAAGGGCAGCTAAGAATCTCGTTTTGAGTGTAAATTCGCTCATAAGTTATACCTTTTTTAATTTATCGATTTAAGTTTATTTATAATACAATTTTATTGTCTACTTGACAATATTATATAGACCTTTTCAATCCAAAATGTTTCACGCCCCGGATGGGAATCCAGAGCTTTGAAACGCAGTTAAAAACCATAGGTTTAGCCGGGGAAATTAATAATACCTCTGAATTTCCTTTTCCGCCTCTCCCAAGCAGAGATAAAAACAGCGGTAGTAAAAACAATTCTCAGGCTCCTACGATTGCGTTAGAATGCGGATATTTTATCGTTAACAACTTATAAAAGCTATTTGTCAAGAATTTTTTTTTGGTGCTTTTTTAATAAATGAGATCGTAAATTTTGAACTCGTTGTTCGATTTTTAATACTAATCTGATTGCCCACGTTTTTCACTATATTCTGGTAATGCATCAGGTCTGATCTGTTAATGCATCAAGTGTCATTTACTCTCTTATTTTAGATTTCGAGATGGTTTTCGTAACGCATGTCAAGCTTCTTATTCTTGTATTACATTGAATCACACAGGGGATTTGATGGGGAAGAATCTAACTGGTGGTGACGGCAAGATTTGTTCTCCCCAGGGGAACGAGCATAGTATTTCACTTCAAGAGTTTTTTCAAAAATTGAACGTTGACGAAAACGGACTCAGTGAACAGGAAGCTTCCCGCAGGCTCAAAGAATGTGGAGCCAATATTCTCAAAGAAACAGGAAAAGAGAGCATAATAAAGAAGTATCTCAGGCAATTTCGAAATTTATTTTCTATCCTGTTGACTGTGGGGTCTATTCTAGCTTTCGTCGGAGAGTATCTTGATCCCGGGCAAGGAAACCTGTATATCGGAATTGCTCTCGCAGGCGTTGTAGTTATCAATAGTACTTTCTCATTTATACAGGAATACCAGGCTGAAAAAACAATGGAAAGTTTTCGGCAGCTTCTTCCACCTCATGCCAGAGTTATAAGGGAAGGAAAGGTAAGGGACATTCTGGCATCGGAGCTTGTTGTAGGGGATATTATTCTTCTTGAAGAAGGAGATAAGGTTCCTGCCGATGGGCGTTTGATTGAAACCAATACTCTGAAAGTGGATAACTCGACTATTACCGGCGAATCTGAACCTCAGCTTCGGTCTCTTGAATGCACTCATCCAAATATCCTGGAGTGCAGGAACATGGTATTTTCAGGAACTCTGGTCCAGAGCGGGAATGGAAAAGCTGTCATCTTTGGAACCGGACAAAATACCCAGATCGGAAGCCTTGCAACACTCACACAACAGACTTCAGGTGTGGACACTCCTATCCGAAAAGAACTCAATCATTTCATAAAGGTTATATCGGCAATTGCGATTTTCTTAGGAGTAACCTTCTTTATACTTTCTATTCTCCTTCAGGATGTTTTTCTTGCAAGCCTAATCTTTGCAATTGGAATTATCGTTGCCAATTTGCCCGAAGGGCTTTTGCCTACGGTCACTCTTGCCCTTAGCCTGGCTTCAAGGCGAATGGCTTCGCGGAATGCTCTTATAAAACAGCTTGAGTCAGTAGAAACCCTGGGCTCGACAACGGTTATCTGTACAGACAAGACAGGTACCCTAACTCAGAACAAAATGGCAGTGAATTCCATTATGATCGGTTTTGAATGTCTCGTTCTTGAATATCCTCTTAGCTCTAAAAAAAGAACTGAAGAGCAGAAGATCGGAGAAAGTACAAACAAAGCTGTTGTGGAAAAAACTGCAGATTCAGGAACAGAAGGAGTCTGTGTTATAGAAAAATCTGTATGGGTTCCTGAAAAACTGCCATCTGTTTTCATAAGAGTTGCAGGCCTTTGTAATAATGCGAAACTTCGCGAGTCTCCTCCAGGGTATACCGGTGACCCAACCGAAGGAGCACTTCTTGTTTTTGCAAATAGCATAGAAGATATAAAGAGACTTCAGAATGAGTATCCAAGGTTGGAAGAGTTCCCTTTTGATTCGCTTACCAAGAGAATGGAAGTTATCTGTGGCACTCCAGAAGGAAAACTTGAAGTTTATCTCAAGGGCGCCCCGGAAGTAGTTGTGAAAATGTGCAGCTCATCCCTGGATTCAGGAAGAATCAGAAAACTGGATGAAGCTGAGAAACAAGAGCTTCTTGAACGGCATCTGAGCCTTGCAAAAAAAGGAGAACGGATTATTGCGCTTGCGTATAGGCAGATAGAAGAGCTAAAGGAATATACAGAGAATTTTATTTTCCTTGGATTTATAGGAATTGTAGACCCTCCGCGCCCTGAAGCCAGAGAAGCTATTGCAAAGTGCCATACAGCCGGGATCAAGGTTGTCATGATCACAGGTGATCACCCGGTCACTGCAGAATCGATCGCAAAGGATGTGGGACTTGCAAATGCTGGAAGCCTTGAGATTATTACCGGAGACGAGCTAGCAACGCTCTCACGCGCAGATCTTGCTTCAAGATTAAAAAATCCGAGCATTGTCTTTGCCCGTACTTCTCCTGTACAAAAACTAAAAATCGTACAGCTTTTCCAGGCTGAAGGGGAGATCGTTACCATGACAGGCGACGGGGTCAATGATGCCCCTGCAATCAAGAATGCGGATATGGGAGTCGCTATGGGCAGCGGAACGGATGTAGCTCGCGAAGCTGCGGACATGATACTGCTTGATGATAATTTCGCTACTATTGTGAATGCTGTAGAAGAGGGCAGGACCGTTTTTGACAATATTAAAAAATTCATTGTGTACATCCTTGCTAGCAATATTCCTGAAATCCTGCCTTTCATAGCCTTCGTCGTCTTTGCCCTGCCTCTACCCATGCCCGTACAGCTTATTCTGGCAATCGATCTGGGCACAGATATGCTACCTGCAATTGCTTTGGGAAAGGAAAAAGGAGAAGGAGACATTATGAAAAGGCCTCCAAGGTCCAGAGAAGAAAAATTGTTAACTCCTCAATTACTCTTTACAGCTTATGGGGTAAAAGGACCCATCGAAGCTCTTGCAGGCTTCTTCTGTTATTTTGCCGTACTTTTTGAAGGGGGCTGGAGTTTTGGCGAACAGCTTGCACATAACAATCCCCTATATATGCAGTCAATAACTGCTTTCTTTTCAGCAGTGATTATATGCCAGATTGCTAATGTTTTTGCTTCCCGAACCCGGTACCAGTCAGTCTTTACAGTGGGCTTATTCAGCAACCCTATGGTCCTGGTAGGGATTGCAACTGAACTCCTGATTCTGGCATTTATTATCTGGAATCCTTCTGCAAATCTTATTTTCAATACTCACCCCCTCGACCTTAGATATTTGCTGATTGCTGTTCCTTTTGCAGTTTTATTGCTCGGAGTCGATGAATTAAGAAAATATCTGCTGAGAAGGAATGTAAACTGGGCAACCAGATTTTTTAAGTGGTAAATTAAAGCTGAGCAAACAAGGATGAACTAAATATGACCATTTTATCCAATTTTTCCCCTTCTCGAGTAAAATTGTGTAGCTTTAACAAAAGGCTAGGTAGTGTACTGAAAGTTCTGTAAATTCTAATTTCGATGTATTGGTTTTACAGTAAAACCTATGCATTAATAATAGAGCTGATCCCAAAACTCAAAATTGCTTCTCTAAAGCTCGAATTTAGAATGATCAATTGAACTTCTGGTCATGAAAATAGTTTTGAAAATTTACTGATTTGAGAATAAAGTT
>Ga0183099_1001760_pt1 | contig 11961 bp, 9 predicted proteins | sample Biomet1_FD_127788 | JGI IMG/M metagenome (GOLD analysis project Ga0183099, IMG submission 127788) | Microbial communities from bioreactor (seeded with anoxic lake sediment) at LBNL, California, USA - Biofuel metagenome 1 | ecosystem: Engineered > Bioreactor > Anaerobic > Unclassified ... | reverse complement strand
AAAATTTAGTCGACATAATGGTATTATAGAAGTCTAATATTTAATAGTTTTGCAGAAATCATTGTTTCGGTTTTAGCTCTTTCACGGCATTGGTTCTTCCGATGTGGGTTTTTACTTCTCGGTTTTTACACGATGAAAACAAGGAAGTAAAAATTATGAGTAGAACAAAACAGGCCAATAAAAATACTCAAGTTTTGATTTGCAACCAACTCACGTATTCCGAACTTGTTAGGGGCAAGAACGGAATAGCTATTTTTGATGAATGGTGCAGACCTGACGAATATGAAGACTGCAGCAGGGGAGATATCGCGCGGGCGTGTCGGCTTGGTAGGGGATTTTGATGTCCCCGTCACTTTCTTTTTTGGACTCATTCTACGCGGAGAAGCAGGTCAACACTGTTCACTATCTCGCCGATTTGCAAGACAAAGGACCAGAGGAGCCAGACCTGAGAAATTATAAAGAAGTCGACGATAACGCTTACAGGTTAAAACGATCCAGGAGAAGGCAGGCAAGGGCACACTTCCGGAGGCTTTAACGTGGTGCTTTTGGTGAACATTGACTTTATCCCCGATGAGATGAAGGCCTTAAAAAATTGGCTTTTGTGGAAATACGAGGACCGCAAAGACTCAAAGGGAAATATCAAGAAAACAAAGATTCCTTACCAAACGAACGGCAAAAAAGCCGAAAGCACGAACCCGGAAACGTGGGGAAGCTTTGAGAACGTCATTAAGACGCTCAACAGGTTCCCTGATAAATTCGATGGTATGGGCTTTGCTTTCTCCGAAGATTCCGGAATAATGGGGTTAGATTTTGACCATGTGAGGGACCCGGAAAGCGGGGAATGGGACGCGGAAGCGATAGAGGAAATAAAAAGCCTAAACTCATATGCTGAAATGTCACCGAGTGGAACTGGGGCACACGTTATATGTATTGCAAAAATACCAGGTCCTCACAGGAGAGAAGGACCTAGGGAAATGTACGAATCCGGGCGGTACTTCACAGTAACAGGAGATTATATTCAGGGAACTGCTCAGACAGTCAACAATGCACAGGGATCTGTAAACGCTCTTTACTATAATTGGTTCAACCACCGAGACAAAAAGACATCTACCGAAAGCAAGCAACAACCCGAAAAGAAAATAAAACTATCTGATTCAGAAATAATTAATATTGCAAACAGGGCAAGCAATTCAGACAAATTCAAAAGCCTTTATAGCGGGAGCATCACCGGGTACGAGTCGCATAGCGAGGCAGACCTAGCGCTATGTTCTATGTTTGCCTTCTATACACAGGAAGAGGGACAAATTGACAGCCTTTTTCGAGGTTCCGGGTTATACCGGGTGGATAGATGGGAGGTTGCAAACTACAGGGGCCGGACTATTAACAAGGCGCTGCAGGGAGTTACCGAAACATACAACCCGGAAAAGGGAAAGAAAGAGGAAAAAGAAAACGGGATATATTCCCCGGAGATATTAAAAAATGTCAAGGTTCCGGAAAATAAGCGGGAAAAACTCCAAATTGTAAAACAATTCATTGAAGATAATTTAATGCCGCTTCCGAAATCTGAAGCTGAAGAAATTATAATAACTGATATTAAAGAGCATTTCAACTTATTCCGGGATGAAATTGCAAACATAAAAAAGTTCTACAAAGAAGCAGCAGGAGGCAGAAAGGACAGATACGCTGGGCTTTCAAAGAATTGGACAAGTGACTTAGAAATTGACGAGGAATTTGAGGGGCTCTATACATTTCAGTGGAATTCTGACAAAACGAAAGTCATAGACGTATTACTCCATTTTGATAAAATCGCCATAAAGGCATTAGAAACCCTTAACACTGTATCATACAAGGGGCAAATCTATGTTTACAGCGGTGGGTATTACGATGACACCGAAGAAATTGTGATGAAAGAGATAACCCGGATAATTAACGGAATCAGAAAAGGAAGGTTTTCATCAGGTATTAAAAGCTGTTCTGCAAATGTTTTACACAATATATTATATTTCAATCCATTAACGAAATACCCATTTAATAACGAAAACACAGCAATACCTGTTAAAAATGGCATTGTGTTGCTAGACTTTGAAAACAAGACAAAAAAGTTAATTCCTCATTCACCTGATTATAAATTTAATTACATTATTCCGACTGAGTACAACGAGAACGCGGATCCGGCGCCGATAGACGATATACTAAAGCAGTATTCACCGGATCAGGTTAAGGAGTTATACCAGCTTCCAGCTCAAGCACTTATGCAGATGTTAGGATATGGACCTTTTAAAAAGTGTTACTTACTGCAGGGAAATAGGGACGCTGGAAAGTCTTCTTATATCGAGCTTTTAATAAGAACATTCGGGACACAAAACAGATGTGATGTATCTCTCGATATGCTAAATCCGAAAGAAAACAAGTTCGCGCTTTCATCACTTGAAGGGAAAATATTCAATATACACGATGATATGACTTACTTCTCTTTGAAGGACACGGGAACCATTAAAGATTTAACGGGATCATACACGAAGGAAATAGAGAAGAAAGGTAAACAAAGATACGGCGCGGATATACGGGCGGTTCATTGTTTTGCATGTAACAAGCCGCCAAAATATGACGGAGAAATTAAAAAAGACGTTGCGTTTTGGGAGAGATGGGTTTATATCTATTTTCCCAATCGTTTTGAGAAAGTGCTCACCTTCTATGATGATAACTTTACACAAGAGAATTTAAGCGGGTTCTTAAACAGGGTGCTTGATTATGTTCTTGAAATGGGGCACGATAAGAAATTAGTTTGTAACTATAGTTATGCAGATGTTAGAAGCACATGGGCAAAGTGTGCGGATCCTGTCTTTAGGTTCGTAACTGAAAATATGACGAAAATAAACGAAAATGAAAAACCGATGTATTATAGAAAAGAAGACTTCTTAGAACTAATAAAAACATGGGCGAGGGATCAAGGGGAAGACGAAGACGAAGAAGTCCCGGCGACTGTAATAATGTTGTCAAAAACAATTGATATATGCGGAATTGATTCAGACGCCAGAGTGACGGAAGAAAAAACACGTACATCAATTCACGTTTACGGAATACCATATAAATGGAAAGAAGAAAGTGTTTACAAAGACATGAAACCACAGGTTATACAACTAAAGACACAGGCGAAGTTTAATAATTGATATTAAACTTCCTTTTTTACTTTCTTTTTTACTTTTTTCTTCACCATTTTTCTATTTTTTACCGCTTCGGGGCATTTTACCGAAAAAAAGCCGGCAATGAAAACCACACACGGGAAATAGAGATATTATATGTAACCGGCTTTTCCGGCTTTTTCTCAACTCATTACGTGGGTGAAAAGAAAAAAAGCACACATGAATATAGTGTGTGTGTATATTTTGTGTGTATGTAAAAGAGGACTTGCGAAAAAGCCGGAAAAGCCGGTTTTTAAAAATAAAAAATTGCAATTTTCCTTTCCGTCTCCTTCCATCTCATAACCCTGCTTAATCTCCTTCGCTCTATGCAACTTTCTTAGTCTCCCGGTGTATTTCCCTCAATATCAATCAAAAAACCTCTTAAATCACCTCTGATTAACTCGATAAATTCGAAAAATACAAAGAGTTTTATCTTTGTAAATCTATAAATTACTATAAAATGAAACTGAATCTGCAAAAAACGAGGAAATATGGCAGGACGAAAATGCAAACTTACTGATGAACTAACAGATATCATTTGTGAAAACATCGAACTTGGGCTTTCCTACAATCTGACATGTCAAGCCGCGGGCATCTCTTTTGATACTTTCAACAATTGGATGAAGGCAGGCGAAGCCGAGGAGTCTAAGAAATTCTCTGATTTTTATGACCGGGTGCGAGCTTCGGAAGCTGCATGCGCTAAGGAAAGCTTGGAGCGTATCCGAGATGCTGCAAATACTAATTGGAACGCTGCAGCCTGGCTATTAGAAAGACGTTATCCTGCAGACTACGGAAAGAAAGATCACTTAAACATGCAGTCAAAAACGGAGAATCTCAATGTCAATGCCCAATTGTCCGATGATGAAATTGAAACGCGCAGATCCGCGCTACTCTCGAGAATACTTGGCGAGCTTACCGCCGAGTAAAATCAATCAGATTCTTTCTAGGATGTCCATTTCAGACATTGAGCTCATGGAAAATGACTGGCTATTCTTAGCTAGGGACGATCAATTACCTCCTGAGCAATGGGGTAAAGATGGTTGCTTTATCTGGAATGTGCGAGCCGGGCGTGGTTGGGGGAAAACAAAAACCTCCGCTGAGACTTTCATCTGGGCTGTTCAGTATGGTGGATACAAGTTCCCAAACCTGGCAGGAGCTACAGCCGAGGAAGTACGAGATGTAATGATAGACGGGGAGAGCGGTATCCTTTCCTGCGCTACCGAGTCGTTCTATCCTGAGTTTATACCATCTTTGAAAAAGCTAGTTTGGCCTAATGGGGTTGTAACTCACATCTACTATGGAAGTGAACCTGATCGGTGCAGGGGTCCACAGAGTGATTTTCTATGGCTAGATGAGGTTGCAAAATATCAATACCCGGAGGAGACTTTTGACAATTTGCTGATGGGTTTAAGATTGGGTGCAAATCCGTTATGTATGATTACCTCAACTCCTCGCCCGACAAAGTTTTTGATGGATCTTGAGAAGCGCACGGACAAACAGGGGAGGCCTTGCACTGTAACTACAAGAGGCCGGACTCAGGATAATTTCAAAAATCTTTCTCCCGTGTTTATCGCAACTATCATCAGCAAGTATCAAGGGACTAGGCTTGGCAGGCAGGAATTAGAAGGGCAATTCCTAGATGATAACCCGGATGCTTTATGGAAAAGAGCCGATATCGATAACAACAGAGCCCGTAGTATTCCTGAACTTGAGTATGTTGTAGTCGGTGTAGATCCTGCAGTCACTTCAAAAGAAGGCTCAGATGACACGGGTATAATAGTTGCAGGAAGAGGTACAGACGGGCATGGCTACGTTTTGGGGGATTACACGGTCCATGATACTCCGCAGAAATGGGCTGAAGCCGCTATAACTGCATATAACCGGCACGAAGCCAATATAATAGTAGGTGAAACCAACAACGGCGGTGATCTTGTGGAGATGAACCTCCGAGCTGTGAATACTTCTATTCCCTTCAAAGCTGTTCATGCATCCCGAGGAAAAGCAACCCGAGCAGAACCTATCAGTGCTCTCTACGAGCAGGGAAAGGTACACCATTGTGGAACTTTTCCTGAGCTTGAGGATCAGATGTGTGATTGGATACCCGGCTCGGGCAAGTCCCCTGATCGTGTAGATGCTTTGGTATGGGCTATAGCAGTTTTGGACTTGAATACCTCTGCCGAATGGGACATTTCGCTTTCTACAGGTTCGTCTTTAGCCTCCCAGATGTCCGCTGAGACCGGTGAGGATGTTTGGGGGTCAATGTTCGATAATCTACCCTCGAGAAATAGATTTGATGAAATGTGGAGTTAAAAAACATGAGCAATTTTAACAACTTCGATAAAAATGCATTGATTAAAAAACAGGCCGCTGAAATCGAATTTTTAAAGCAGAAACTTGCAAAATATGAAACGTTGGCTCTAAATCAAAACGATGAGATTGCAGAAACACAGGCGCGTTTAAGTGGCACTCGTGCAAAAGTAAATTATACCGACTGCTAAAAATAAATCTCCATTTCTCTTTTTTTCTTCGTACACATAATGAAATGTTTTTATATGTCGTCGTCCATTCTATAATTGGGGGGTAACAAAATGGGTTTTAATAAGGGGTTTTATTACTTGATAGGATCTTTAATAATTCTGAGTTTTGTACTGCTTTATGCAATTATTCATTGCCAACTTGGACCTGAGATTCAATCCTGGTTTAATATGAGCAAATGATTACCAAAATTTCCATTGCTGCTTTTTATCTCCAGGCGCTTCAAGTGTCGTGTATATGTGGAAAACAAGTAATTATATTACTTAATTTATATACTTTAATAGTGTTTGTAGAAACTGGTCGAGAAATATATGCGAATACCGCTCAAAAAATTGGATGAAAACACCGGAATTGAGCTTTGCACACTGAATTTAAGTTTTATACACAACTCCTGACAAAAAATAGGATGTTACCAAATTTCCACCATTTCTTTTTAGATTTCGGTGTTAATTTACCACCTCTCTTTTCAATTTTTTTAAAATTGAGTTATAACGGTATATGCTACACCATGTAGTTCCACGTAGCTCCACGTAGCTCCACGTAAACGATATCAATAGGCTGTTTTGTAACATAAGCTTTTTATACTATTGGATCGCATACCTGTATGCACTTCTGATAATATAAAATAACAAAGTGCTTAGGAGAAAAAACAATAATGAAAGAACAGTTTTACGAAAAACCTAGAATGAGTAAAGCAAAACTTGAAAGGTTGAATACTGTCAACAAAATTATAGAGGAGTATCAAGAACAAGGATACAAGTTGACTTTAAGACAGCTCTATTATCAACTTGTTTCAAGGGATATAATACCAAACTCATTGGCCGAATATCAGAAACTTTCCGGGCTCTTGAAAGACGGCCGAATGATGGGTATAGTTGACTGGGACGCGATAGAAGATAGGGTCCGAGTACCTAAAATACCATATTGTGTTAAGGGTATATATGATGCTTTGCAAAGAGAAGCAAGTATCTATAGATTAGATAGAATGGATAATCAAAATGTATATCTTGAAGTATGGGCTGAAAAAGACGCTCTTTCAGGTATCTTGTACGCTGTGACTAGAAACTATCCTGTTAATCTTGTAATCAATCGCGGATATAGTTCTTGTACTGCAATGTATGATGCGGCTTACAGGCTCCTTACACAGATTGCAAATAAAAAGGAATGTGTTATTCTTTACCTTGGGGACCTGGACCCTTCAGGTGAAGACATGGTTAGAGATATAAGGGACAGATTAGAAGAATTCGGGCTAGATAATATCACAGTAAAGAAGATAGGCCTTACTTACGAACAAGTACAGGTTTATAATCCACCACCTAACCCGGCTAAAGTAACAGATCCAAGGGCAAAAGATTATATTAAAAAATATGGTTCGTCTTCTTGGGAAGTTGACGCTTTACGGCCTGATGTCTTGGAGGAACTTCTCAGAAGAGAAATCAAGTCTTGTATCGATATTAAAAAACTCGAAGAACGTAATAAAGAAGAAAGTGCACAAAAGAAAATCTTGTTTGAGTTGGCAGCAAAATATAAAAAACAGCACGGCACGGCAGCTTAAAATAATTAATTCTTATTTTCTATTTTTTCTTTTTTACCGAATCTCCACCATTTCTTTTTTTCTCCAGGAACTTCAATCGCTTTTTGCTTGATTTTCGATCTTCATCTAATATTCTCATTTGATGGTTATCTTTTGTGGAATACTATTTCTCTTCATGCATAACAAACATTAAAATGTAATACAGTTGATTATTATATTTGAATTAAATGATAAAATCGGAATTCATAAAATGAATAGACAAAAATATTTCTACGAGGAATTTATTATATGTCTAGGTCTTGTAAGTGGGTTATTGTTAGCGATAGGGATTGATCCCGAAGCAGTTATTTATGATTCAATATTGAGTTTGATTAAAACCTCTGATTTAATATTTGGGTTTATATTTTATGTGATTCCATTAATAGGAACTGTTGTTTCAATGTTAGAAGCTTATAATATAGGAGGGAAAATTGGAATTATTGGCGTAGTTGTTGCGTTTTTTGGGGGGTTAATCATTTTACCGCCTTACTCCGTGGTGGGTGTGCTTCTTGTGTTACTTGGTCGGTGGCTTGGAAAATTAGGCGTAAATCGGGTTATTAGTGACAAAGACTATGTGTAAGGCATTCCAGATATTACCAAAACTTCCACCATCTCTTTTTTTCTCCAGGCGCTTCAATTGCCTTCTGTTGAATCAATGTTTGCATTTGTCGCATGTAGTTGTCATAGAGATTTCGGATATTATCTTTATCCAGGTGGGCTTTCTCTAGCTCCCCCTTCAATGTCTCTATATGTTCTCTTTGTTCACGAACTTGAACTCTAAGCTCTCTTAATTCTCCATCATTTTCTAGCTGTACTTTTTGTACTTCGGTGTCATCCACTGTACTTTTATCTGTACTTTTTTGTACTTGGGAGTCATCCACTGTACTTTTATCTGTACTTTTTTGTACTTGGGAGTCATCCACTGTACTTTTATCTGTACTTTTCTGGACTAATATCTCAAGCCCGGTAACAATTGCTTCGGTCCATGTCTTGTACTTCAAGTCATCCACTTTATAGTACAAGTCATCCGGGATCCAGGCGTTTACCTTTCGTCCTGATCTTTTTTTTTCTTCTGGCATGCTGGCGTATTATGGCGGAAGACTTAAAAATTTACTGAATTGTGAAGGCATGGATGATATACACAACTTAATTATCATAGCTACACATCTTCGGTGTCTTTCTCAGTAAAAGGTGCAGCCTGCATGGATGATATACACAACTTAATTATCATAGCTACCCTTGTTCCTGAGGAACAACCCCGTAAATAAGACAACTATTTTAAATGAGTTTTTATAATTCAATTACGACATACTTTTAAACGTGTAAAAAACAATAGCAGAAGGCATTAATCAAAACTGCCTATGCGTTTCTCCATACTTTTACCCTGTTTGATAGAGCCGTAGTCGGAGTAAACAAGTGTATTCCTATATACTATGGAACAATTACGAAAACAAACACATAGGCAATTGTGGGAAAAAAGGAATTGAAGCTATGAATATGATTAAAAAAGACAAGTCAATAATTTAAATTACTCTGTTCTTAATGAAGTCAAATACATTAATCAATTGTTTAGTATTATATTATAATGTTGAAATGTTTCCCTCGGATCTTTTGACTTTTATTCATTACTTATAGATTTACATATTTTTTTGAATTTTTTGCAACGGAACCGTATTCTGCATGAGAAACATGATACACAACTAATCCAAAAAGTTAACTGTTTGTTTAAACTGTTACGTTTTAGTTTTTTGTTGCTAAAAGGTAAAAAATTCAGGTTTTGATATATCCCCTTTCTTAAAGAAATAAAGAGATTCATCATAAAACCATGAATAAACCATAGAGGGAATTTACAGAAAAATTGATACACTGCCTAATTTCACCTACAAAGTGTTTCCATTTAAAGGAATTAGATAGCATGTCACTACCTTTGATTTTCCTTTTTATTCTATTGTATCAGTAGAAAGGATTTTTTGCAACGGAACCAGAAAAAGCACCATTTGCAATAATTTCGGAACAAATTTATATGAGATCATAAGAAGGAGTTTTGTTTTCTCTTTTAGTTTAATTATGTTTCTAATTGCAGAAGGTAGCTCGATGTTTAATCCAGATAGACCAATAAAATATCTCAATGAAGATCAGTTAAATAGACAAAACTTCGCAATATCTATAGGTGAAGCAATATTAAAAAACCAGACGAAAGATCGCCTTGTAATTGGTCTTCTCGGGGGATGGGGCTCTGGGAAAACATCTCTTGCTAATATGGTAATTGATCATATAAGAAATTCAACAATTTCTGAGTCTACTGGAGAATCAATTATTTTTATGTTTAACCCTTTGAACTTTTCAGAGCAAAATCAACTACTTAGTCAATTTTTTAATCAGTTATCTTTTACTCTCAAAAGACCTGACTATTCGAGTAAATTAAATACAGCGAGTGATTTATTAAAAACAGTTTCAAAAATTCTCAAACCAATTACTGTTTTTCCTACTCTTAGTGCAGTAGCTTCGACATGTTCAGAAGTGGTGTTTTCAGTGGCAGAGGCTACAGAAAGTGTAGGGAAATGTCTTGAAAAAGATTTAAATGAAACCAAAAAGGAAATTTCTGATATTTTGGAAAACCAAAATATGAAGATAATCATCTTAATAGATGATATTGATCGTCTAAATGATAGGGAAATAAGGCAAGTTTTTCAACTAGTAAAATCGTTAGCCGATTTTCCAAATACTGTTTACTTACTTACTTTTGATAGAAATGTGGTAGTAAAAGCAATAGAAAAGGATCAGTTAGGACGAGGAGAAGAATACTTAGATAAAATAATCCAAGTTCCCATAGACGTACCGCTAATATCAAAATATGAGATTGAAAGAATATTATATGGTCATCTCAGAAAGTTAATTGAATCTGATGTAGCGGTTAGTTTTGATCAAGATCATTGGAACTCTGTTTATAATAGTGGATTTAAACATTTCTTTAAGAACATAAGGGATGTCACACGCTATATTAACTTATTAAAGTTTTATTTTGAAATCGTAAAAGAAGAAGTAGACTTAGTTGATTTTTTTGGAATAACTGCAATCCAAGTGTTTATCCCACATGTATATCAAAGAATTAACGAAAATAAACATATTTTTACTGGAGCTATAGAAGGCTTAACTGATGATGATAAAATAATGTATAAAGACGTCTGTGATTCAATTATCGATTCCTCAGGAGAAAGTAATAAAATATTTTTAAAAGACTTTTTGTCTGCGTTGTTCCCTAATCTCTGGAATATATATATGGGAGTTGAATTCGATGGTTTTGACTCTATGTGGAGAATAAAGCGTCGAATCTGTAGTAGTGAATTTTTTGAACTCTATTTTAAGTTTTCTTTATCAGAAGGGCTTATTTCGCAAGCTGAAATCCATTCAATTTTAAGTCTGAATAACCCTATCATGCTATCTAAAAGACTTATAGAGCTTGGTGAAAGCAAGAACATTTCAGTCTTCCTTTCTATAATCTTAGATTATGTAGATCAGATTCAAAAGGAAAATATTGAATCTATTGTTACAGTTCTATTGGATTTCGGTGCTTTATTCCCAGAAAATGAATTACCTTTTCACGTAACGTACGAAGAGATTCATTGTTGTGTTAATACACTTCTAAAAAAATTAGAAGATCAAGAAGAAAGATTCAATGTTTTAAGAAATTCTTTTGAGAAATCCACGAAAAGTTTAGCCATCCTTGTTGAGGAATTAAGTTATTTATTGCTATTGCGAGAAAGAGATTTTAATCCTGAGTCATATATTCCAATCGAAAAATTAATAATAAATCCAAACAACTTAGAAAAGTTAGAGGATATAGTTAGAGAAAAAATAAATAATGCGGCACGAACTGGGGGACTAGATACAAACCGAAATATTATAAATATTTTATTTAGATGGAAACTATTGGGGGCAGAAAAAAAAGATATTGATGATGTAATCAGCCGGATTATGGCATCTGATGATAAATTAATTGGTCTCATAACTAATTGTTCTTTACCTCCTGTTGATAGTATGGTGGATTATACAGACGCTTATAATGCTCATATCATGACTTTCATTAAAGAATTTATGGATTTGGAGAAAGTAGAATATAGAGTAAATGAAATCTACTTTTCAAAGAGGATGAAGTATAAGAGTATAAGAGAAAAAAAGGTTGTAAAGCTCTTTTTGGATAATATTAAAGGTGAAAAGAAGATTGATAAGAAGATATGAATTTTGGTTCCGTTGCAAAAAATCTGGTTATTTTACAAAACCAGTGAAAAACATTATAAATAGGATATTTATATGCCATAAACAGGTTAATAACGATACAAAAAGCAATAGTTATAGCCTAAAAAGGCAGTAAAATAATTTTTGCAACGGAACCTAATTAACTCTATTTGATATCCATAGCTAATAACATTGTTATAAAACCCGAATTTGACAGGGTCATACATTTTGAAATGTGTAAATAGGCTTTATGCTTCTGTTTTCTCCATACAATTCAAAGTTCTATCTTGTGTTTTTGATTTTTGATATTTTTCATTTTTCCAAAATATTCTATGTCGACACAATGCGTTTTTGGCAAGAATGGCAGAATGATCTTATCAGGAATCTCTTCAGGTAAGACTGTTGACCAGATTATAGCAAGTCTTTCTCCAAATG
>Ga0183099_1001759_pt1 | contig 11964 bp, 10 predicted proteins | sample Biomet1_FD_127788 | JGI IMG/M metagenome (GOLD analysis project Ga0183099, IMG submission 127788) | Microbial communities from bioreactor (seeded with anoxic lake sediment) at LBNL, California, USA - Biofuel metagenome 1 | ecosystem: Engineered > Bioreactor > Anaerobic > Unclassified ... | reverse complement strand
TAGCTATTTTTTTACGCAAAATGAAAGCAAACAGTCACGATTAGATAAGCAAACAAGTCTAAATGTGATGAATAGCTCATTTATTCCGGTCGAAATTTACGAGTTTCTGTTTCTGAATTATTCACTCAGATCTATTCACATGATTGACCTAAACTGATTACAACTTAGAAAGAGGAAGAAATATGTTGCAGGCTGAAAGACATCACAAAATAAATGAGCTTCTGAAAGAGAACGGCTCACTATTAGTGAATGATCTATCATCAATGCTGAATATCTCAAAGGAGACCATTCGACGGGACTTAGCCTTTTTAGAGAAAAAAGGTTATTTGCACCGTACTCATGGTGGTGCAGTTCCTGTTGGCAATCAGCTAAAACATATTTCTACCCCAGTTGATCTGGAATATGAAGAAAGTGGTGAAGCATTCAGAATTAGATCGAACCACAACACAGATACAAAATAAAAATGGCTAAAAAGGCATTAGCCTATATTGAACCCGGTGACACAATTCTTCTTGATAGTAGTACCAGCACCTGGTTTTTAGCCCGACAGATTCCAGATATAGAAATTACAGCGTTAACAACATCATTGAATACAATTCATGCACTGGCATGTAAGTCAAACATTCGAGTTATTGGTCTGGGCGGTGAATATTCAGAAAAATATGAATCATTTAGTGGCCCACTGACAGAAAGTATTGTTAAAGAATTTAATATCAATAAATTATTTTTCTCTTGTCATGGCATTGGCTTAACCAATGGAATACGGGAAAGCAATGAAAACCAGGCTCGATTAAAACAAATGATGTTGAGTATTGCGGATAAATCAATTTTATTGTGTGATTCAACAAAAATAGAAAGACGATCTTTTTGTAAAGTCTGTGATTACAGCAAAATTGATGTATTAATTACAGATCAACTTCCTTCTGATGAATACAGAACGGAGATAGGTTGGAATAACGTAAAAATTATTGAAACCAGCAAAAAATAACCGAACTAAAGATAGCCGTTTAAAATCAGAAAACGGCTGATGTATTAGTATCCAAGTAGTACGCAGATGTTGTGTTTTTTAACACCGGCTCAACACACCCTGAATATTTAAAAATTAATATTCAGAAGATATTTACATGGAGAATACAAATATGAAAAAAGCAGGTCTTGCTTGTGTGATTGCTACTATTTTAGCATCTTCAGCCACTTATGCAGCTGACAGTTTTAAAATGGGTGTAGTTGTAAAAATAGGTGGCATTCCATGGTTTAACGCGATGGAAGAAGGTATTAAAAAAGAAGCAGCCAAACAAGGTGTAGATGCCTGGCAAATTGGCCCAACTGCAGCTGACCCGGCATTACAAGTGCGTGCAATCGAAGATTTGATTGCCCAGAAAGTAGATGTTATTGGTGTTGTACCTAATGACGCGAAAGTGCTGGAACCAGTGCTGGAAAAAGCACAAAAAGCCGGTATTAAAGTTATCGTACATGAATCGCCAAATCAAAAATTTGCTGATTGGGATTTTGAATTGGTCGATGCGAAACAACATGGCGTCAACCACATGAAAAAACTCGCCGAATGTATGAAAGGCGAAGGCAAATATGTGGCTTATGTCGGCAGTTTAACAGTGCCACTACACAACGTCTGGGCTGATTCAGCCATCGAATATCAGAAAGCCAATTATCCAAAAATGACATTGGCGGCAGATAAATTTGGTGTCGCTGAGTCACTGGATGACACCATGCGAACCACTAAAGATCTGATGTCGAAAAACAAAGACCTGAAAGGTGTCATTGCATTCGGTTCTCAGGGCCCTATCGGTGCAGGTCGCGCTGTGATGCAACGTAATAAAACAGATGATATCTGTGTTGTTGGCCCATTCAGCCCAGGACAAGGCGAATCGCTGGTAATGAAAGGCGCCATTGATGGCGGTTACATCTGGAATCCAATGACTGCCGGTGAAGTCTTTGTTCGCGTTGCAAAAATGATGATGCAAGGTGAAGAAGTCAAAGATGGCATGACCATCGATGGCATGGGTCAGGTCAAAGTTGACAAAGAAACCCGCACCATTCTCGGTAATCAGGTAGAAAGCGAAGATAAAGAGAACATTAAAAACTTAGTAAAAATGGGTCTTTAATCATTCCCTCTGGATGGGCTTCGGCTCATCCAGTTACATTCCCGAGGTCAAAAATGGAAACATTGCCTGAAAATACCCAGGTTGGGTCACTCATCTCTTTAAATAGCCTTTCTAAAAGTTTTGGTGGCCATAAAGCTTTAAATAATATCACTCTGGATATATATCCTGGCGAAGTACACTGTTTAGCAGGAACTAATGGTTGTGGTAAAAGTACCTTAATAAAAGTCATTAGTGGTGTGTATCAACCTGATGATGGTGCTGAAATAAAAATCAACGGTGAATTGGTACAAAAACTAAACCCTAATATCGCCAGAAATTTGGGTGTTCAGGTAATTTACCAAGACCTCTCTCTTTTTCCTAATTTATCTGTTGCCGAAAACATTGCCTTTGAACTGAATATGCAAGGCTTATTTCACTGGCACAACAAGGCGAAACTATATAAAAAAGCGCAACGCGTATTAGATGAGTTAAAATTCAACATCAATATTGATGAAAAAGTAGAAGCTTTACCGATCGCTCAACGCCAACAAGTGGCTATTTGCCGTGCATTAGTTGCTGATGCAAAACTGGTTATTATGGATGAGCCGACGGCATCATTAACCAGAACAGAAGTTAATCAGTTATTACGTACTGTTCATTATCTGAAAAGTAAAAATATCAGTGTCGTCTTCGTTAGCCACCGCTTAGATGAAGTTTTAGAAATATCTGACACTGTGACCGTGATTCGTGATGGTACTAAAGTCGGCTCTTTTCCGGCTAAAGATATGTCACCAAAAAGACTCGCTGAATTAATGACGGGTATCGAAATTGAATATACCCTGAAACCAACCAGAACAAGCGAGAATCGTGTCATTCTGGAAGTTGATGGTCTTTCCCGCAAAGATCAATATGAGAATATCAGTTTCAAATTGTATAAAGGTGAAGTGCTTGGCTTGTGTGGTTTACTTGGCTCAGGCAGAACAGAACTGGCATTAAGTTTATTTGGCATCACCAAAGCCGACTCCGGGAAAATTTATTTAGACAGCAAACCCGTTAATTTTAAAAATCACAGCGATGCGATCAAATCAGGCATTGGTTATGTATCTGAAGACCGTTTGACCTTGGGTTTAGTCTTGCAACAATCTGTTTCTGATAATGCCGTCTTATCTATATTAGATCAGTTAAAAAACAGAATGCATTTCATTGATGACTATAAAAAAATAAAGATAGTTCGCCAATGGATTCAAGATTTGGATATTAAAGTATCTAATACTGAAAACCCAATTTCTACTTTGTCGGGTGGTAATCAACAAAAAGTAGTGCTGGCAAAGTGGATATTAACTCAGCCAAAAGTGTTAATTCTCGACGCGCCAACAGTCGGTGTTGATATTGCTGCCAAAAACAGCATTTACCAGCTGATACATAAACTCTCTGAACAAGGAATATCTATCTTATTAATTTCTGATGAAATTCCAGAGGTTTATTACAACTGCGACCGAATTCTTCATATCGAGCATGGTCAAATCATGAATGAATATGAACCAGGAAAAATTACAGAGTCCTTTTTGGAGGGAGTTGTAAATGGATAGATTCCTTAAGAAAAGAATGCCAATGGAGTTTTATCTTGGCATTGTCATCTTAATGATGGTGTTATTTTTTTCAATAACGACCGATGAGTTTTTTACCTTACGAAACATACTTGATTTAACTGAGGGTTATGCTGTTTCAGGTATTTTCGCACTTGGTTTATTCGTGGTATTAGTTACTGGTGGTATCGATATTTCCTTTGCCGCGGTCGCTTCTGTCGTTCAATATGCGATTGCCTCTCTCTTATTGGGTGGCTATATCGACGGTGCTTTGCAAAGCATCCTGCTCGCAGTAGCACTGGGTATATTCTGCGGATTATTCAATGCGGTATTAATTTATTACCTCAATCTGGTTTCCATCATTATTACTATCAGTGTGCAGTCATTACTGTTCGGTATTCTGATGTGGCTGACGAATGGCCGTAGTATTTATGACCTGCCGGAATGGTGGACAACCCAACACGAAATTTTCCCCTTCACTATCGGTACAGATGCTTACCAGATCGGTCTGCCCTTTCTGTTAATGCTCACACTGACTTTTATTACTTGGATCATCCTCAATAAAACCAACCTCGGTCGTCAACTCTTTGCTGTCGGCGGCAGTCAGGAATCGGCGCGCCGCGTGGGAATCCGTGTTGGTCTGATCCATCTGTTTGCTTATGGCTATCTGGGTGCCGCTGCTGCGATTGGCGGGTTAGTGCAAGTCTATCGCATGGGTGAAGTGGTGCCGAATGCGCTGGTTGGCGGTGAGCTGGATGTATTAGCAGCCACCGTATTAGGCGGCGCAAGCTTAACCGGCGGTAAAGGAACGGTGATCGGCACGCTGATGGGGGTCTTCCTGATTGGCATTCTGAAAAACGGGCTAAACCTGATCGGTGTCTCGAGCTACTTCATGAATATCGTTATCGGGGTTGTCATCGTGATTGCTATCTCCATCACGCATTACAAGAAACGCAAAGAAACCAACGTTGGTTTTGCTTAATCAGAGGCTTCCGTCATGAAATTAAAATGGCTCAAACTTGATGAAAATATGATCGGCCTGCTGAGTTTACTGATTGCGGTTTGCATCATCTTCAGTTTCTTAATGCCCGGACGATTCTTCACCTTACAAACGTTCAGCAGTATCGCGTCACAATTGCCGGAATTGGGGTTATTCACGCTGGCGATGTTTATTCCAATGCTCAGTGGTGGCTTTAATCTGTGCATTATCGGCACAGCCAACCTGACCAGTTTGCTGATGGCATGGATATTTATCAGCTATATCCCGGCAGATAGCAGCATGTTCATTCAATTTGCTGGTTTAGTCGTTGCGCTGGTTGCGGCCATTGCCCTAGCGGTTGTTATCGGTGTCGTGACCGGTGCATTGGTTGCCTATATCGGTGCCCACCCAATTCTGGTCACACTGGCAACCATGACGGTTGTGAACGGTATCGGTATTTCACTGACCAAGGGTGCGGCCTTAAGTGGTGTTCCTGAACTCGTAAAATCGTTAGGTTCCGCGGCACCGCTGGGTATTCCGCTACCGCTGATCATTTTCTTGTGTGTCGCTGCCGCAGTTGGCTTGTTGCTGGAAAAAACCAAGCTCGGCAAATGTATCTACATGAGTGGCAGTAACATCAATGCGACTTATTTCAGCGGCATTAACACTCACCATCTGCAACTGGCGATCTATACCCTTTCCAGCGTGTTATGTGTGTTTGCCGGTTTGATCATGATGGCACGTTTTAACTCTGCGCGTATGGGCTATGGCGACTCTTACTTACTACTGACTGTGCTGGCCATCATTCTCGGCGGCACTGATCCAAACGGTGGTTTCGGGCGTGTATTCGGTGTGATTTGTGCGCTGTTTGTGCTGCAAATCATCGCGACCGGTCTCAACTTGCTGGGCGTGAGTCCGCACTTCAGTCTGGCAATGTGGGGCGCTGTTTTAATCATCACCTTGTCAGCCAAATTCTTTAAAAACAAATGGTCAGAGAAACGGGCAGCGAAAAACAGCAAGCCGTTATCAAACACCAAGAACACCCAAATTATTGGTCACAAGTAACTTAACTGAATTAATACTGGAATTATGACTATGACTTATATGATTTCTCCTTCTCTGATGTGCATGAATTTAATTGAAATTAAAGATCAATTGGATGTTTTAAACACTCGTGCTGATTTCCTTCATATTGATATTATGGATGGTCACTATGTTAAAAACATTACTCTGTCTCCTTTCTTTATTGAGCAAATCCGCCCGCATACTTCATTAAAGATTGATGTGCATTTAATGGTGGAAGAACCCAGCAACTTTATCGACGCGGTGGCGAACGCCGGTGCAGATTATATTTGCCCACATGCCGAGACGATTAATCGTGATGCTTTCCGTATTATTAATCAGATCCGTAAATACAATAAAAAGGTCGGTGTAGTTTTAAACCCTGCCACGCCAGTTGAATACATCAAACACTATATTCACCTGTTGGATAAGATCACCATCATGACCGTAGACCCAGGTTATGCTGGTCAGCCTTTTATTCCTGAAATGTTAAATAAAATTCAGGAACTGGCCGCATTGAAAAAAGAACATGGCTATAACTATCTCATTGAGATTGATGGTTCCTGTAATACAAAAACATTCCATGATCTGTTAGGTGCCGGTGCTGAAGTGTTGATTGTCGGAACATCTGGTCTGTTTAATCTTGATCCTGACCTATCCGTCGCTTGGGAAAAAATGACTGCGAATATCCGACAAGCAGAACAAGCAGCTTAGGGGGAACACCGTATGGCTTATTACGTAGGTATTGATATTGGCGGCACCAACACCCGTTTGCTGACCATGAATGAGCAGGATGAATTTATTCTTCGTGAAAACATCCCGACTTCATCATGGTCAGCAACAGAGAACCCACTGGCAACGTTAGCGCAGTTAATTAATGCTCATTTTGAGCAGTTAGACCAACGCCCAGCCGGTGTCATGCTGGGTTTGCCGGGTACATTAAGCCGTGATCGGAAAAAGGTATTTTCGCTGCCGTTTATTCAGGCTCTCGATAATCGAGAAGTAGGTAACGAATTGGCGCTGCTGATTGACTGCCCGGTAGTCATGGATAAAGACGTCAACCATCTGCATTTATGGGATCTTTCTCAACTGGAACAAATTCCAGTCGTGGCGATTGGTTTGTATCTGGGTACCGGTATGGGCAACAGTTTATGGATAAACGGTGACTTTTATCATGGTGCACATGGCTCTTCCGGCGAAATCGGTCACATTCCTTGGCTGAACAACGAGTTAAGCTGTCCTTGTGGGAAAGTCGGCTGTGCGGAAACACTGACCTCTGGTAGTTGGTTAGCCAGATGGGCAAAAGAAAATACCGCCCCAAACCATACCCTGAGCGATGTGTTTACGCATTATGGTACACACCCTGATATTCAAGAATTTATCACCCGTTTGGGCATGATTATCGCGTCAGAAATGAACATTCTTGACCCAGAGTATCTGACTTTAGGCGGTGGTGTGATTGGTATGCCAGGGTTCCCGAAAGAAAAACTGGTTCAGGAAATTAAGCGTCATCTGCGTTCACCACAACCAGCCGAAGGGTTAACTATCGCATTCAGTTTACAGACTGGCGATACCGGCTGTCAGGGTGCGTGTCTCGCTGCTAAACGCCATTTCGAATCTTAGGAGTCTGTTATGTCGGGTAAAGTGTGTGTATTCGGAGCCTTCAACGTCGATGTCGTCGCCCGGCTCAGCCGATTCCCTCGTCCGGGGGAATCGATGATCGCAACCAGCAGTCTGATGGGTGCTGGTGGGAAAGGTGCCAATCAGGCACTAGCTGCAGCCCGCGCCGGCGCGCGCGTGCATTACATTGGCAAAGTGGGTTCTGACTCTTTTGCCGAGTTTGCGCAGCAACATCTGAACAATTCTGAGATCAATGTTTGTACGTTGTTTGAAAGCCCGGAGAAACCAACCGGTAATGCTTTGATTTATGTTTCGGAAGAAAACGGTGAAAACATGATTGGGGTTGATCCGGGCGCGAATCTGACGGTCACAGAGCAGGAAGTCGACTCTTGTTTACCCGTTATCAAATCGTCTGATCTATTGCTGATTCAAATGGAAAATAACGCTGATGCGATTGTGCGATTGCTAAACCACGCACATGAAAATCATATCTACGTGATTTTGAATCCGGCCCCCTTTCAGGTCATTCCTGATGAAGCATTAGCGCTGGCTGATTTACTAACACCGAATGCAACTGAAGCGCAATTACTGACCAATATTGAAGTTCATGATTTGGTTTCCGCATCTGCAGCAGCCGCCATTTTGCACGCTAAAGGCATCAAAAACGTGCTGATCACACTGGGGTTACAAGGCGCGCTGTTATCGACACCCCATGGCCAAACGCATATTCCGGCTTATCCCGCTCATCCGGTAGATACCACCGGTGCCGGTGATGCTTTCAACGGGTCGCTTGCGGCTTGTTTGTCGCAAGGTGAGAAAATTGAAGACGCCGCCTTATTTGCTGCCGCTTATGCCTCGGTATCGGTAGAACGGGTTGGTGCCGCGCAGTCGATGCCAAGTAAACAAGAAGCGCTGACCCGGATGCAAAATCACGCATCGCTGGCTGTGGCCTCTTAATAGCACGAGGAGCCACAAATGTCTGAACCAATTGTGATAGGGCTGGATTTTGGTAGTGACTCAGTACGTGCATTAGCGGTTCGATGCCGCAATGGTGCGGAGCTGGCAACGGATGTGGTTGCCTACCCGCGTTGGGCCACTGGCGAGTATTGCGAGCCGCAACGAAATCAATTTCGCCACCATCCGCGCGATTACATCGAATCAATGGAGCAAGCGTTACTGAAAGTCATCGAGGCTTTACCACCGGAGCAACGTAATGCCATTCGCGGGATCGGTGTTGATGCCACAGGTTCCACCCCTGCTCCGGTGGATGAACAGGGCCAGGTTCTGGCTTTGCGCACTGATTTTTCCGAAAACCCCAATGCTATGTTTGTACTTTGGAAAGATCACACCGCGATCGCCGAAGCCGAAGAAATTACGGCACTTTGCCATAGCGGGCAATACCCGGACTACACCCGTTACAGCGGTGGCATTTATTCCGCCGAATGGTTCTGGGCAAAAATACTGCACATCACCCGCGTTGACCCGTCGGTCAAACAAACCGCCGTCAATTGGGTAGAACTGGCCGATTGGATACCCGCATTACTCAGCGGCACTACCGCACTGCAACAAATAAAACGAGGGCGTTGTACCGCAGGCCACAAATGTTTATGGCATTCGGAATGGCAAGGGCTACCCTCCGCCAACTTTTTGAATCATTTAGACCCGGCTCTGACACAGAATTTAGCTTCGCCGTTGTTTACAGAAACCCAGACCGCAGACATACCCGTAGGCTTTATTTCTGAAGAGTGGGCGCAACGTCTGGGGCTACCCCGTAATGTGGCGATTACCGGCGGAGCTATTGATTGCCATATGGGGGCTGTCGGTGCCGGCGCATCGCCCAATACCTTAATTAAAGTCATCGGTACTTCAACCTGCGACATCTTGGTGACAGATTATGCCACCATTAACCAACGCGCTATTGCTGGGATCTGTGGCCAGGTCGATGGCAGCGTGGTGCCGGGAATGATTGGTCTGGAAGCCGGACAATCTGCGTTTGGTGATATTTATGCCTGGTATCAACGGTTACTCAGTTGGCCGTTGGAACAGCTCGTCATGCAATATCCTGAATTGAAAACGGCAGTGAAACAGCATGAACAACGTCTATTGGCTGATCTGACACAAACGTGGATAAAAAACGCGGATTTACAGCATCTTCCTATCGTTTTGGATTGGTTTAATGGCCGTAGAACACCGTATGCCAATCAGCGATTGAAAGGTGTTATCGCAGGTCTGAATTTGGGCTCTTCTGCCCCCGATCTCTTCGGCGCATTAATTGTCGCAACCGCGTGTGGTGCCCGCCGGATAATGGAGTGTCTGATTGAACAAAAAGTTCCTGTCGATGCCGTCATGGCATTAGGCGGTATTGCCCGCAAGTCGCCGGTAGTCATGCAGGTATGCTCAGACGTAATGAACCGCCCAATTTCGGTCGTGGCATCAGACCAATGTTGTGCTTTAGGCGCCGCTATTTTTGCGGCCGTTGCCGCGGATATTTATCCATCTGTGCATGCCGCACAGGCTCAGATGGCCAGTTCCATAGAACAGATTTATCACCCCCAACCGGAACAGCTGGCAGCGTATGAAGCAATATATCAACACTACCTGCGCTGGGCTGATGCAGTCGAAACCTTAACTCATTAATCATTTGCTATTCAGTCGAAAAGACGAGGAGCTATCGTGAGCAGTTTATTACAGCAGTTACGCACCATGACCACCGTAGTCGCCGACACAGGCGAATTACCCGCGATTAAATTGTATTCACCGGAAGATGCGACCACCAATCCATCCCTGATTTTGAAAGCCGTCGCCAGCCCGGAATATGCGCCGCTACTGGATAACGTGATTGCACAGGCAAAACATCTCTCTGCCGACGCTGCCGTGCAAGTCGAAGAGGCGGCCGACCGCCTGATTGTGGCGATTGGTTGTGAAGTGCTCAAACACGTACCGGGCCGGATCTCGACCGAAGTCGATGCCCGTCTGTCGTTTGATACCGCCGCCACCATCGAAAAAGCCCGCAAGCTGATTGGCTTGTATGAATATCAAGGCATTCCACGTAGTCGTGTGCTGATTAAAATTGCTTCCACGTGGGAAGGCATTCGTGCCGCGGAGCAACTTGAAAAAGAGGGCATTAACTGCAACCTGACCCTGCTGTTTAGTTTTGCGCAAGCCCGTGCTTGTGCCGAAGCCGGTGCTTATTTGATTTCACCATTTGTCGGTCGAATCATGGATTGGTATAAAGCCAAAACAGGTGAAACTTATACAGCTGAAACTGACCCGGGCGTGAAGTCAGTAAAAGCAATTTACCAATATTACAAAGAGCATGGCTACCCGACCGTAGTGATGGGGGCCAGCTTCCGTAATATCGATGAAGTGTTAGCCTTGGCTGGTTGTGACCGCTTAACCATTAGCCCAAATCTGTTGCAGGAACTTGATGCACAATCTGGTGAGTTGGTTCGACGCTTAGTAGATAGCGGTGTAAGTGCCAATAAACCAACCCCTTTGACCGAAGCGCAGTTCCGCTGGCAGCACAATGACGATGCCATGGCGACCGAGAAACTGGCCGAAGGCATCCGTAACTTCGCGATTGACCAAGTGAAGTTAGAGCAGTTGCTGGCCACGCGATTGGCTTAATTTCGCTTTATTCGCTCAGTCGTCACGAATGCGGGGCGGACGATAAGGACATTGATGCTGACCCTATGCGCCATGGATGGCGCAGCGGAGCCCCCATGGAAGGGTTTACGGCGTGTCAGGCAGCGATGTCCTTATTGGTCGCCTAACTCTCAATCCCTTATTCCTAACGCCTTTTCTTTCACTCTTTTACGGAGCCCCGCTCATGAGTTTAGACCCTAAAATCCTTGCCAACGCCGTGCGTATGCTCAGCGTTGATGCCGTGCAACAAGCCAACTCCGGCCACCCTGGTGCCCCAATGGGCATGGCCGATATCGCCGAAACCTTGTGGCGTCACCATTTAAAACACAACCCAACCGACCCTGCGTGGATTAACCGCGACCGCTTTGTGCTCTCGAATGGCCATGGCTCGATGTTGCTGTATTCGCTGTTGCATCTCACCGGCTACGACCTGCCGTTATCTGAGTTAAAACAGTTCCGCCAACTGCACTCGAAAACACCGGGTCATCCGGAATACGGGTATGCACCGGGAGTGGAAACCACCACCGGCCCACTGGGTCAAGGCATCGCGAATGCCGTCGGCATGGCGTTAGCTGAGAAAACGCTGGCCGCGCAGTTTAATAAACCAAATCACGCGATTGTTGACCACTACACCTACGCCTTTATGGGCGATGGCTGTCTGATGGAAGGCATTTCGCATGAAGTCTGTTCACTGGCCGGCACCTTAGAACTCGGCAAGCTGATTGCATTTTGGGATGACAACGGCATCTCGATTGATGGTCATGTCGAAGGCTGGTTTACTGACGATACCCCTGCCCGTTTCCGTGCTTACGGCTGGCAGGTGATTGACTCGGTGGATGGTCACGACCCACGCGCACTTGATGCCGCCATTCGGGAAGCCAAAACGGATACTACGCACCCAACGCTGATTTGCTGTAAAACCATCATCGGTTACGGTTCACCAAATAAATCCGGCAGTCACGATTGCCAT
>Ga0183099_1001758_pt1 | contig 11965 bp, 12 predicted proteins | sample Biomet1_FD_127788 | JGI IMG/M metagenome (GOLD analysis project Ga0183099, IMG submission 127788) | Microbial communities from bioreactor (seeded with anoxic lake sediment) at LBNL, California, USA - Biofuel metagenome 1 | ecosystem: Engineered > Bioreactor > Anaerobic > Unclassified ... | reverse complement strand
GCTCACGCGTCGGCGTGTGCTGGTCATGGCGTGTCCCGGTGGTGAGTATCGGCGGCCATGCTACGGAGGCGGGCACCGGTTGCGGCCGCCCCAACAGGTAGCCCTGGTAATAGCGAATACCCAGTTGTTGCAGCGCATGCCACTCCTGGAGGGTTTCGACGCCTTCCACGATAAACGCGGTATTCAGCTGGTTCGCCAGCTCCAGCAGGCTGGCGACAAACAGGCGACGCACCGGATCTTCGTGCAGGCTTTGAATGAAATAGCGATCCAGTTTGATAAATTCCGGCGTTAAATCCAGCCAGCGCCGCAGACCGGAGAACGCGGCTCCCAGATCATCCAGCGCCAGAGCAATCCCGGCCTCACGTAACGACGCAGCAACGCTGCGCAGGCTCTCCACATCGTTCTGGTATTGCTCGGTCAGCTCGATGACCAGGCGTTCGCTGGCTAAACCCTGGTATGCCAGCTGGCTGACCAGTTTTGACACGTCCAGGGCCAACACTGCGGCGGCGGACAAATTGACAAACAGTCGGCCTTCCAACTGCAGAGCCATGAACTGGCCGATAGCTAACTCCAGACACAGCTGTTCCAGCTCGACACTGCGCTGGCAGGTTTTCGCCAGATTAAACAGGGCGGCCGCACTGTGGTAGGGGCTGTGCTCTGGCCCCCGGCTTAACGCCTCATGGCCAAGAATTGTATGCTGGTGGGCATCCATGATCGGTTGAAACAGGGTGTGGATATCGGCATTCGCCAGGATGGAATCCAGAGTTGGCATAGAAGGCGGCAACAGGTGAGTGCAAGTATCTCTGGACGCTAAAAGCTCTGGATGACAGCAAGATGACAAGACACTCAATACGGCTTGCTCATTGATCTAAAACAAATTTTTATTGGCCGGTTATCGCAGCGTCATGAGGGTGCAGGGGACTGAACGTGGGCTCGGATGAGTGGCGCTCAGGGGACTCGGCAAGCCCCAAGGTCTGGCATCAAGGGACGTTGCGCACGGCAAGTCCGGGTCTGATGCCAAGCCTTGGCAAACAAGAGGCTTATTACCAGGAGAGTGTTCTGACATCGTCGGCAAATAATGCCGCTTCGGTCAGATCCGGATTACTAATTTTAACGCCTGGAATTAAATCGGCTTCATTCACGCCATAATGTTTTATACAGGATGGGCAGGCATACACAGTGCCGCCGCTTTTAATAATATCCTGAATTAATTGTTGTTGGGTTGTAAACTTCGAGCTGTTTTTTGCAGAAGCCAGTAAGACCCCCTTGTCATTGAGAAATACTACCAGTGGATGTCCTTTAAGGAGTTGGTTGTTACCAAAACCGATCGCCATCGTCGCCCTATGGCTCTCATTGGATGTCAGATTAATAAAGAGTGGATCCTTATTGAGTTCAACTGCGCTGTTGGCGCATAAGCTAAATAACAGCGTCGCAATGAACAGGATATTATTTCTGATTGTCATGGCCGTTTCCTTCAGTGAGATATTCATTATCTGTCAGCAAATAAACAGGCTAGTCAAGTCTAGTCCGTACTGACCGTTTTTATTCCAGTCCCTGTATATAAGTGTGAGATGAGTTACAGAATGGCGTGAAATTATCTATTGGTCTCTGATTTGGTTGATTATTTTTATATCTTATCTGCCGTATTCATTTTACGTTAATGCATCATTTTGTTGGCATTGATATAAATTATATGACGAATTAATGCAGTGATTTATAATGGTGAATAGATTTTTCCTCTGTATTTTAATTGAGTTTAACATTGTTTTATATATGTATTTATATGGTGAAGGCCGTGCATTATTTAAATGTTGCATGTTCGTTATGCTGTTTATGGCGGTTCCGTTTATCGCGATCAAAAAAAACCGGTTTACAGGCCGTAAACCGGTTGAGCAAAACATGAAGGGGTAAATCTGTTACTCAAGTGGCACAACAAAGTGGTATTGCATCAACGTGGTATCGCATCGTTCTCCGGGCAGGCTAGCGGACTACAACCAAAGCGTCAGGCTTTGACTCAGCAGTTGGATCGCAATTTCAATCGAACCGCCGATGGCAATACCGACGATCCAGACGGTGGCTAATCCCCAGTTGCTATCATCATGGGTGATATTCATAGGTGCTCTCCTCAACATTATTTTGTTTAATATTTAGCTATGCACAGATTGTCATTCCTATATGACACCATCATGACCTTTGGTCATCTGGATGCAAAATCGGATTTGTTCGAAGCTTGTTTGCAATCCTGCTTACTCGATCTCGCTGATATTCATTATTCAAATGGCATACCAACTTGGTTGATAGGCTTAAATTTTTTAGCAAGCCGCAAGGAATGCAGGTCTTATCGGACCTTATGATGGCGTCTACCAGGCGTCCGGATGGCGTTTCTGCTATCAAACCCGGCCACTGCACCGCTTTGGTGAACAACAATGACGCGTTTGAGTCAGTTTCTGACGCTGCTCTATCCCCGACGCTGGGTTATTACCAAGGCAGCTTGTAGCCGTTGGCCGAGAGTTTGCCGTTGACCATGCGCAGGCGGGTATTGAGCTGGCCCTGGCTATTGCGGGCGATGAAACCGGCCTGCTGCATACTGAGCAACAGGCTCTCATCCTCGACAAACAGTGGTGCCAACGCCTGATCGGCCTCCACACTCAGGGCACCCTGCAACAGGGAGCGGAACGAAGCGAGACCATTGAGTTGCGCCATGTCGAAGGGGCGGGAGGTGACCTCGCCATCAGCCTGAAAGTGCCCCTGCTGCAGGCGTAGCGTGAAGGGCTCCAGATGCAGGTGAAAACCGGAGCGGGTGACCCGATTCAGGGCCGCAAGCCAGGAGGGCTTATCGCTGAAGTTGGTGGCAGCGCTCATCACCAGCGACTTGTAGCCTTGCTGATCGATGCCGGAGAGCCCCACGCCGAAGGCGAGATCTTCCAGCTCATGGCGAGAGGCGTGGTGATTGATGCCGAGCAATGCCACAGCTCCCTGCCAATGCATATCCACCAGCGAGAGCAGTCCCTGGCGGTTTTCTTTGACGCTGCCCTTGAGAGTGGCGGCGGTCAGATCCAGTGGGGGTTGCTCCCCTGCACGATAGCTGGCTTCGGCGACCTGGAGGTTCACATCAGGAATCAACCAGAAATCATGGGAGGGCTGCAGGGTGAGTTGGCCCTGCACGCCATGGAGGGCCAGATCATCGTCACCCTGGGTCAGGTTGACGCCGTTCAGCAGCCACTGCAGTTGGATACGCTGATCGGGCTGTTGGGTCATGGTGATCGTCAGCGGATCCAGGTGAATGCGACTGTCGTTCAGCTGCAGCGTGATGCCGTCGGCATCCAGTTGTGAGGTCATCTGCTCACTCCAGCCGCGCGCCTGCCAGTGCAGGGTGGGTTCGCCGAGCTGTAGCTGGCCGTTTTCCAGCAGGGTGGCGAGAGTGCCCCGGTTGCTGACCAGTCGCCCTTCACTGCGGACATAACCCGGCAGCATCCAGCTATCGATGCGGATATAGAGCTCCAGCGGTCCCATCCCGGCCAACTGCTGGCTGAGCCCCGTTTGTGCGGGTAGGCCAAGAGCCGTGAGTAGGCTGACCGGATCCACCAGGCTCAGGTGCAGTTCGCCGCTGTGGCGGAATAGCCCCTCGTCATAGCTAAACCAGGTGGCTCCCATACCCGGCGTTTGATTCAGCCGCTCGAGCCAGTCCTGGCGTTGTGCTTCATAACGGGATCCGCTCTGCAGGGTAAATGCCACGAATAAGACCAACAGCAGGCTGACAGCAACAATGAAGGGCCAATAGTGTCTGATGGTTCGCATAGCATCCTTGCCAGAGAGATAACCCGGTACGGTCCGAGTCTATGGCGCTAGGATGCGGCGTTTTTATGACAGTTTGATGAAATCTGACTCAAATGGTGCAGATGGGCTGATCTGGGGCTCGGCGTCACAGCTGGATCTTGAGCCTCATGACGGAGTGGCTTACTCCTCCTGGTCCTGACTCATGTCGTCCAGGGTGAGGGAAAAGCTGGGCATAAAGGTATCCAGAAAATAACCTACCGTCGGGGTCATGCGTTGTTCCAGCATTTTCTCCAACCGTCGTTTGGCGACTTCGAATTCGTGGTTACCGGCCGCCAGCTCTTCGAGGCACTTGCTATAGGCACACAGGGTATCGGCGGCCTTCACCAGCGTGTATTGGCGTGGGTCCTGTTGATCCGAATCCAGTAGCGGTCGGAAATCATCGATAAATTCAGCGGGCAACATATGGAGCAGACGTTGCTCAGCCAGCTTCTCAATCTTCTTGTACTCGGCGGCAATCGCCGGATTGTGGTACTTGATGGGGGTGGGCAGGTCGCCGGTCAGGATCTCGGTGGCATCGTGATACAGGGCCAATACCGCGATGCGATCCGGATTGAGCTGGCCGCCAAATTTGCGGTTTTCAATCAGGGCCAGCGCATGGGCCACCATGGCCACTTGCAGACTGTGCTCACTGATATTTTCCGGCTGCACGCTGCGCATCAGGGGCCAACGGTAAATCAGCCGCATCCGCGAGAGTTGGGCAAAAAAGTGACTGGAAACCGGCATCAAGACTCCTGAAGACAGGGATAGGGGGTGATGATCAGCCCCATCCAACACTCGTTATTCGACCAAGACCCAGCCTTCGGGGCCATCGGCAATGATCACTTGCTGGGTTTTACGCTGGCTGCCGACCACGGGCAACTTGGTTTCGACCTGAATGGTGCAGGCATAGGCACCATCTTTTTTGTCGCATCCGAGTTTATGCACGGCCACGACCTCAATCTTGCCTTTATCGCCCAGCACCAGGCTGGTGACTTGGTTGGCCTGGAGCAGGCTCTTTTCTACGGCGGCTTTCAGATCGGCCTCGCTGGGTTCGCCGCAAGCGGTTAACAGCAGGGCACAACAGGGGAGGAGCAGAAGGCGTTGATAGGACATGAGATTCTCGGCATGGAAAGCTGTGGCGCCACAGTATCATCTGCAGCGAGCAAAAAAAACCGGGGCCAGCAAATCGCTCGCCCCGGTGGTTTCGCAACTACCTACTGATGGTAGGTCTTGAGGAAGCGGGCCAGACGGCCGATGGCGTCTTGTAATATCTCTTCCTGGGGCAAGAACACCAGCCGGAAGTGGTCGGGAGAGGGCCAGTTAAATCCTGTGCCCTGAACGACTAACAGCTTCTCTTGCTGCAGCAGATCAAACACCAGCTTCTGGTCATCCTTGATCGGGTAGACCTTGGGATCCAGCCGCGGGAACATGTAGAGCGCGCCCTTGGGCTTGACGCAGGAGACGCCGGGGATCTGGTTGATCAGCTCCCAAGCCAGATCGCGCTGTTTGCGCAAGCGGCGCCCGGTAGGATCAATTCATTGATGCTCTGGTAGCCACCGAGCGCGGTCTGGATGGCAAACTGCATCGGCACGTTGGCACACAAGCGCATGGAGGCCAGCATCTCCAGACCATCGATATAGCCACGGGCATGTTGCTTCGGCCCGCTGACCAGCATCCAGCCTTGACGGAAACCACAGGCCCGATAAGCCTTGGACAAGCCGTTGAAGGTCACCACCAGCACATCGTCACACAGGGTACAGATACTGTGATGGGCTATGTCGTCATAGATGATCTTGTCGTAAATTTCGTCGGCGAAAATGATCAGCTTGTTCTGGCGCGCAACCTCAATCACTTCCAGCAGGAACTCGGTGCTGTACACGGCGCCGGTCGGATTGTTGGGGTTGATGAGCACAATACCCCGGGTCTTGGGGGTGATCTTCTTCTTGATATCGTCGATATCCGGATACCACTCGGCCTGCTCGTCGCACATATAGTGCACCGGATGACCGCCGGAGAGGGTGACGGCGGCGGTCCACAAGGGGTAGTCCGGGGCCGGAACCAGCATCTCGTCGCCATTGTTCAGCAGGGCTTGCATGGCCATCACGATCAGCTCGGAAGCACCATTGCCAATGTAGATATCATCCACATCAGCCTTGCGCAGCCCCTTTTGCTGGTAGTGCTGGGCAATTGCCTTGCGGGCCGCGAAGAGCCCCTTGGAATCACAGTACCCTTGGCCCTGGGCGATGTTGACGATCACATCCTTGATCACCTCTTCCGGGGCATCAAAACCAAAGGGGGCGGGATTACCGATGTTGAGTTTCAGAATGCGGTGCCCTTCGTCTTCCAGACGGCGAGCTTCTTTATGCACTGGGCCGCGAATGTCATAACAGACATTGTCCAGTTTGTGTGCTTTATCAATCGAATACATCTGTGCCTCTGCAATACCGGAGGAGACATACTCCAATCGTCTCCAAGGGCATCTATTCTTCCCCCTCATGGCCTGTGTGACAACCATGGATCCGGATATTTTTTCAGTGTGAGTGGCGACTAAATTGTCTTTATGACAAATATATGACTGCATTTATTTGTGACTATAGATGTATGTGCTACTGCGGCAATTCAGGTGCGTGACCTGTACTGGCTGGGAGCCCAGCAATGGCGGGATCCTCTATTGCCGAATTGGTGCAATTGTCGAGGCAGGATCCAGCCGTTGGGCCTCATGGCGGGACAAAAACGGTCATCAGTGGCTGGAAAGGTGTGCAGCAGGTGTGGTGTTACGGGGCTGGCTCTCCACCGCGAACCGGTGAAGAGCCCAGTTTAGTCTGTGCTAATCGGTGATCTGCAGCGGCTGCTCGCGATAAATCTGCTCCAGCACGGCACGTTCGAACTTGTAATGGGGTGAGGCGATGCGGTGAGCTTTCAAGGCCTGGCGCACCTTGGGCGGAAACGTCAAGCCGTTGACCATCACCACGAAGGCTTTGCGTTGCCCGGAGGCTGTGGTCATAAACCCGGCCAGATTGGAGACATTCTGCAAGGTGCCGGTTTTGGCGGTCACATTCTTCACCAGCGGTGGCATCTGCACGCTGCCGCGCGAGCCCAAAGTTCCGCTCATCCCGGCGACAGGCAACTTCTCGATGAGCTGCAACTGCTCATTGTTGCGGGCGATGAAATCCAGCACCTCCAGCATCTGGCTGGCCTTGATCAGGTTGTGGGCCGATAGTCCGGATCCATCAGCCAGCAGCGCCGAGCCCAGATCGATCCCGGCTTTGGTACGCAGAATTTCGCGGATGGCATCGGCGCCACTGGCATAACTGGCCGGGCGTTTGAAATAGAGATGCCCCAAGGCACGGGCAATGCTGTCGGCAATCAGGTTGTCTGATTTCTTCAGCATCCGGTCCAGTAACTTACTCAGCGGGGCTGAGGGCACGTGGGCCAGCTCGACCAGATTGGGTGGCGTCTTGCGGACCGAATGCACGGTGCCCGTCAGGGTTAAGCCAGCCCGTTTGGCGGCCCAATCGGTGATGCTGATGCCCCAGACCGTCGGATCCTGCACCGCAAAAGGAGAGGGGCCAGGGTTTGTTTTTTTGCGCCGGAATACAACCGGTCAGATGGTAGTTGTTGCCGGAGTCGAGATTGACCTCCAGCTCGCAGCCCGAGTAGTAGTCATTGAGCGTGACGACCTGCGCTTCACTGGTGATGGTGATGGGTTGGCCGGTCTTGATCATCGGTTGAGCAATTTGCCCGACTTGATCGGCCTGCAGTTGGGCATAGACACAGTTGCGATCTATGATGACCGCCGAGGCCGGAGCCGTGAAGCAGACCGGCAGATCATTCCATGACCAACCATTGCCGCGGTCATAACCGGCGTAGTTGCTGACATCCAGCAGAATATCGCCATTGATTTGGGTGACGCCTTGCTGGCGGACATAGGCCAGCAAGTTGATCAGTGCCTGGCGGGTCAGATCCGGGGCACCGTTGAACTCCAGCACCAGATTACCCTGCAGTACTCCGCCATTGGCCTTGGCTTGCGCCATGGCGCCATTTTCGGCCAGCAGGCGGGTCTTGAATTGCCAATCCAGTCCCAGGTAGAGCGCTGCCGCCGTGGCGGTCAACACTTTTTGCGTCGAGGCGGGGATCATAAAGGCATCGGTATGGACGCCCTGGATCGAGGCTTGTCCCGGCGTTTTGTAAGCCACCGCAACCCGGGCACCGTCTGGAACCGGGATCGCCGCTTGCGCCGACAGGGCGCCGAATAGGGTTGCCGCCAACAGGGCAGGGCGTAGTAATGACATCAACAACTTCATGGTAGAACCTCGGTTACAGGGCGTAAGCAGTACGAAAGCGGCCCTGATAATCAAAAATTTTCTCGGTGATGCGCCAGATATGCCCCTGCTTGCGGGCAATGACGAAATCTGGATGGCGCAACAGCGGCTCGGCTTCGAGCACGCTGGCGAGAGTCTGGAGCTGGGGTTGTAACCCCGGCGCGCGCCAATGGCGCGCAATCAACTGCTGGTTCAGCCGTTGCAGGCTGCCGGCACTATCAAAACTGAATCGTTCGCTGAGCTCGGCGCCGTCTTCATCGTGATAGATGACGAGCAGTTGCTCGCGGCCCTGTTTACGACTGGCTTGCAAGCTCATGCCGGCGCAGCGGATGACTTTGGCGTCCTTGAGCGCCAATGCCGCCTTGAGCTGATCATCGGCATCGTGCAGCAAGGCATCGCAGCTGTGGCAGCGTCGGGCAGCGATATCGTTGGCTGCACCACAGTGGCCGCAAATTTTAGCCCGGAAACGATAATCGCAAAATTCTCGATGTCCACCTTCATCTTCAAAAAAACCGTGACATTGACGGCCAAAGTGCTCGATGACCTCACCATTGGTGCCCAATCGACCCCAAAACTGATTAGCAAAGCCACAGGCCGGACAAAGCACCTGCACCGGAACCGTATCCGCTGCCGGTTTAGGCTCGCCAATTTCCGGGGCAAATAAGTCATAGGCATTGCCGGCGTAATCCAGGATCAGGCACTCCTGTTTCTGTTCGGCCAGACGCAAGCCGCGGCCGATGATCTGCTGGTACAAGGAGAGGGATTCGGTAGGTCGCAGCACGACGATGAGATCGACATGGGGGGCATCAAATCCCGTGGTCAGCACGGCCACATTGACCAGGAACTTGAGTGTTCGTGCCTTGAAGGCGTCGATCAGCCGATCCCGCTCCGGTAACGGGGTTTCACCGGTAATGAGAGCAGCCGCGCCATCCGGCAACAAGCCGGTCACTTCCCGGGCGTGCTCGACCGTGGCGGCGAAGATCATGACGCCTTGCCGATCCTGGGCGTACTCGATGATTTGGCGAACAATATGTGGCGTAACCCGGGTCTGGCGTTTGAGTTCGCGTTCGATATCGGCATCGCTGAACAGACCGTTCTCCCGAGGCAACAACCGGCTGAAGTCATAGTGGACGGCGGGTGCGTCGATGAGTCGGGGCGGGGTCAGATAGCCCTGCTTGATCATCTGCCGCAGCGGCAGCTCGAAGATGCAGTCGGCAAAGAATCGTGGCTCCGTGGTCCGGACCATACCGCGGTAGTGGTAGTTGTAGATGTAGCCCAGGCCAAGGCGATAGGGGGTGGCGGTGAGCCCCAGGATCTTTAGCGCCGGATTGTGGCTTTTGAGATGGCCGATCAGCTGATGGTACTGACTATCCTCTTCCTCCCCGACCCGGTGACATTCGTCGATGATCACCAGGGATACCGGCTCGCTAAAGCGTGGCAGATTGCGGGCGACCGACTGGATGGAGCCGAAGACCACGCGGCGCAGGTTCTCTTTCTGTCCTAATCCGGCGGAGAAGAGATCGGCTTGCAATCCCTCCTGCAGGCCCAGCGCCTGATATTTGCCATGATTTTGCGCCACCAACTCTTTGACATGGGCCAGTACCAGTACCCGGCCTTTGGCCTTGCGGGCCAATTCGGCGATGACCAGACTCTTGCCCGCTCCGGTGGGAAGTACCAGCACGGCGGGCTCACCACGGCGCCGAAAATGATGAATGACCGCATCCACGGCTTGTTGCTGATAGGGTCTGAGTTGGTACATGGTCTGTTCCGTACAGGCTCCGAAAACAGCGAAAGAGGGGCATTATAGGAGCCCGGGATCGCGCTGCAACTGATCCGACATCACAAGTGGTGGGGAATCATGTATCATTTGGCTCGATTTTCCAAAACCGACTGACTAGAGAACCGACCATGATCATTACCCCTAAGGTACGTGGCTTTATCTGCACCACCACTCATCCGGCTGGCTGTGAAGCCAATGTTCGCCAACAGATCGCCTATATCAAGAGCAAAGGCAAACTGGAACAGGGTCCCAAGCGCGTGCTGGTGATCGGCGCCTCTACCGGCTACGGCCTGTCGTCACGCATCGCCGCGGCGTTTGGCTCTGATGCCGCAACCATCGGTGTGTTCTTCGAAAAGCCGGGTACCGACAAGAAGACCGGCAGTGCGGGTTGGTACAACTCAGCCGCTTTCGACAAGGCCGCGAAAGAAGCCGGTCTGTATGCCAAGAGCGTCAACGGCGATGCTTTCTCTCATGCCTGCCGCGATCAGGTTATCGAGCTGATTAAACAGGATCTGGGTCAAATCGATCTGGTGGTCTATTCACTGGCCTCGCCGGTGCGCAAGCTGCCAGATACCGGCGAAGTGATCCGCTCGGCACTGAAGCCGATTGGCGAGGTCTACAAGACCACGGCCATCGACACCAATAAAGATGTCATCGTCGAAGCCGAAGTCGAACCTGCGACGGACGAAGAGATTGCCAGCACCATCAAGGTGATGGGCGGCGAAGATTGGGAGCTGTGGATCAATGCTCTGGAAGCGGCTGGTGTACTGGCCGATGGCGCCAAGAGTGTGGCCTATAGCTACATCGGCACCGATTTGACCTGGCCGATCTACTGGCATGGCACCCTGGGCCGCGCCAAGGAAGATCTGGACCGCGCCAGCGCAGCCATCAGCGCCAAGCTGGCGAGCCATGGTGGCAGTGCTTACGTGGGTGTACTCAAGTCGGTGGTCACTCAGGCTTCGGCCGCTATCCCGGTGATGCCGCTGTATATTTCCATGTCGTTCCAGATCATGAAGCAGATGGGCCTGCACGAAGGTTGCCTGGAGCAGATCCAGCGTCTGTTCTGGACCCGCCTCTACTCAGGCGAGCCGACCCCGACCGATGAGAAGGGTCGCATTCGTATGGATGACTGGGAGCTGCGTGATGATGTGCAACAAGCCTGTCGCGATCTGTGGCCGCAAATCACCAGCGAGAATCTCTCCCAATTGACCGATTACCAAGGCTACAAGGATGAGTTCCTCAAGCTGTTCGGCTTCGGCTGGGCGGGCGTGGACTACGACGCTGACGTCGCCACCGAGGTCAACTTCGATGTGATCGAGCTGGCATAAGCGGATCGCAGCGCTTAATTGCTCATGACTCGAGACAACGCCCTCCATTGGAGGGCGTTGTTTTTTTTATGCCTTTTAAACTGCAGATTTCGTGATACGCCACGAGCGGATTGGTGCTCTGACTCATAGAAGAACGATCACGTTCAGATGACCACAGGTCGGCCGTGGGTCGGATGCAGCCACAACTCGGGACCCACGCCATACAGCTGATGCAGGTTGCGGGCTGTCAAGGTGCTTGCCGGGGCGCCGTCGGCCACTATCTTGCCCTCTTGCATCAGCAGCAGTCGATCCGCATAACGGCTGGCCAGATTCAGATCATGGAGCACGATCAGCACCGAGTGACCCGCACGGGCCTGGGTCTGAGCCAGTTGCAGGGTCTGATGCTGGTGGCCCGGATCCAGTGCCGAGGTGGGTTCATCCAGTAGCAGTAATCCTGGTTGGTCAGGGTCCAGCTGGGCCAACACCCGGGCAAAATGCACCCGCTGCTTTTCGCCGCCGGACAACTGCTGGTAGGGCGCATCCCGTAACGACCAGACATCCAGTGACTGCATGCTGCTCTGGATGCGACCTAGATTCTCGTTGCGGCTACAACTCCAGGGGTAGCGCCCTAACTCGACCACCTCACGCGCGCGAAAATCAAAACCCAGCATCGAACTTTGAGGCAGTACCACCATCCTGCGTGCCAATGCATGGGCGTGCCAGTGCTGCCGAGGCTGGTC
>Ga0183099_1001756_pt1 | contig 11976 bp, 11 predicted proteins | sample Biomet1_FD_127788 | JGI IMG/M metagenome (GOLD analysis project Ga0183099, IMG submission 127788) | Microbial communities from bioreactor (seeded with anoxic lake sediment) at LBNL, California, USA - Biofuel metagenome 1 | ecosystem: Engineered > Bioreactor > Anaerobic > Unclassified ... | reverse complement strand
ATTTACAATATATTAATTATAAATGGATTCATTAATAGATTAATTATAATTTTCTATTATCAATCACTCGCTTAGCTTTACCTACGCGGATTTGTTTTCCAAAAAAAATAGATAATTGTTTTGCTACCATAATATTATGATTTACAATATATTAATTATAAATGGATTCATTAATAGATTAATTATAATTTTCTATTATCAATCACTCGCTTAGCTTTACCTACGCTTCGTTCTATGCTGCGGGGCTCAACTATTTTAACATCTACTCCAAGTCCAAGAACGCTTTGCAAACGTGATGTAATCCGCTTTCTCAATGCAAGCATTTTATTTATTTCATCGGAATAATACTCAGGACGAACTTCAACCTTCAGTTCCATTCTATCGGTATTGTTTACACGATCGATGGTAAGCAGGTAATGTGGTTCAAATTCCGGCAATTCAAGTATAACAGCTTCTATTTGTGTAGGGAATACGTTCACACCACGAATAATAAGCATATCGTCACTTCTTCCCAGAATACGATCCATACGTACTAATGTACGACCACATTCGCATTTTTCATAATGAAGGGCTGTTAAGTCTTTGGTACGATAACGTAAAAGTGGCATACCCTCTTTAGTTAAGTGAGTAAAGACTAATTCTCCGGGCTGACCGGCTTCCACTGGTTCAAGTGTATTAGGATCTACTATTTCAGGGAAGAAATGGTCCTCATTGAGGTGAGTACCGCTCTGATGTTCGCATTCAAAGCCAACGCCAGGACCTGAGATTTCACTTAATCCATATATATCGTAAGCCTTTATTCCAAGCTTTTCCTCAATCTCTTTACGCATGCTCTCTGTCCATGGTTCTGCACCAAAAGCACCCGCTTTAAGCTTGAAGTCTTCTCTTGGAATACCGGAATCTTTGATAGCATCAGCTATAAAAAGTGCATATGAAGGAGTACAGCATAGCACTGTGGTACCAAAATCGTGCATCAATTGAATTTGCTTATCAGTATTTCCACTAGACATAGGAATAACAGATGCTCCAATGTTCTCTGCACCATAATGTGCTCCAAGCCCACCGGTAAATAGTCCGTAACCGTAAGCTATCTGAAAGATATCTTTATTATCGGCACCATAAGCAGTAAAACAGCGGGAAAGACATTCAGTCCACAGCGACAGGTCCTTGCGTGTATAGCCCACAACTGTTGGCTTTCCGGTAGTACCGGATGAACCATGAATTCGTACAATCTGTGACATAGGTACAGCACAAAGTCCGAATGGATAATTATCCCGAAGATCAGTCTTAGTGGTAAATGGAAGTTTAACGATATCTTCTATTCCATTAATATCATCTGGGGTAAGACCCAATTCCTGCATTTTTTTTCGGTAGAAAGGTGTGTTGTGGTATACATACTCCACCATCTTTTTTAATCTGATGCTCTGAATTTTGCGAAGTTCTTCGCGGTTCATGCATTCGATACTTTCATTCCAAATCATTTTATTTCGCTATGTTTTTATAGTTTTGTATCCCTTTTTGCGATAAACTGATGCAAAGTAACGAAATAAATTGGAAAAACTATTATTTGTGAACAGATAATTAAAACACACCGATGAATAGAGAAATTCTATCGATTAGTGCTTTTTCAATGTTCCGGCTTCTTTTTTAAATCATAAAAGAGATATTTTTATTCCCTTGTACAAAAGAATGTATTGTTCTGTACAAAAGAATGCATTGTTTTGTACAGAACAATACATTCTTTTGTACAGGAAGACAATAATCATTCGCGGGCTTTTTAAAATTCTACTAGTTAATACTCCAAAATAACTTCTATAGCCATCCTTTTTATATAGTAAAATGTGTAACTTTACGGTTTTTAAAGATGAATACAAGATGGATTTTGAACTAACATCAGACTATCAGCCCACAGGTGACCAACCGGATGCTATTGCTCAGCTAACCGAAGGTATTAACGGAGGACTTCCCGCACAAACGCTGCTTGGAGTAACAGGCTCAGGTAAAACGTTTACTGTTGCAAATGTGATTAAAAACGTAAATAAGCCAACCTTGATATTAAGCCATAACAAGACCTTGGCAGCACAGCTTTATAGTGAATTTAAAAGTTTCTTCCCTCAAAATGCAGTAGAATATTATGTTTCTTATTACGATTATTACCAGCCCGAAGCCTATCTTCCGGGTAGTGACACGTATATTGAAAAGGATTTAGCAATCAACGATGAGATAGATAAACTGAGACTGGCGGCCACATCTGCTCTTCTTTCAGGGCGTAGGGATATTGTGGTTGTGTCTTCCGTATCGTGTATTTACGGTATGGGAAACCCATCCGACTTTTATAATAATGTAATTGAAATAGAGCGCGGACGAGCCATGAACAGAAATGTTCTCCTTCGTCGTTTAGTAGACAGTCTTTATTCCCGCAATGACGTGGAACCGAATCGTGGTAATTTCCGGGTAAAGGGCGATACCATTGATATTTTTCTTGCATATTCGGACAATATATTAAGAGTGGTGATGTGGGGAGATGAGATAGATTCTATAGAAGAAGTTGATCCGCTCTCAGGACTTAAAATCACATCTTTTGATAACTATAAAATATATCCGGCCAATCTCTTTATGACTACTAAAGAGAGCACATTAGGAGCTATTCATCAGATAGAAGATGATTTAACCCAACAAGTAAAATTCTTCGAATCCATAGGAAGACCTTATGAGGCAAAGCGCATATATGAACGTGTTACTTACGATATGGAGATGATTCGTGAACTGGGACATTGTTCGGGCATTGAGAATTACTCCCGTTACTTTGACGGCAGGGAACCAGGCACTCGTCCTTATTGTTTGCTGGACTTCTTTCCCGACGATTTCCTTATTGTAATAGATGAAAGCCATGTTAGTGTGCCTCAAATAAGGGCAATGTATGGGGGTGACCGTGCCCGCAAAACAAACCTGGTGGAATATGGTTTCCGCCTTCCGGCTGCCATGGACAACCGCCCTCTGAAATTTGAAGAATTTGAGACTCTTGCCAAACAAGTTATTTATGTTAGTGCCACTCCTGCCGATTATGAGCTGGTAAGAAGTGAGGGGATTGTTGTGGAACAGGTTATCAGACCTACCGGACTTCTGGATCCTATTATTGAAGTAAGGCCAAGCATTAATCAGATTGATGATCTTATGGAGGAGATTCAGCGGACCATTGAAATGGAAGAGCGTGTGCTTATTACTACACTAACCAAACGAATGGCAGAAGAGCTAACAGAATTCTTACTGGGCAACGGCGTTAAATGTAATTATATCCACAGTGATGTGGAAACTATGGAACGGGTAAAGATTATGGAAGATCTCCGCTCAGGCATTTACGATGTACTTATTGGAGTGAACCTTCTTCGTGAAGGGCTCGACCTTCCGGAAGTTTCTCTCGTGGCTATTCTTGATGCTGACAAGGAGGGCTTCCTCCGCTCCCATCGTTCACTTACTCAAACAGCAGGACGTGCTGCCCGAAACGTTAATGGACGGGTAATTATGTATGCTGACAAGATGACCGATAGCATGAGGAAAACCATTGATGAAACAAATCGGCGCAGGGAAAAGCAGTTGGCCTATAATGAAGCCAATGGAATTATTCCTCAGCAGATTAAGAAAGCTATTAAGGCGTCTGTATTTGCCAGTGGAAATGAGCAGCAAATCAGTAAGGTACCTAAAGCATACGTGGAACCAACAGGTATAGATGTGGCTGCCGATCCTATTATTCGGTACATGAACAGGCCACAGCTTGAAAAGAATATAGAGAAGACTAAAAAACAAATGCGAGATGCTGCCAAGAAGCTGGAATTCCTTGAAGCTGCTCAGTACAGGGATGAACTGATTAAACTGGAGGATTTACTGAAGGAAAAGTTCCCGGTATAAACGCAGATAGCTTTGTATCTTAAAAGATAGTGCTGCGATACAGAATGTATAATTGCAATAATCAATAATAGAGCAGTGGTAATAAAAAAAGAGCCATCAAGGAATTACTTCCCGATGGCTCTTTTCAAAGTATAATATTAAAATTCCACAAGTATTCTGAACACTTTTCCAGGATTTGCAGCCCATTCTTCCATTGCACTTAAAGCATTTTCAGGAGTTACCACCTTAGAAATCAATTCATCTTTAGGACAAGTACCTTGTTGCAGGTATTTTGCCACAGCACGGAAGTCGGCAGGCAAAGCATTACGTGATCCGCGAATATCCAGTTCCTTCTGAACAAAGTATTTTGTCTGGAAAGAAACCTCACTCTTAGCATAGCCAATGCAAACCACACGGCCTGTAAATGCAACTTCATCTACAGCACTTCTGTAAGTAAAAGGACTACCTACAGCTTCAATAACAACATCCGGTCCCAGACCATCTGTCAGCTCAAGAAGACGCTCATGAACATTTTCGGTTCCTGAATTAATGCTGTAAGCTGCACCTACGCGTTTTGCCAACGCAAGCTTTTCATCATCAAGATCAATAGCAATAACTGTTGCACCACGTAAGGATGCTCTTACGATAGCGCCCATTCCAATCATTCCACAACCTATAACCATTACAACATCAATGTCAGTTACCTGAGCACGAGATACGGCATGGAAACCTACACTCATAGGTTCAATGAGTGCGCAATCTCTTGGAGTGGTATCGGCAGCAGGAATTACTTTAGACCATGGAAGGGCAAGATATTCTCCCATAGCTCCGTTGCGCTGTACGCCAAATGTTTCGTTGTGCTCGCAGGCATTCACTCTCCCATTACGGCAGGATGCACATTTACCACAATTGGTATATGGATTTACCGTTACACTCATCCCTACTTCAAATCCTGCAGGAACATCTTTTCCTATACTATCTATTACTGCACCTACTTCGTGACCGGGAATAATAGGAAGCTTCACCATTGGGTTTCTACCTAAAAAGGTATTCAGGTCGGAACCGCAGAAACCTACATATTTAATCTTAATCAAGATCTCGTCATCTTTGATGACCGGCTTGTTTACTTCCACCACCTTTAGTTCTCCGGGGGCTGTAATTTGAATCGCTTTCATATTTATCTTATTTTAAAAAACTCTGATTAATCAATAACTTTATAACCTTTCCAACCATAGAAGGCACAGAAAAGGAAGCATACCAACGGAATTGCATATGCAACATAATATATGTGCGAGTTAAGCTGCATAATGTAAGCCGTAATCTGTGGCAAACAGGCATTTCCTACAATAGCCATAACCAAAAATGCGGAACCGCTCTTGGTATTGGCACCTAAATCTTTCAATGCCAATGAGAACTGTGTGGGATACATAATGGACATAAAGAAAGAAATAGCCAACATAGCATAAAGTCCGGTCATTCCTCCGCAACACATAATGACTACACACAAACAAACATTGACAAGAGCATAGACAAGAAGCATGTCCTGTGGGCGGAACCTGGCCATGAGTAAAGTTCCAATCCATCTTCCACTTAAGAAACATAACATATATAAGCCAAAGAATGTTGTAGCCTGAGCTTCTTCGAGCCCTGCATAGGAACAACAATACACAAGGAATAGACTGTTAATAGCCGTCTGTCCGCCATTGTAAAAGAACTGAGCTATTACTCCCCAACGCAAATGCGAGCGTTTCAATACGCTGAAGTCAATCAGTTTACCCTTCTTACCTTCGCCTTCTACACTATCGCCTTCCTTGATCTTGGGCAAATGAGAGAAGACAAAAACAATAGCGATAACAATCAACGCAGCGGCAAGTACCAGATAAGGAACCTTCATTGAATCTGTTTCAAATTGAATGTATCCATCCCAACCGCCAATATAATCTGCCGGAATAGTATCACGTGTATAATGATTTCCACTCAACACCAATTTACTAAGAAACATGGCAGAGATGAAAGCCCCCAATCCGTTGAATGATTGTGCAAGGTTCAGTCTTCTTGAAGCCGTTGCAGGATTTCCTAATGCCGTAACATATGGATTTGCTGCTGTTTCAAGAAAACACATACCCGTAGCAATAATAAAAAAGATAGTGAGGTAAGCCCAATAAGCTTTAAATATAGCTGCAGGAAAGAAAAGTAATCCGCCAAAAGCAGCCAGCAACAAGCCAAATATTATACCCGACTTATAGCTATATCGCTTCATAAACATGGCGATAGGTATTGGGAAAATGAAATAAGCAAGCCAATAAGCTGTTTCTGTAAATGAAGCCTCGAAAGTGCTTAGCTCACAAGTTTTCATCAACTGCCTTATCATGGTAGGCAAAAGATTACTACTGATAGCCCATAAAAAGAATAAGCTAAAGATAAGTGCTAAAGGCAGCAGATTTGTTTTTTTAAAATTCATATTATTTTGTTGTGTTTTCTATTCGGACATATTTTTAATATAAGGTAACTCTACAAGATCCTTGAATCCATAGAAGGCTTCAGCATTCTTTCCAAGGAAAAGAGCTTTCTCATTGTAAGAAAGTTCATTTGATTTCAGAACAAAATCGTAAGACATCTTGTAAGTAATAGCCGTAATTGTGCGCGGATAATCTGATCCCCACATTAGTTTATGCATTCCTACCAGGTCGGCAGCTTCTTTAATAGCCTTCACCGCACCATTAAAAGGATAGAACTCATCATTGAACAGCCATGTTATTCCTCCCGATTCTATCATTACATTAGGATATCGTGCAAGTTTAATCTGCTCCAGCCAGTGAGGCATAGTAACCATACCAAAGTGTCCGATTGCAATCTTTAGATTAGGGCATTCCTTAATCACCTCTTCCAGTTCTCCGGTTTGTGTTGCTCCATCGGCCAAATCTATAGATAGTATTATTCCACGCTCTTCCATGTAACGGAACATCTGCATCATCTCTTCACAGTTGAGGTAAACCCTCCCCTCTTTGAGCAATAGTCTTTGTGCCGGAACCTTAATCGCTTTGAAGCCTGATGCTATCAGTTCCTTTGCCTGAGCAAAATATCCCGGACTACGGAACTCGCACATGCCACAAACAAAGAACCGATTAGGATACTTACGCATCACCTCAATCAGGTAGTCGTTTTGTATTCCGTCAATATATTCCTGCGTAACAACAGCAGCCGACACCTGAGCATAGTCCATGTTTGAAAGAAATACCTCAGCACTATTCTTTCCGTCAATCATAAACGGAGGAATCATTTGGCGGACTTCATCCATAAAGAATGAACGTCCGTTTTCCATGGTGCGGATAGGTAATCCATTAACCTCAGTATCTTGTTTCAGCCAAAGATGACTATGAGCATCTATTATTTTAAAATCTAACTTAAAGTCCATATAACTCCTCCAGACTTAAGAATTGGCCCAGCTTACACGCTTTTGATCGCCAATAATATCCTGAACCTCTTCAACTAATTTCCAGTCGATTGGTTCATTTACAAATTCAATATTCTTGAGAACATTAGCCGGATTAGCAGAACTAAACAAAGTACTTGCAATACGTGGATTGCTCACTGAGTACTGAATAGCCAGTTTTTCAATAGGATAATTCTTTGAAGCACAGTGCTGAGCAGCCTTTGTACAAGCTTCTACCAATGAAGCTGGAGCTGGATGCCAATCTGGAACACCTCTTAGAGAAAGTAAACCCATTGACAGTGGAGATGCATTGATAACACCAACATTCTTTGATTCAAAATAATCAAGGAAATCGGCTAGCTTATCATCATTGAGGCAATAGTGGCAGAAGTTAAGTACACTTTCCACAGTTCCTTCGGGTACACGATCAATCACCCACTTCAGGTTCTCTAATTGAAGATCGGTGATACCAACATGTTTCACGATTCCTTTTTCACGCAAAGCAACTAAAGCAGGAAGTGTTTCGTTAACAACCTGATTCATATCAGAAAACTCAATGTCGTGTACGTTAATCAAGTCAATGTAATCAACATGAAGACGCTCCATACTTTCATAAACACTCTCAGTAGCTTTCTTTGCTGAATAATCCCACAAGTTTACTCCGTCTTTTCCATAACGGCCTACCTTAGTAGAAAGATAATAATCTGAACGGGGAATATCTTTTAATGCTTTGCCTAATACAGTTTCGGCCTTGTAATGTCCGTAATATGGAGATACATCGATGAAGTTTAATCCGTTCTCTACTGCTGTGAATACAGCTTTGATTCCTTCTGCTTCGCGAATATCATGAAATACACCACCTAATGATGAAGCTCCAAAACTAAGACTGGATACTTTCATTCCTGTCTTTCCTATTTCCTTGTAATCCATAGTATTAATGTATAAATTTTATTTTGAACCAAATGTATATGATTATTGCTGATGTAGTTTAACTTCATCCGGAAAAAGCTACGCAAAGCTTTGCGTAAAGTCAAATATTGGCTAAAAACAAAATTAATTTCAATAAATAGCCTATATTTGCATGAACGAAAAAGTGCAATGATCAAGAAAAGACATGTATCTCTAAAACATTTAGCAGCAGAACTAGGAGTCTCTATTTCAACTGTTTCAAGGGCTTTAAAGGGAAGTCCTGAGATTAGTCTGGATATGATTGAGCGTGTAAAGGCACTGGCTAAAGAATTGAATTACCGTCCCAACCCATTTGCTATCAGCTTACTGAAAGATAACTCCAAGGATTATTGGAATTATTGTACCTGATATTGTTACACATTTCTATTCTTCCATAATTAGTGGCATAGAAGATGTGGCCACGCGAAATGGCTATTTCGTGATTATTACCTCCTCTTACGAGCAATACGAACGCGAAAAGCAATGTGTGGATCATCTTGTAAACACAAGAGTTGAAGGTATTATAGCTTGTTTGTCGCAGGAAACAGAAGATTTTAGCCATTTTGAGGACTTGGCGAATGCCAATATTCCACTTATCTTCTTTGATAGAGTTTGTCTGACTGACCTATTCTCTTCCGTTGTTGCCGATAATAGTGAATCAGCGAAGCAGGTTACCCTCCATTTGTTAGAGAACAATTCCAGACGGATTGGCTTTATTGGCGGTTCTAATCATCTGGATATTGTAAAGCAAAGGAAACATGGTTATCTGGAAGCATTGAGAGAAAAAGGAATCCCCATTGAACGTGAGCTGGTAGTTTGTGAAAGAATGACTTATGATGAAGGCAGAGAGGCTGCACGCAAACTGCTTTCCCTGCCTAATCCGCCGGATGCAATTGTTGCAATGAACGACAGTCTGGCCTTTGCAGCAATGAAAGAAATAAAACAGCAACATCTGCGCATTCCTGAGGACGTAGCTTTGGTTGGTTATACTGACGAATTACATTCTTGCTATGTGGAGCCCAATCTGACTGCCGTTACTCACCAGACATACAAAATGGGAGAAGCTGCATGTAACTTGCTGCTTAGTGAATTAAAAGATGGAGGGGAAATAAAACAAATAGTTATTCCCACCCAACTTCAAATAAGAGATTCTTCCATTAAAATTCAATAAAAGTCGTGCAACTCACGCATGTCGCGCAAACCGTTCTTAAATTATTAATAACCAACAAAATAAAAAGCGCGTGACTTCTGTGTTGAAGCCGCGCGATTAAATATTAAATCCAGGCGTTTACGATTTCGGCAACATACATTTGATGAAAGTTGCCGTGTGTATCGTACCATCTTTCAATAAATCCCTGATCGGCAAAGCCTTCTTTCTTAATTGTGTCTGAATAAAGTTTTTTACATTCCAGGGTTAATCGGGATTGTTCAAAGGTAACATTACCAAGTTCAGTAAAATGAGGAACCAGCCCGGTTTCCTTTATTTTATCAATATCACGTCCGGACTTGCTGCCGCAGATCTTATGAATATCTTTGTTATCCTTTCCCAAAAAAGAAATGGTGAATAAGTCTTTTTTCTCAATGAATTCAAACGTATATCGTTCGGGACGGATAAATACATAAACTACCGGTTTATTCCAAAGATATCCTATGCCACCCCAACTGGCAGTCATCATGTTAAACTTCTCTTTATCTCCTGCTGCTATAAGCATCCATTCATTGGCAATTGTTTCAAAAAAGTTTTCTGTTAGTTGGTTTGGTTCTATTCTTTCCATTCTGATTTCTTTTTAATTGTAGTTAAAAAAATAATTATATCCTATAAACATTCTGAATTAAAACAATATTCTTTGTTTAATAGTGATAATTCCTAATTGCTAAATATAAGCATAATAATTGAATAACAGTATTTTACTTAAGTAACACATTATGGCAAACAAAAGTTCTTACTATCAATAAACGTTCTCTTCTTAAAGGGCTAAGTAGTTATTATGAAAAAAGATAAATAGCGAACACTATTCTTCCTCTTCCTTTTCTTCTTCAATGATTCTTGCCGTTTCCACCTTTTCCAATCGGGCTCTAAGCTTTGGCATGGCAGACTGGCGAATACGCAGTGTCATTACACAATCCATATCGTAAGATTGACTAAGAATTTCCGGTTCTTCTTCTTTTACCACCCGCATTATATCATTCATAAAAGGATATTCAAAGGAAACGGTTATGTCTTCGTCTACAGTCTTTTCAATAATAGTGGCATTAGTTATTGATTCTGCAGCAGCAGCTTTATAAGCTACAATCAAACCACTGGTTCCCAGCTTTATTCCTCCAAAGTAACGAACTACAATAATTAGAATATCCGTCAGTTCATTGGAATTTATTTGTCCAAGAATGGGTTTACCAGCCGTACCGGAAGGTTCTCCATTATCATTTGCACGAAAATCTTTCCGTTCATGTCCCAGCATATAAGCATAACAAACATGGCGGGCATCGTAGTATTTCTTTTGGTATTGTTCGAGATAGCTTTTTATCTCTTCAACGGTACGCACAGGTATGGCAATAGCTATAAACTTACTCCGCTTTTCAGTATAAATACTTTCAGAAATTTCGGTTATTGTTTTATAAGTATCGTCGTTTACCATAGATTACACAAATATCATGGATTAATAATAAAAAAAGATTCACCACAGATTACCAGATTTCGCCATTATCCCAATAGAATAAATGTTGCAATCCACGTAATCTGTGGTGAAAGTATAAATTAGCTCAGTTTGTGGATAACCAATCCTGAACGGAGTTTTGGTTCAAACCAAGTTGTTTTAGGCGGCATAATATTACCACTATCTGCAATATCCATCAGTTGTTTCATGGAAACAGGATAGAGTGCAAGCGCTACTTTCATTTCGCCACTGTCTACTCTCTTGCTCAATTCACCCAAGCCACGGATTCCTCCTACGAAATCAATCCGTTTGTCAGAACGAAGATCCTTGATGCCAAGTACTTCGTCAAGAATCAAGTTAGATGAAATGGTTACATCGAGCACACCAATAGGATCATTATCGTTGTAAGTTCCTTGTTTTGCAGTAAGGCTGTACCATTTCCCTTCCAAATAAACGGCGAAATTATGCAAAGCATTAGGTTTATAAATCTCTGCTCCCTTTTCTTCTACAATAAAGTTCTTCTCCAATGCAGCAAGGAAAGCTTGTGAAGTCAATCCATTAAGGTCTTTTACCACACGGTTATAATCAATAATTGTCAACTGATTAGCCGGGAAACAAACAGCCATAAAGAAGTTATATTCTTCATCTCCTTTGTGATTAGGATTCTGTTTTGCTTTCTCGGCACCTACCAAAGCAGCCGCTGCCGAACGATGGTGACCATCGGCAATGTACAAAGAAGGCATTGCTGCAAATTGCTTTGTAATAGTATCAATGTCAGCATCTTCATCTATTATCCAGAACTGATGACCAAAGCCATCACCGGGAGCAATAAATTCATTAACTGGCTTGTTTGCAGTATACTTCTTTACAATAGTATCTAATTCGGCATTATCAGGATAAGCAAAGAACACTGGTTCAATGTTTGCATTATTCACGCGAACATGTTTCATTCGGTCTTCTTCCTTATCGCGACGGGTAAGTTCGTGCTTCTTTATAGATCCGTTCATATAATCGGCAACAGAAGCACAAACAACCAAACCATACTGAGTTTTGCCG
>Ga0183099_1001755_pt1 | contig 11980 bp, 20 predicted proteins | sample Biomet1_FD_127788 | JGI IMG/M metagenome (GOLD analysis project Ga0183099, IMG submission 127788) | Microbial communities from bioreactor (seeded with anoxic lake sediment) at LBNL, California, USA - Biofuel metagenome 1 | ecosystem: Engineered > Bioreactor > Anaerobic > Unclassified ... | reverse complement strand
TTCCCTTAATTTGTTGCCCTTAACGCCGGGCCGCGACCTGTTTGAGGCAGGCTCTCTTCCGTGTTATGTTGTGATTGCCTAGAAAACAACCAACACGGAGAACATCTATGACGCAGAAGCAAGGCGGAAATGCTCAGGTTCCTTACAGGCCTGTTCAGCCGCCAGCGCAGCAGCAACCAACCAAAAAAGACTGATTAAAAGGGTCCAGCCATGAACAACATCAAGTTCGATATCAGATACTCGTTTCACCTTGAAACCATGCATGCCACTTTGTGTAACAGAATTGACAGGGCACTGACATTCAGCCAGCTGGTGCTCAGTTCGTCTGTCTTCGCAAATGTTGAGCATGTGGCAATAATTGGTGCTCTGATGGCTGTTTTGGCTGCCCTTTCGTTTGTTTATCAATTTAGTGCGAGTGCCATGAAGGCCAATATTCAGGCTAAAAATTACAAAGCGATGCTTTACAGCAATGACAATGATGATCAGCTCAAAGCCAAATTCATTTCCTGCCAAGACAATGACAGCGATGCTTTTGGTGTTCTCAGAAATGCTGCTCATATCCGTGCCTCTATCGCTTGTGAAATTGCTGACTCATATCAGCTTTCTCGTTTTGAAAAGTTCGCCGCTTGGTTAGCTGGCGACCTTCCCTCTTAATTCCTGTTATCTGTGCCAGCTATGTAATTTGAGCCGCCCTGATAACCTGTATTTGTTTTTATTACCGTGCTTTATTTATTTCCCCCGTAGCAATGCGGGGGCTATTTAGCTAAATGGAACTCTCGAACGTTGGCACCAGTGCTTTTAATCAGACCAATCACCTGCTGTGCTACTTCAGTCCCTATCCGCTCAATTGCTGAATGCTCTAACCGATCGATAACACCATCAGCCCGCGCCTGATAAATCGTCTGCATCATTTGCCCAAACACTGACTGGATGAGCATCACTTGATCAGCAAGCTCTTCGTCGTTCATCGAGCCAGCAGGAATATCCACAAGCACCTTCCCACGTAGATGAGCCCACGCATCAATGATCCCGTTATCGTCAGCCAGTTCGGTAATGGCCACCGCTTCGCCGAGGCTTAAATGATGGGTGTCACAATCAGGATTCAGCTTGTTTGCCATCACCACTGGTGATTTACCTAACTGGCGAGCCAGTTCACTGATATTGCTTCTGTGTCCCAGTTCTTGGGCTGCCACCAGCACATCAGGTAAAAGAGTGATGTGCTTTACCGTGTTATTCCCTGTTTTGTTTGTCATGATTCATCTCGCTGGCTGTGCTAACCTTTGGTTATGGCGTTAACAATCTCATTGCCATTGCCTGACAGTGGTAAATTTTTAAGCTGAGTTTTTGTTAAACCGGCCTTTTTAAGCGCTGGAACCCACTGTGTAGGTACTTTCCCGCGATTAAATGCTCTAACAACTGCGGTACCAGAGATGTTTAATGCTCGTGATATCGCTGCTTTTGAGCCGAAATAATGAAGCAGTTCTTCCATTTTGGGGTCCTGTATGCTTTCCCACAGCATGAATACTAACTAGCAGTTATTATTATATCAAGAAACTTAAACTTTATTTTTATTGCCTCAATATTAACCGAGTGTTAGTTTATGAATCGGAATACAGAAGAAATGGCTCGATATGAGGCCGACAAAATAGCTTTCGCTAAGCGTTTGAACCAAGTGCTGGATCAGATGGGTTGGCCTGTTCGCGGAAGAATTGCAAAGTTAAAGCGGTCATTGCGCGATCCCATATCTGAAGTCGGTGCAGGTAAATGGCTGAACGGCGATTCATTGCCTGAATTAAAACGTATTAGTGATTTGTCACGGATAACTGGAAAAAGTGTTCAGTGGTTACTGACAGGCGTTGATGTTGGCGAGAACAATAATATAGAGCCATCACCATTCCCTGTTTACCAGGTGCCACTGATTTCATGGGTGAGCGCTGGAATGTTATGTTGTACTGGTGATGTGCCATCTGCAGATATGGCAGAGGTATATGAGACAAGCCCCGTAAAAGTAGGCTCTCGTGCGTATGCACTTTACGGTAAAAGGTGATTCGATGACCAGCCTATCAGGCGGGAAAAGCTATCCAGATGGGGTGGTGATCATTGTTGACCCAGATGTAGAGGCTAAGCCGCCATGTCGCGTAATTGCGCGAGTTGGTGATGAAACCACTTTCAAAGAACTTGTAGTAGATATGGGGCAATGGTATTTGAAGCCATTAAACCCACAGTACCCAATGATCAAGGTAGATGAGCGCGTCAGCATCTGCGGGGTTGTTAAGTGTACAGTTATGAAAGAGTAGTGTTATTTGATCATGCAGGCTTAGTGTTCTAAGTCTGCCAGACTATTCAATGTTGGTATCTTTTAGCGAAACATCAGACACCGAATCACCATCAAAATATACATATTCTTTATTCCCCCAATCACGAACATATGTCCATTCCTCTCTAAGCCCATATTTAGTGGTTACCTGTTTTTTCCTATCAGGATCCCCCCAGGACTTAACAACATCTTTCGCAGACATTCCTTCAATAACTCGATGCTGTCTAATGGCATCTGAGTTGGCTCGATCAGATGCACTAGCCTCCTGCGCTCGATTAGCGGCCGCCACCTCAGCGTTATATCTGGCTTCCGCGTCTGCTGCTGTCTGAGCTTGCAATTTTTCCAGTTCTTCCTGCTTAGTTTTTTGCTCTGCGGACGACATTTCATTTTTTTGAAACTGCCCAATCACTTTAGATTTATTACCAGCACATGGTCTATCTTGGAATGTATCTCCACATTGATAAATCTGGCCAGCTTGCGCGTTAAACATAGTAAGCAGGGCCACCAGCACCCCATAAAATACATACAGCATGATCACGCCTCCTTGTGGCAGAACGGACAAACTCTGGCGGCTTCCTTCATGCTTTCAAAACAATGTGGGCATGGAATTCTGGTTCTATCTTTAAGGTATACAGCCATAACCAAGCCTACAGGCTCAAATACAAAGCCTAATAGTGCGCCATTTAGCTTATTCAATTTATGCCTGCCCATTACTGCTCCGGCAATCCCAAACAGAATCATTGACGCCAACTGATAATAAGCCAGAGTTTCTGAATGCCTTCCAAACCTGACTACTACGAATATCGCCCATGCAACAGCAGCTACAACCTTTATTACCTCTGTAGCATCCAATTGAAATTGAGTCGCTTTGATGGTCTTTAACAGCACGTCATTAGTGATTTTTTGTCCCTCACTATCCTTCGCTGGTGTCTGATCCATATACGCCATAGGTCATCCCTTTCGCTTAACGGCAATTTACTAAAGATTACACCACGCTCCATTCAGCGCCTATATACACTCAAACAAAAAATACTAACCAGCAGTTATTGACAGAATTCAAACTAATAGTATGCTAACTGTCAGTTAGGTTATTTCATGTGGCACCCCAGCAGAAGGTGGGCAACATCTGCAACAGGGCTCGCAGCCTCCACAGCTCTCCTCTGGGAAGGGAAACCGACCAGAGTGCAATCTGGAAAAATAGCGAGTGACCTGCTGACGTGGGAAAGACCTCAGAGTGTTGCTGCACACAGCTGGTGGAAGTCCAGCACACAACTGTGATTGCACTAGCGATCAAGGCATAAGTGGCGGTTTGATTCCGTTTCCATGAGTAATTCATGTCATGGCGTTGAGTAGCGATAAGCGTCCGTTCGATTCGGACACCGCGAAGTGCAATCACAGTTGTGTTCGTAGCGCAACCTGACCACCAGCAGCAACCTGGTGGCGCTCAATTCAAATACCCGGCTGGCTCGGTTAGCCAGCACCTATATCAAGCGAGGTGTTCATGGACAAACCTGATTTGCCAGCTGGCTGGAAACAATCTCAATCAAACGGCTGGGCAATGCGGCTGCACAGAGAGTCCAGAACACCAGCTAAAGCGACGAAAGCAGATATGAAACGGCATGAAGTCCGCCGCGCCATAGAAAACATCAAAGAAGATCTGGAACTGGCAAGGGAGTCATCACTATGAGTAAACCAATATCTCAAGAACGCATCGACCTTGCTAATCAGGTCCAGTCGTTAGCCAAGCAATACACCTCCAAAGAGGTCGCTGTAATCACTGGTAAGTCTCAGCCATACATTAAATCGTTGGCTCAAGATTTCGGCATCAACTTCTTTCAGCCAAAGCTCGATGATCATGACATCTATTTGATTCGTGAAGTTCGTCGCCAATACGGCCTTGGTTTGGCAGAAATAGCAGAGAAGTTTGAAATCAGCACCGGCTTCGCTTGCCGTGTATGTGCAGGCATCAAGAAACCATCCAAAGCACAACTGGCTTTAGCCTAAGGCAGATCGCCATGCACCCACGCGAATTCATTGAGAAAAACATCACTCAATTGTTGCAGAAGGATGGTTATGTCGGCGTTGCTCTCAGTGAAGGCGTGAAGGCGTCACTGCGTTACTTCGATAACCAACCCGTTTTCAGACCAGGTAAATGCTTCGATGACTGCCTTGCAGTTGGTAAACGAGAAGCCAAGTCATACAAGCGATTGATGGACCAGCAGCTGAAGAAGGCCGAACAGGATGCCAAAGCCGCTGCAAAACAAAAACAACCAGTCAGAGGTAGAAATGAACGACTACGCCCAGCGGCTTGCTGAACTACAGCAACAGCCAGACCATGAGCTGAAACAAATCGGTGACCAGTGGCAAACACCAGAAGCTATTGCTCATGGTTTATTTTGGCACTTTGGCCCTAAGATTGGCCCCGTTGTTCTTGACCTGTTCGCCAGTGATGCAAATGCCTTGGCTCCTAACTATTACACGGCTGAAATAAATGCACTGACTCAGGAATGGGCTAATGATTTGCGCCAGCTCGGCGGCGCGGCGTTCGCTAACCCACCTTACTCTCGCCCGTGTTTTGATGCAGACGGGACCCCAATTACCGGAATAGAGCATGTGTTGCAATATTGCCGGGAACAGCGCGAACAAGGCGCAAAGATCATGCTGGTGCTGAAAGCCGCTACAAGTGATGGTTGGTGGCCAGAAGATGCAGATTTCATTCAGTTCATATCAGGGCGTATCGCTTTCCAAGCACCGGATTGGTATGTCCCTCATGATCCGAAAAAAGATAAACCATCATCAAGTGGGTTTGCTTCTGCAGTGATCATCTTCGATAAAGATTGGAAATGGGAACGCAGACCAATAGAGCGCCTGAACCGCAATGATCTTGAAACCCAAGGCCGCATGATCATGAACATGATCGAGAGCCGCGCCACTGTAATTGCAGAATCAATGCTGCCAGTTGTCGAAGAAATAGAGCCATCAGTAACAACTGAACAAGCACCTATTGAAGAGTCAGATTGTCAGTTAGCCGAACTGGCCGATGACAATTACCAGCTCGATCTGGAAGCCCACGAAGAGCCCGATCTTACCTATGCAGACAAAACGCTGGATGAACTCGAACTGGAGTTTAAAGGTAATTCACTAGCATGCGGAAGTTGGAATCGCTTTGTTGCAGAGACGACAGTGCGCTTTGGCTTTCCTGACAAGTACAGTCATCGGGAAGTTATGTTTGTCCTCACATCTATTGATACCGATGGCGAGATGACCGGCACGACAGAAGACCAAAAACTGCTTATCAATAATTTCACCATGGCATTAAACGAAGCAGAAAAGCGACTGACACTGACAAATGAACAGCGTCTGGATGCTCTCGCAGCACTCACTAAGCATATCAATAGCAACCAATTACCTCCGCTGTTTGAGCAGGTAAAGATCATTCGCGCAGCCTTATTGGCAGATCACCCAACAGAAACAGACATTGCTCATGAGTTATCAGGTAATTCCGAACCACTGCCAGAAGTGTCATCTGAAGTTCAGGAACACCAAGGTCCGGGTGAAGTCATGCAGAAGATTGATGGTGACACTCTTCCAGATACATCAGCGGAACAAGAAGAGTCAGCAACTAACGAATGGATATAGCGAAATCAATAACTGAATGGCTGCGAGAACAATACATGCAGCTGGAAGACTACCCTGATCTGGATGAAGACCTTAAAGAGGAAATTATTGAGAAAACAATTCGGGCTATTAAAGATATCAATGATGAATATTCATCAAAACCTAACGCGCCGAAAGCTGAAATATTTATCGATGATTACTTTTCTTCAAAACCAAATATTCGCACTTACATGAACATTCGATCACTTCGTGCGGCATTTCGCTCATTAGTCCACACATCAATGAAAGAGGTCGCCCATGTCTAGAGGCGTAAACAAAGTAATTATCGTCGGCAACCTCGGCCAAGACCCAGAAGTTAGATATATGCCTAACGGTAATGCTGTTGCGAACATAACAGTGGCCACCAGCGAAAGCTGGAAAGACCAGCAAGGCCAGAAACAGGAGCGCACCGAGTGGCATCGTGTTGTTCTGTATAAGCGACTGGCTGAAATTGCTGGTGAATACCTGAAGAAAGGTTCGAAAGTCTATCTGGAAGGCCGACTCAGAACCCGAGAATGGCCGGATCAACAAGGTGTGAAGCACTACACCACAGAGATTATTGCCAATGAACTGCAAATGCTCGATGGCAAACCAGCTGGCGGTTGGGGACAACCATCAGGCCCAGCGAATAACCAACCGGTCAGTAACAGTGCTCCACCAGCACAGAGCGGTGGTTACAACTACGCAGCTGGACGACAACAACCAATGTCTAACGAACCACCAATGGATTTCGATGATGACATTCCTTTTGCGCATCCGTTCCTGCAATACCCTGAACTGATATATGCGATTTGAGGTGACAGTATGACAATTAAAGAAGTTGAAGTTGTTCGCGATCAATATGGCTATTGGACGCATCCTGATTATCCATCTCATTGGGGTGAAGATACCACTGAAGAAGAAGTAAATAAGTGGTTTAGCGATAACAAAATAAAGTCGGTTGATGTTTGGCTGCAGGATGAAGATGAGCCGCTTTCTGAAAAATATGCGGCAGGTGAAATTTATGCCAACGATTGGAATCCAAAAAAGCCAACAGAAGATTCATTTCTGTTGTTCATTACCGACACAGAAGATGGATGCTTGGCATTGTTTGCTACTCCTATTCAGGAGGCAGCATGAGCCATACACCAGAACCATGGGTATTGTTTGAAGTTGGCGACCGCTTCAAACATAAATGCCCTGCATCCAGTGACAGAACCTCAATCCTCACCATAGCCACGGAAGATGAGGTGCAATTTGGTGCCGTCTACAGCGATGAAGATGCCCGCCGTATCGTTGCGTGCGTCAATGCCTGCGCTGGTATGCGCAATGATGAGTTGGAAGGGGGATTACTGCTGTCAGTTATGAGTAGCAACATTGAGCGGCTTGAAATTGAGCGCGATAAATTGCTGTCGGTAATTGGTGAAGCTGAAAATATCACTGTTGAATCAATCAAGCGTGTGCGGGCTGCACATGCGCCATGCACTGATCTTACTCTCAGAGCTGAGAAACTATTGCAGTCCATCAAGCAGATAAAAGGTGATTGAAGTGGACGAACAAGCGTTAGAAATTGCCGCTAAAGCTATATGGGAAAGTGAGCCGCATCATTTACTCGCTGCTGGCGGCCATCCCGTTAAGTGGGAAGAACAGTGCAGCAGCATAAAGCGTAGCGTGACACGCCAAGCAAGGCTGGCTATACGGGCATATCAGAAAGCAACAGGGGCTAATAATGAGTAAGTCATATCAGTTAAATCAAATTCAATTGGTTAGCGCGATTAATGCTGAGTTATCGCGCCAGATACCTAACCTACCATTTGAACCGCGTTTTTATAACAGCGTCATCAAGGCGGCCACTTCAATTTGTGATGAGTTGAGTAAGCCAATCGTTAAAGCCACTAAAGGCATGGGCTTACAGGCATGGCTTGATAGTGATGATGTGGGGATGTCCAGTAAGTTTATGGCTGGTGTTCTATCTGGCCGTATAACTGCTGAATCAGCACAACCACACTACCCGCGGGATGGCGCTGATTTTGGTCGTTGCGTCCGATTGCTTGAGGCGGTGCCGGAGTTCGTTGGATTGTTACCCTGCATGAAGCAGCAAGGGCCGAATTGGGCGGCGCTAGTGGATATTTGGGACATGCTAACTGAGCTGTACAACACCGATCGGGGAGAGGATTTATACGCCCGCATGATGATTGCCTACGGTGATTTGTGATGATGTTGTGATCACTAAGCAAAGAATGTCAAAAACTGAGTTTGATGTATTACCTGAATATACAGGTTAAGGATGGAGAATGATGGAAACAGCAAATCAGTTGTCCGCAGCAGGAATGATCATCATCCCAATGGATTGCGTTCCTCTCGGTGTTTATTGCCAACTGTGCAGAGAAAATCGTGAGCGTATCAATAAACGGATCCAGCGTGGCATATGGCGTATTGGGGAAGAAATACTTGAAGTTGATGGGACTAAAGAACGATGGGTTGATCTAAGGAAGGTGGCACAATGGGCGAGAAAAAATCAAAGCTCCCTCGAGGTATAACAATCAGGGAACATTCCGCCGGGCAGACAATAAATATCACATTTACCTATAAGGGGGTTCGTTGCCGAGAGCCCCTTTCAAATCTTCCGGTAACACCAGTAAACATCAAATATGCCGATCGGCTGAAATCGGAGATTCAGGGAAAGATAGAACGGAATACGTTCTTATATGCTGACTACTTCCCTACTTCGCCAAGTTAAAAATATTCGGAGTCGCAAAGACTTCATCAACTGTATTGGACTATTTGAATTCTTATCTGGATACCTGCGAAACCAGAGGACTATCCCCGTCTACAATTCGCGGATATGGGAAATGTCTGAAGGCGCTGTCATCGATGCATAAACTGATGATCACCGAATTGACGCCGGCAATTATTAAGAACTGGATAACCAGCACAACGACAACAACAGCTAAAACAACCAGGAACATACTGTCATTCCTAAGGTCATCAATAGATGAAGCGGTTACTGATGGATTGCTGGCGATGAACCCGGTTTCGCTAGTGAATGTCGGGCGCTACAAAGAAACTTCGGACGCCAGTTCAGCTCCCTCTCGGGAAGTTGATCCGTTCTCACCTGTTGAAGTGAAAGCAATCTTGGATTCAGCAGGTAATGTTCAGTGGATGAATCTTTTTCAGTTTGCTTTTGAGACAGGCATGCGCTCGTCAGAATTGTGTGCTTTGCGGTGGAAGGATATCGATTTTGTTGGAAAGTCGGCTTCTGTTTCCTGTGCAATGGTCGTCGGCGTCATAAAAGGAACCAAGACTAAAGCTGGTACCAGAACCATTGAACTAAGCAGTGATGCATTATCAGCATTGGCAGATCAGAAACGATTCACATTTTTGCACAGTGAGTATGTGTTTCATGATCCGAAGACCGAGCAGCCCTGGGCTGGCGCGGATGCTATACGGAAAAAAGCATGGGTGCCGACACTGAAAAAGGCTGGCGTCCGTTACCGGCATCCATACCAAACTCGGCATACCTATGCGACTAAACACGTTAGCCAGGGAAGGAACTTATTCTGGTTAGCTAGTCAGATGGGGCATAAAGGACCCGAAATGCTGTTCAGGCATTACGGTTCATACATGAAAGAATATGATGGAAAAACGGCGATGACTGCCGACATCAAATAGGATAATCCACGTACACACCAAGGAACTAAAAAGATCCGCATTTGAGCCGCAAGCCACCAGAGAAAATAAAAGTTCTTTGAATACATGCGGTTAAAAAACTTTGATGGCGGGTTCAAATCCCGCCAGCTCCACCAAACTTAAGAATTAAAGCCCTGAATTATCAGGGCTTTTTCTTTTTAAGAATTGAAATAAATACTTAAACTCAGCAACCCTACCAATAAAAATTTTAACGCGATATTTTAATTATTATAAATATGCTTGCTATGTTGCTAATAACTCTATAGCATCAAATTTGCTCAATGATTAAGTAATAACCAAGTTCCTCGCTACACCGTCTCTTCTAAATCTCACATAGAAAGTCTCGTTGTTCCGGCACTGCATTCCATTTCGATGGATGTTATCTCTGCATTTTGCATTCGCACTTGATGTGCATTTATTTGTTACACCTATAAAAACAGCCCGTGACGGGCGTATATATTTATTTAAGGATTTTTATGTTTATTAATATTTCAAATACCATTAGCGTTTCCAAACATATTGGCCAGCAACAAAACAACTGGATCTGTTATGAACCATTGGAAGGCAATGATCAGCGTAAAAAACCGCTGTGGAAACGCCAGACTGGGTTGATGTCAGCCAGTGCCATGCATAGCTGGTTAACCAGTCAATATAACGATCAGAATGCAGCGAACGCGTTCCGTAATATCTCTGGAATGTAATCTGCAATCGATTTTCTGCGTTCTACAATGCCCCCATCATGACTATCTGCACCTCTTGCCGTAACAAAACGTAGCTCAGATTCAAATTAGACTGATCTTTAACAGAACTTAAATAACTAAAATGGGGATTCTGTTAAGTCAGTCAAAGACGCCTTGCCTGTTCTGAATGAAGATGATTGCAATTTGAGACTCATTAAAGCCTCATTGCAAATACATCTTTCATTTGTAACTTCATAACAGGAGCCACCATGAGCGTCATGCATTTCTCTGTTCCCCGCGATATCGTCTATGGCGAAAATGCGTTGCAAACCCTCAGTACCTTAAAGGGTAAACGTGCCGTTTTAGTCACTGGTGGCAGTTCCATGAAACGATTTGGTTTTCTGGAACAAGCACAATCATTACTGGAAAAAGCGGGTATGACCTGCATTGTCATTGATGGCGTAGAACCCAACCCATCGGTGACCACCGTACAGCGCGGTGCAAAAGCGATGTTGGAATTTGAACCGGATTGGATTGTGGCGATTGGTGGTGGCTCGGCTTTAGATGCCGCCAAAGTCATGTGGTGTTTCTATGAACATCCACAGCTGAAATTTGAAGATATCATTGCTGTTGGCTCTATGCCGCCGCTGCGCAATAAAGCCCGCTTTGTTGCCATCCCCTCCACCAGCGGCACCGCATCTGAAATTACGGCGTTTTCGGTTATTACCGATACAGAAAATCATATCAAATACCCGATTGTGGCCGCCGATATGGTGCCAGATCTGGCGATCCTCGATCCCGCTATTCCAGAGCTGATGCCTCCACATATTACCGCCAATACCGGTATGGACGTGCTGGCGCATGCTACAGAAGCAGTGGCATCGATAGCGGCGACCTCCTTTACTGATCCATATGCTATCGAAGCGATCCGGCTGGTACTGGAAAATCTAGAAACCGCCTACCACGAGCCACACAACAAAACTGCGCGTTTTAATATGCACAATGCTTCGGCGCTGGCTGGTATGGCTTTCACCAATGCGTCACTCGGATTAGTGCATTCTCTGGCCCATAAAATTGGCGGCGAATTTGGCGTCACCCATGGTCTGGCTAACGCCATTCTGATGCCGTATATCATTACCTTTAACCGTCAATTTACTGATAAGTATGATCGAGTAGAGAAATTGCTGGGGATCAATGATTTATCGGAATCAGTCCGTCAGCTAAACGCCAAATTAGGCATTCCAGCCTGCTTTAAACAATGTGATGAAGTGGATTTTGATGAATCAAAATTCCGTGATGTGCTCAACCGTATGAGTGCTAATGCGCACGCTGATCCTTGCACGCTGACTAACCCAGGCAAACCGACGGTAGCCGATGTTAAAGCGTTATATACCGCTGCTTACTACGGTACTAATTTGTAAAACAGCCAGTTAAAATTGCCAGCGGACGGTGTTTTCATCGTCCGCTTTTTTATTACAGGAACAATGCTACTATGCGACCGCATTAATTATTGAAATGAGGAATCATTGGTCGTGTGTCAAAACCACTGTACAACAGCCATGCAAGCGCCACAGACACAACTTGCTATTCATCTGCCAGATTGGATCAATGACTTAGTCGATTGGCAACAACCACTGCATTCTGACGATACGAAAAT
>Ga0183099_1001754_pt1 | contig 11985 bp, 9 predicted proteins | sample Biomet1_FD_127788 | JGI IMG/M metagenome (GOLD analysis project Ga0183099, IMG submission 127788) | Microbial communities from bioreactor (seeded with anoxic lake sediment) at LBNL, California, USA - Biofuel metagenome 1 | ecosystem: Engineered > Bioreactor > Anaerobic > Unclassified ... | reverse complement strand
GACTTGGTTTATCTCGATTTGGGTCACGGCAACCGGATTTCCGATGTAACGGTGATTTCGCAGCTCAAGCACCTTCGGGTTTTGATTTTGTCGATGAATAAAATAGAGGATATCTCGCCGCTGGCGCAGCTCAAAGAGCTGGAATGCCTTGAAATCTATCAAAACCCGATCAAGGATATCTCTCCCGTTGCAGAGCTGCCAAAGCTGAAGTATCTCAATTGCAGTTCGACCTATATTGAGGACATCACGCCTCTGCTTGGGTTGCAGAATCTCGAAATGTTATGGTTTATTCGAGTGAGAAATATCAGCGAGGAACAGCGCCAGCAGCTGAGCGATACGCTCAAAAACTGCAACATTTGCTACTCCGCAAATAGCTCCGGAGATGGCGGCTGGACGAATAACGGACTCTATGTCGAGTACCAAAAAGCATTTGGCCTACCGTATTAAGTGATCGGAGGGAGCGCGCGGTTTCCTTCGCTCTTCCGCGGGGAAAGAGTTCGCTGTGGGCTGACACCGGGCACTGAACAGACTTGTAATAATAATTTGCACCAAAGAATAATTTTATGGTGCGATCCCGTAGCACTTTACCTGCCATCGTTTTATTTCGAAACGCTGTGTGTAACACGCCAGGGATCTGAGCAAACGAGATAAAAAGCAAGTAAAACATGTAAAGAGTCATAAACAAAGAAGGGATATGCTCGATATCACATCGTTTTACTGGCAAAATAGGTTGACTAAGGCACCGAAATCGTGTAAACTCCTCATCATAGATGGAATTATATATACTGCGTGTAGGATGCTTTAAATCAAGCGGCAAGTATTTTTTACGAGGCGGTTTCAAGCAGAATTCACCAGCGAAACCCGTCTTACCACGAACCAACATACAATCGTAGAGTAGATGCTGAGATTTCAGCGGTGCAAAACCGATTGGTTAAATAGGACAACGAGTAGACAATATGGTCTAAGGGCGAAGCTATGCACAAATGCGGGCTTTTTTTCTGACCGTCTAGAGGACAGCGAAAACAGTAAGTCTTGAAATGCGCAGCTCAGTAAGTCTTAAAACGTGCTACATGGAAGTAACAACGTCGAGAGACTGCACTGGGCGAATTTTTTATTGGTTTCTCAGTCGCAAGATCGAATGCAGCGCTTGATCCTCTCTTGATACACGGCGTCTCGACGGAGCACAGCTCGATTTATTAATTTGACGACAAAAAGTCGACCATATTTGTAACCACTTGTTATATGATTGTAACGGTCTTGTTTTCGTAGACAAAAAGGCGAAATGGACCACCATTTATTACTTGATTTGTTTATGTAAAACGAACGAAATGAATGAGGACTGCTATGTCATTGGAACAGACTCTTAACCTAAAACAGGAAAAGGCTTCATATGGCTGTGTTTTTTGCATAACAGGAAAAGAACGTCTCGTTGCAAACGGTATTGAGCTATTCAGTAAGACTGCGAAGGCACGCGCCGTGTGCCAAACGATTCGACGCACATCCAATGGCGTGACCACGCTGCACGATGAAGTGGTCATTCCGGGTTATGTTTTTTTTCAAGCGCCAAGCACTGCGGCCACACACGAATTGGTTCCTGTAGACGATTTAATCTCGGTATTGACCTATTCGGACGGCGACTGGCGGCTGTTTGGCGAGGACGAGAATTACGCAAAATTTATATTTCAATATGACGGTGTTCTGACTCTGTCAAAGGCACATAAGATCGGGGATCGAATCGTGATCGTCGAAGGCCCACTCAAGGAACTGGAAGGCCTGATTACGCGCATTGACAAGCGAAATCGAAGCGGACAAGTGACGATTCATTTCGCTGGAAGAGAACAAAAGATCTGGTTGGGGTTTGACATCGTGAAGGAGCTACCAGCGGATGAGACAGCATGCACCTCGGAATAAGGCCGAACGAGAAGTAATCATCAGGAGACTGATTGTTGCACTCATCGTTTTAGCCGTCTGTATTACAGCGGCGGTTCTGGTCGGAACATACGGCAATCCGAACCGCGGCAACGGCGAACCGAAGGGAGACTTGGATTCCCGCTTTACCGAGACGCCAACGGTAACCTATAACGGAAGCCAATACCTGCCAAAGAAAGACTTGATCGCAATCCTTCTCATGGGAACGGATCATTATACCGACGATGCGGCAGAGAAAGATTCTTTTCGAAACGGCGGGCAGGCAGACTTCCTGGTTCTTCTTGTGATCGATGCCCAGGAAAAGCGCATTACCCCGATCCAGATTGACAGGGACACGCTGGCGGAGGTGACGACGCTGGGCATCCTCGGTAACGAAACCGGAACAAGGCTGACGCAGATTTGTCTTGCGCATGGATTTGGAGACGGCGGGAAGCAAAGCTGCATATTACAGAAAGACGCGGTCAGCAGGCTGTTCTTTGGGATTGATATCCCGTTTTATGTCGCCATGAGCCTCGACGGCATCTCGACGCTAAACGACGCGGTGGGTGGGGTCAAGGTCACGATACAGGACGACTTCACCAAATTGGACCCGATGATGAAGATTGGGGCCACGATCACACTTGATGGCAAGCAAGCCGAGTATTTTGTACGCAATCGAATGGAGATCGGCGTTGGCACCAACGAAGCACGCGCGACGCGGCAGACGCAGTATTGGGACGGATTGGTACAGATGATGGATCAACGGCTCAATACGGAAGAGGATTCCGACTTTCTGCACGTGATCCTCAATCAACTCGATCCCTATCTAACGACGAATCTGGCGCGCGGAAGAATGATCAACGAGATTTGGAAGAACAGAGGCTTTACGCGGCAGAGCATGGTACACCCGGAAGGTGAGTATTCTGTGGGCGACGATGGATTTGTCGAGTTTCATGTGGATGAAACAGCGCTTGAGGCGCTGGTCATGCAGCTTTTCTATCAACAAGTGAACTAAAGCTACCTGCAAACACCAAACATCGGATGAGATTTGGGTGTTAAGCCCGGACAAATATAGAACGAAACATAGGAGAACGATTATGAAAAAGAAATGGATCGCTGCTTTTGTGGTGGCAATTGCGACGCTGACCGTGTCGAACTCGGCGCTTGCGTATGCGGCATCATCGCCGTCGCCGTCGCCGTCACCGACACCGGTTTCAGTACCAAGCAAAACAACAGAGGACTTAACGCGCGTCGTCAAGATTGAAACGAAGACGGGCACAGCGGGCAATGCGCTGATTTGGGTGGATAGAACTCCGTTTGAGCTGGCTAAAACGCAACTCAAGGAAATGAAGACCTTTCTTTCAAAGAAAAACACAATCGCCAACTACTTCTCGGATGATGTGAAAAAGGGAATGTCGGCGCTTCTTCCGGCAGAGACCGATCTGACGAAACTGAGAATGAGCGAATATGTCGCACTTGGAATCGGCGATTACGACGCTACTATGGGAGACGTTTCCGCTACGTTCCAATTTCCGACAGCGTTTGGAACCAACAAAACCGTGATCGCGATGGTGGGTTATCCCGCCAGCGACGGCACCGTGATCTGGCAGGCGCTGAAGACTACCGTCGTAAGAGGCAATCTGATTCTCGTCTTCCCGTCGGACCTGATGACGAAGATCGGGCATGATGCAATTCTGGCAGTTCTGTCGATCTGATAGAACCCATAGGATCGATATCGCACAAAGGCACGAGTGTGCCGGTCGATGCATTGAATCGATCTGACGAAAGTCGGAATCAAAGCATTGGCCTCATTATGTGGAGGCATGGATGGCTTACGCTACGATGCCGGAGAAAAATGCTCCGGCCAATCAAACATCGAGTTATTATTCGCAAAACAACGAGGAAACAGAGATCGATTTAAAAGAGTTGTTTTTGAGTTTTCTCGATCATATCAGGCTAATTGTAATCGTGGGCATTTTGGGTGCCGCGATTGCAGCGATCGTTACGTTTTATTTCGTTACGCCGATGTATCAGGCAACCTCAAAGCTCTACGTTTTGAACTCCGATGATTCTGCGATCAATCTGTCGGATCTTCAGATCGGCACCTATTTGGCGAGCGACTTCATCGAAGTGTTCAACACCTGGGAAGTGCACGAGATGGTCATCAAGGATCTCGGACTTCACTATACCTATTCGCAGCTGAGAAACATGCTGACCATCGAGAACCCCAGCAACACCCGTATCATCACAATCACGGTCGAGTCCTCCTCCGCAAAGGAAGCGGCTGCGATCGCAAATGAGTATGCGACCGTTGCGATCAAGTTCATTGCGGACACCATGGCAACGGAAGAGCCGAATGTCATGTCGACCGCTCTAGTGCCAACAAGCCCGACTTCGCCCAACATCACGCGCAACATCCTGCTTGGATTGGTGGCCGGGTTGGCATTGGCCGTGGCGGGCGTGACGATTCAGTTTGTATCCGACGATAAGATCAAAACATCGGAGGATGTGATACGGTATACTGGCTTGTCTGTACTTGCCATCATTCCGAAGGTTGAAATGGTAGACAGAAAACCAACGCAGCAGAAAGGCAAGCAGGAAGAGTGAAGACGCTTACGATTAAAAAATTTCCGGATATAGGTTACGCCGGTACCGAAGCCATCAACACGCTTTGCACCAACTTAACGTTTACCGGAACAAAGTACAAAAAGATCATGATCACCAGTGTGTTAAGCGCTGAGGGTAAGACCTTTCTCTCCATGCAGATATTGCGCACGCTGTCCGAGCTTGGCAAGCGCGTGGTGCTCGTGGATGCGGACTTGCGCAGATCGACCATCGACGCTACGTTCCGGATACAGTATCAGGACAAAGAGAAGCTTGGCATCTCACACTATCTGGCCAAGAAGTGCGAGCTTGAGGATGTGATCTATACCACGGACTTGAGGCGCGCGTTCTACGTGCCGGTTGGTTACGCCGTCAACAACTCTCTTGCGCTGCTCAATTCGCCGAGATTTTCCATGCTGCTGGAGCAAATCTCACCCAACGTGGACTATATCATCGTGGACGCACCGCCGGTTGGTATGATTGTCGATGCGCTGGAGATCGCAAAGTCCTGCGATGGTTCGTTACTTGCGACGACTTACAATCAGGTCAGACGAAAAGACCTGCTGGATGCGCGCTATCAAATTGAGAAGACGGGGTGCGATGTGTTAGGCGTCGCGATCAACAACGTTCCGCTCAAGGTGTACAACAACAAGAATTATCAAGGACGCGGCTACTATAAGGGCTATTATTCTCAGTACGTGAAGCTTGAGGGCGGAAACAAGGGCTAATCGCAAGATGAGTGCTTTCTTTGATATGCACCACCATTTCCTATATGGTGTCGATGATGGTGCGTCAACAAAACTGGAAATGCAGCAAATGCTGGTGGAAGCGCACAAAGACGGCGCGCGGATCATCATTGCTACTCCGCATATCGTGCCGGGACTTACGCCGATTTCACTCGATCTGCTCAACAAACAGATCGAGGAGGCGAGAGCATTCTCGTTCGCTTACGGACTGGATCTGGAGCTGTATCTCGGCTCCGAGATCATGTATACCTATCATGTGCAGCGGTATCTTGCCGAGCACCTGCTGCCAACGATGGCTGGCTCCGACAAGGTACTGATTGAGTTTTCGAAGAAGGTTTCGTTTTCCGAGATGGAGGAAGCCGTATTAAACGTGTTGCGCGCGGGATATCTGCCGATACTAGCACACATTGAGCGCTATCCGTGTCTGATGTACGCGCGACAACGGATCGGTTATCTGAAGAAAGAATACGATGTGTTTCTCCAGATGAATACGGAGAGCGTATTGAGTCGGCACGATTTCCTCACACGAGGCACCATCAAACACGCGATACAGGACGGATGGGTCGATTTTATTGCCTCGGATGCGCACGATACACGGCACAGAGGCAGTTGCCTATCAAAAGCGTACGATAGAGCGGAAGAGAACTACGGAAAGAAAATCGCGGATCGCTTAACGGGGAACCATCAATCGATCGAGTGGTTTCTCAAGATGTGAGCGAGGCGGGAGTGTATAGAAACGGTCGGTTGATCGCTGAAAAGATGGATTGAAATCGATTTGAATTGCGCAGGGGGGATACGCACACTCCAACCGTTCTTGACACGCATGAAGAATTCGAGCGGTAGCAGAAGCGAGCTTGAATAGCCCGAAAACCGCAAATCAACGTCTTTGATGACGAACAAGCGAAACAGGATAGCTTCGATGAACGAAGCTGTTTTTTATATTGGCTTGTTTTCAAAGGCGACAAACCTGGGTTCGTCGCTTTTTTTATGTGCTTTTTTGATCAGCGCTGCATTCCGAGACCCGGAAACAAGTCTAAACGTGAGTGACTTTCCCGGAGCTTGTGACAGAAACTTTCGCTAAAGAGCGTTTTACAACCTGCGCTGCATACCGGGAACATCAAAAACGACAAGAGCCGCAAGAGAGCTGTACAGAATCGAACGGCTCCCTCTTGCTTGATATGGAACGAAAATCTTAGGAGTAGTGACATGTGCGGAATTGTTGGATATTGCGGGGCGAACCAAGCTGCGCCTCTTTTACTGGAAGGCCTATCAAAACTGGAGTATCGTGGTTATGATTCAGCCGGGCTCGCGGTGCGCGATGGCAGCGGCGAGATTGAAATCGTCAAAGCGAAAGGGCGCCTCAAAGAGCTCTACGAAATGACGAACGATGGCAAATGCTTGCAGGGAAACTGCGGCATTGGGCACACACGCTGGGCGACACACGGAGAACCTTCGGTAGAGAACGCACACCCGCACTTTAGCGACGATCACGCTGTCGTATGCGTACACAATGGAATCATCGAAAACTATCAGGAACTGCGCGAGAAACTGATCAAAAAGGGCTACTCGTTTTACTCGAAAACCGATACGGAAGTCGCGACCAAACTCATCGATTACTACTATAAAAAAGAGAGCGGGTCACATATTGCCGCAATCTCCCGCGCGATGCTTCGGATTCAGGGCTCCTACGCGTTTGCTATCCTATTTCAAGATGCGCCGGGCGAGATCTACGCCGCGCGCAAAGACAGCCCCCTGATTCTCGGCGTCTCGGGCGAAGAAGGTTATCTGGCCTCGGACGTACCCGCTATTTTGAAATATACGCGGGAAGTATACTACATCGGCAATATGGAGATTGCCTGCCTAAAACAGGGACAGGTTTCGTTTTATAACGTTGATCAGGAACCGGTTGAAAAGGAACTCACCCACATCAAATGGGATGCGCTGGCGGCCGACAAGGCGGGCTATGAGCACTTCATGATGAAAGAGATTCACGAGCAACCCAGAGCGGTCAAAGAGACGCTAAGCAGCATGATTCGCAACCGCGAGATTGACTTTACTCCAATCGGATTGACGGATGAAGAACTTAAGCAGTTTTCATTCCTCGATATCATCGCGTGCGGATCAGCCTACCACGCGGGACTTGTGACACAGTTTGTGATTGAGGACTTCGCAAAGATTCCGGTGCGTGTGGATCTTGCCTCCGAGTTTCGCTATCGAAAGCCGATTCTTGACGCGCATCATCTGGTGATCGTGATCAGTCAATCGGGTGAGACAGCAGATAGCCTCGCCGCTCTGCGGGAAGCAAAGCAGCTCGGCGCGAAAACACTCGCGATTGTCAACGTCGTAGGCTCATCCATCGCGCGCGAAGCCGACTATGTGTGCTACACGTTTGCAGGGCCTGAAATTGCGGTTGCGACAACAAAGGCGTACAGCGCGCAGCTTGCCGCAGGCTATGTCATTGCGCTCAAGCTTGCGAGCGTTCGGGAGCAGATGACGCAGGACACGCTATTGCCGCTGTTGGATGAACTGCTTTCCCTGCCGGAGAAGATGGAACAAGTTTTAAACGACAAGGAGCGCATACAGTGGTTTGCCTCCAAGTTCGCCAACGCGAAGGATATCTTCTTCATCGGTCGCGGGCTGGACTATGCGATCAGCATGGAAGGCAGCCTGAAGATGAAGGAGATCAGCTACATTCACTCCGAGGCATACGCCGCGGGCGAGCTCAAACACGGCACCATCAGCCTGATTGAAAAAGGCACGCTGGTGGTTGGAACCCTGACGCAGCAGCCCCTCTATGAAAAGACTACCAGCAATCTCATGGAGGTGAAGAGCCGCGGAGGATACCTCATGGGGCTGACCAACTACGGCAACTATACGCTGGAAGACACCGCCGATTTTACGGTTTATGTTCCGCAGACGGAGCGACATTTTGCGGCTAGTCTCGCAATACTGCCGCTACAGCTGTTTGGCTATTATATGAGCGTTGCGCGCGGACTGGACGTGGATAAGCCGAGGAACCTCGCAAAGAGCGTAACGGTTGAGTAAAATGGAGGACCTGAGACAGTTGATCGTTTTCAGCAAGACACAGACATAAAGAGACAGACGATGCATGCCACCTCTTTGCGCGGAAGCAGACGTTCTACCAGACGTGCGCGCAAGGTGGTTGGTGGTAAAGATGAGGATTGCGGTAGAGAAGAATGGGGTATGATAGTCATGTCGGAAAATAACGAGGCTTTGTCGATCGATACGGGTTTTGAGCGAGCCATCGACACTCGATGGCGCTGGTGACTTACGATGCGGTGTTGCTCTTTTGCACAACGCTCGCGCTACTGGTGGTTTATCCGAGCGAACCGATAAAATATCGGTAACGGTTTGCTGATGCAGATTCTGTTGTGCGTACTTGTACTCTACGGCAGCAGGCTTATATTTGGCATCTATAACCATGTTTGGAGATACGGCGGCACCACGCTCTATATTCGCCTGATTCTGGCGGATACGATCGCGGGGATGCTGTACTATGCGCTTGAGATGATTCTTCTCGTGGAGAAGATCACGTTTATCCGCGCGGTTGCGATCATCAGCGTAAACCTGCTTTTGACCATATCGGCGCGTCTCGTCTACCAGTACCTTTATGATTACAACAGCGCTTATTCCCCGATTGCAACCTATCTGCGAAAAAGCACTTCCTTTATTACAGGCTTAAAGTTCAGCCCTGAGCAACTCAGCGACAAGATGCCCTGCAAAGCGCGCATCAACATCGCGATTGTCGGCGCCGGTCGCGTTGGCGCGATGCTTTCGGAGGAACTGAGAAACAATCCCATGGCATATTACAAACCGGTGATGTTCATTGAAAAGGACAAGGAGAAGGTCGGTCGCTACATCAACGACATTCGTATCTATTCGCATTCCGAGGTGACGAAAGACTTGCTCAACTGCCTGATGGTGCAGGAGATCGTGTTCGCCGTGCCCGGGATGGATCTAGAGCAGAAGAAGGGTCTTTACGAGCAATATAAAGACTGCGGATGCAGGATTAAAACCTATGACTATCCAACCGCCGAAAACATAGACAGTGGCAGGCGGAAGATGCGTGAGTTTGACATTCAGGAGCTTTTATTCCGGCCTCAGCTTTCCATCACGACCGCCGCAACCAGCGACTTTTATCGAGACAAGGTGGTGCTGATCACGGGTGGTGGCGGGTCCATCGGCAGCGAGCTGTGCCGTCAGGTGGCGAAGATGAAGCCGCGGGAGCTGATCATACTGGATATCTACGAGAACGGCGCATACGATATTCAGCAGGAACTCGCCATGCTATATGGCGATCAACTCAGCCTTACGGTGGAGATCGCGTCGGTTTGCGACCGCAGATCGGTCGAGAAGATACTCGAACTCCATCGCCCGCACATCGTGCTGCACGCGGCGGCGCATAAGCACGTGCCGCTGATGGAGCGAAACTGCTGCGAAGCCGTCAAGAACAATGTGTTTGGCACCCAGACGATGGTCGAGTGCTGCGAGGCGAGCGGGGTCGCGAAATTCATCCTCATCTCGACGGATAAAGCGGTCAACCCCACCAATATCATGGGCGCGACTAAGCGCATGTGTGAGCTGATCATACAAAACAGAAACGGCAAGACCAACTTCAGCGCGGTTCGCTTTGGCAACGTGCTGGGGTCAAACGGCTCTGTCATCCCCTTGTTTAAGCGACAGATTGAAAACGGCGGGCCGGTCACGGTCACCGATAAACGCATCATTCGCTATTTCATGACCATTCCAGAGGCGAGCCAGTTGGTCTTGACCGCAGGCGCCATGGCGCAAAACGGCGAAATCTATGTGCTCGACATGGGGTACCCCGTCAAGATTCTCGACCTTGCGGAAAACATGATCCGGCTTTCCGGTTATGTGCCGTACACCGATATTGAGATTGTCGAGACGGGGATGCGACCGGGTGAGAAACTCTACGAAGAGCTGCTGATCAACGCGGAGAGTCTGGAGAAGACGAACAGCGAGCTGATCTTTGTCGAAAGAGGGCAGCGCAAGACGGAGGATCAGATCGCAACGAAGCTCAGATTGCTCGAAAAGTCGCTGCTTTCCGACGATCCGGAAAATGTTCGCGTGGCGCTCATGAAGGCTGTTCCTACGTTCCACCATCCCGACGATGTGAATCTTCAGGAGCACTGCGCCGAAGAGATGAAGAAAACGCAGGTCAGAAGAAGAAGTAAGGGAAACACGGATACGAGCCCAGCCAACTGATAACGGAAAGCCGGACAGCCAAGAGGAGCAGGAGCCGGATTACTACTTGGCAGGACAAACGTAAAACAACAATAAGCTACATTTAAGAAAAGAATCAGTTACGCCGTTTCGTCTAGTGCGAGACGGCGTTTTTTTATGCGCTTTTCCGCTTCTTCTGGTGCTTGAGAACCTTCAAACCACTGTCCGCGTAAGAAAACCAACGGGGGTATCTATCTTTTTGAACCGGGGTATGCTGGATTACGGGTTGACAAAAACACGTATCAGTAATAACATATCGATAAAAGAAATGCGAAATCGTCTCTGCGGTTGTTGGGAAAGGATCAGCACGTGAATATTACGGTATGCATCGGGAGTTCCTGCCACCTAAAAGGGTCGCGCGCCGTTGTTGAGCGACTGGAGCGGCTGATTCTGGAGCAAGGATTGAAGGACGAAATCGAGCTTCGCGGGGCGTTTTGCATGGGACAATGCCAGACGGGCGTGAGCGTGCTGCTGGATGGTACGTACTATTCACTCTCACCGGAGGAAACGGAGCGTTTCATGATCCAAACCGTTTTGCCGCGCCTTGCGCAAGCAAGGGAAGCGAGCAAGACACAAATCGAACCTGTATGATCGAATCAGAGGAATAAACTCAATGTCGGACGTATTGCGGCTGAAAAAGTCGAACTGTAAAAATTGCTATAAGTGCATTCGCCATTGTCCGGTGAAGTCCATCCGCTTCTCCGCCAATCAGGCGCACATTGTCGGCGAGGAGTGCATCCTGTGCGGGCAATGCTTTGTCGTGTGCCCGCAAAACGCGAAGCAAATTGCGGACGGGACGGAGCTGGTGCGCGTGCTGCTGGACGGCACCGCGCCTGTGGTCGCGAGCCTTGCGCCTTCGTTTGCGGCGTATTTTGACCACGTCGGGTTTGCCTCGCTCAAGGCCGCGCTATTACAACTTGGATTTGCGTCCGCTGAAGAAACCGCAATTGGCGCAACGCTCGTCAAGCGCGAATATGAGAAGCAGTTGGCGGAAAGAAGCGAAGATGTGATCATCACATCCTGCTGTCACTCGGTCAATCTACTGATTCGAAAATACTATCCCGAGCTGATCAAATATCTATCCCCGGTTGTGTCTCCTATGATCGCGCACAGCCAGGACATCAAGCGGCGGACACCGACGGCAAAGACGGTGTTCATTGGCCCATGTCTTTCCAAAAAAGACGAGGCGGAGAACAGCCCGGTCGACGCGGTGCTCACGTTTGACGAGCTTTCGCGCATGTTTGCCGCGGCGAAGATCGTGCCGGAGGCGGTGCTGGACAGCGCGGAGGAAAGCCGCGCGCGGCTGTTTCCGACCGTCGGCGGCATCCTCAAGACAATGGACATTCCCGACACCGGATACACCTGCCTGACGGTGGATGGAACGGAGAATTGTAAAGCGGCGCTCGCGGACAGTCGCGGCGGGCAACCGTGCACACATGTCTTTATGAGAGTGAGCGCGTGC
>Ga0183099_1001752_pt1 | contig 11990 bp, 9 predicted proteins | sample Biomet1_FD_127788 | JGI IMG/M metagenome (GOLD analysis project Ga0183099, IMG submission 127788) | Microbial communities from bioreactor (seeded with anoxic lake sediment) at LBNL, California, USA - Biofuel metagenome 1 | ecosystem: Engineered > Bioreactor > Anaerobic > Unclassified ... | reverse complement strand
GGAGTGCGTGGCGCCTATGCGCGTGCAGGCCAGCATGGCGATGGCCAGCTCGGGAATCATGGGCAGGTACAAGGCCACGCGGTCGCCACGGCCAACGCCCAATTTGCGCAGCAGGTTGGCGCAGCGGCACACCTCTGTGTGCAGCATCTGGTAGGTGTACACCTTAACGTCGTCTTCCGGCTCGCCCTGCCAGATAATGGCGGCTTTGTTGCGGCGGCCATCGGTCAGGTGGCGGTCCAGGCAGTTGGCGGAGACATTGAGCTTGCCATCGCCGAACCATTTGATGCTCGGGGTGGCCATGTCGGCCTCCAGCACCTTGGTAAAGGGCTTGTCCCAGGAAATCAGCTCACGGGCGCGGTCGGCCCAGAAGCCCTCGTTGTCCTCATCGGCGCGTTTGCACAGGGCCTCGTATTCGGCCATGGACTTCACGTAGGCGTTCTGCTGCACAAACTTTGGGGGATCGTAGGTGCGGCCTTCGTGCTGCATGCTTTCAATCTTTTCTTCGCTCATTGCCTCACTCCTGCCTTGGATTTTGTGTGGCTGACGTAGGGCGCCCCACCCAGGAGGGGGCCACCGGACCGGCGTTCTTGTTCCGTGCCTGCGATCTATACGGGCAGCGCAAGCCGTTGGCCCGCGATTTTAGGTAAACGGCAGAAAAGGCGGAGTGAACGGCAAAGCCGCCGCCAGACGATAATTGTCCAGCGGCGGCCAAGGGGGGAGGGAAACCAATACGAGAGGGAACTGTGTGCGCCGGAACTATTTCTCCTGGGTCTCCTGGGCACTCCAACCGCCGCCCAGGACCTTATACAGGGTCAACACATTGGTACGCTGGGACAGGCGCGCGCTGATGCGGTTCTGCCTGGCCGTAGCGTAGGTGCGCTGGGCGTCCAGCTTGGACAGGTAGCCGTCCACGCCGGCCTCGTAGCGCATAGTGGAAAGCTCGTAGCCCTTGCCTGCGGCTTGGGCCAAAGCATCCTGGGCCGTCACTTGATCCGTGAGGGAAGCGCCCTGAGCCAAGGCATCGGAAACCTCGCGGAAAGCCGTTTGCACGGCCTTCTCATACTGCGCCACCATAATGTCGCGGTCGGTCTCAGCCACTTTCACCCCGGCACGTATGGCGCCAAAGTCGAAGATGGGCAGCGTGATTTGCGGGGCGAAGTTCCAAACGCCGGCGCCGGAACCAAACAGACCATTGATCTGTGGGCTGGCAGTGCCAATGGACCCCGTAATGCTGATGGACGGGAAGTAACGCGCGCGCGCCGCGCCGATGTTCGCATTCGCGCTTTTCAACTGGTGCTCAGCCATCACGACATCAGGCCTGCGGGCCAGCACTTCCGAGGGCAACCCAGCGGGCACAGGGGCAAACGAGGCAATCTCGGCCAAGCTTTGCGCCGGGAGCATTTCCGGGGACAGAGGCTGCCCCACCAAAACGGCCATCAGGTTCTCATCCGCCGTAACCTGGGCGGCATACTTTGCCACCTGCACGCGGGCGGATTCCACGGTGGTACGGGCACGGGAAAGGTCCAACTCATCGGCCACGCCATTTTCCAGGCGGGCATTCACAATGTCGTAGGACTCCTGCTCAGTGGCCAAAATCTCCTTGTACAAGGCCAACTGCTCGCGATCCGCAGCCAGGGTCATGTACCCGGTGGCAACCTGGGCCACCAAGGACAGTTCCAGGCTCTTGCGCGAGGCCTCCGTGGCCAGGAAGGTTTCCAGGGCGGCATCCTTCAAACTCTGGATGCGGCCAAACAGATCGAGCTCAAAAGAGCTGAAGCCCAGCCCAACGCTGTACACGCGGGTGGTGGTGGCCTTGCCCGAGCCGGAAAGCTTGGCCGGGGTGCGGTTCATGTCCGCACCGCTCGTGGCGTTAATTTTGGGCAGCAGGTCGGCCCGTTGAATCTGGTACTGGGCCTGGGCCTTTTCGATGTTCAGGGCAGCCACGCGCAGGTCGCGGTTATCCTTCAGCGCCAGCTCCACCAGATTTCGGGTCGGCTCATCGGCAATAATCTGCCTCCAGTCCGGCACAGTGGCGTTGGCCTGGGCCATATTCTGAGTACTGGCCGCTGCGCCGCTGGTCCAGGCTTCGGGCATGGCCGGGGTAGGCCGCACGTAGTTGGGTGCCATGGTGCAACCCGTCAACAGCAGGGCCAAAAAGGCACCAGGCAGAACGCGGGCGGAGTGTTTCAGTGTCATGCTCATTATTTTACCTCACCGGTAGCGGGGCCGGATGCAGTGGGTGTTGCAGAAGAAGCCGGAACCTCGGTCTGGGCGTCCAGTTCAATAACGGCCTCGCCGCCCGAACCGCCCGAACCGCCCGAACCGTCCGACCCAGCGGTACCGCCCATATTCTGAGCGTCGTCGGCGTTGTTCTTTCTTTTATGGGCCATACCGTAAATCGACATAAAGAACACAGGCACAAAGTAGATGCCCAGGAACGTAGCCGAAAGCATGCCGCCGATGACGCCGGTGCCGATAGCCTTCTGGCTACCGGAGCCCGCGCCATTGGCCAAGGCCAGAGGTAAAACGCCCAGAATAAAGGCCAACGAGGTCATAAGAATGGGCCTCAGCCGGAGTCGTGACGCCTCCATTGTGGCGTCAAACACGGTCCAGCCCTTATCCACAAGGTCCTTTGCGAACTCCACGATCAGAATGGCGTTCTTTGCCGCCAGGCCTATGGTTGTAAGCAAGCCCACCTGGAAATAGACGTCGTTGGTCAGCCCGCGGCCCATAACGGCCATGACCGAGCCGATGATGCCCAGGGGCACCACCAAGATAACCGCCGTGGGAATGCTCCAGCTTTCGTACAACGCGGCCAAGCACAAGAACACAACCAGGATGGAGATGGCATACAGCGCCGGGGCCTGCGAACCGCTCATGCGCTCCTGATAGGAAAGGCCCGTCCACTCCACACTGATGCCCTTGGGCAGCTTGCTGGCGATTTCCTCAATGGCCTTCATGGCATCGCCGGAGCTTTTGCCCGGAGCAGGCGCGCCCTGGATTTCCACCGCCGGGAAGCCGTTGTAGCGTTCCAAACGCGGCGAACCGAAGGTCCAACGACCAGTGGTAAAGGCCTGGAAGGGCACCATGTCGCCTGCCTTGTTGCGCACATACCAGCGGAAGATGTCTTCCGGCATCATGCGGAAGGGGGCATCGCCCTGCACAAACACCTTTTTCACGCGGCCACGGTCCAAAAAGTCGTTCACGTAGCTGCCACCCAGAGCGGTGGAAAGGGTTTCGTTGATGTCCGTTATATTAAGACCAAAGGCCGAGGCCTTGGCGTTATCGATATCAAGCTGATACTGCGGGGTATCTTCCTGGCCGTTGGGACGCACGCCCACAAGGCGCGGGTCTTTGGCGGCCATACCCAGTAATTGATTGCGCGCCTGCATCAGGGCCGCATGCCCCAGACCGGCGCGGTCTTGCAGGTACAGGTCAAAGCCGGAGGCATTGCCCAGCTCCATAACCGCTGGTGGAGTAAAGGCGAAGACCATAGCGTTTTTGATTTGGGAGAAGGCGCCCATGGCCCGCATGGCCACCGCACTTGCGCTATTCTGTACGCCCCTGCGCTCACTCCAATCCTTCAGCTGAATAAAGGCCAAGCCTGCGTTCTGGCCACTACCCGCGAAGCTGAAGCCCGCGACGGAGAAGATGGACTTCACCGCGCCCTTTTCGTCTTCCATGAAATGATGTTCCACTTTCTCCAGCACCTTCAGAGTGCTCGCCTGCGTGGCGCCGGTCGGCAGCTGGATGAGCGAGAAGATAACGCCCTGGTCTTCCTCGGGCAGGAAGGACGAAGGCAGACGCATGAACAGTACGCCCAAGGCCACCACGATGAGCAGATAGATGATCAGCATGCGCTTGGAGCGATGCAGCATGCCACGCACGCCGGACTGGTACCCGCGCGAGCTCTTGTCGAACAAGCGGTTGAACCCACCAAAAAACCCGTGCTGAGAAACAACGTGCTCGCCCTTTTTCACAGGCTGGAGAAAGGTTGCGCACAAGGCCGGGGTAAGCACGATGGCCACCAGCACCGACAAGGCCATGGCCGAAACGATGGTGAGCGAAAACTGGCGGTAAATAACACCGGAGGAACCGCTGATGAAGGCCATGGGAATGAACACCGCAGAAAGCACCATGGCGATGCCGACAAGTGCGCCGGTAATCTGCTCCATGCTCTTCTTAGTGGCCTCCTTAGGAGGTAGCCCCTCCTCGCTCATTATTCGTTCCACGTTTTCAACAACAACAATGGCGTCGTCGACAAGCAGACCAATAGCGAGCACCACGCCGAACATGGTGAGTGTATTGATGGAGAACCCAAAGGCCGCCATAACACCAAAGGTGCCCAACAGGACGACCGGCACCGCAATGGTGGGAATGATTGTGGCGCGAATGTTTTGCAAAAAAAGGTACATAACCAGGAAAACCAGAATGATTGCTTCCACCAACGTTTTCACGACTTCCTCAATCGAGGTGCGCACGAAAGGCGTTGTATCGTAGGGGAATTCGCAATGCATGCCCTCAGGGAAGGTCATGGACATGCCTTGAACAGCGGCGTTGACGGCCTTCACTGTATCCAGAGCATTGGCCCCTGTGGCCAATTTGATGGCCAAGCCTGCCGCCGGTTTGCCGTTAAAGCGCGAAACTGCGGAGTAGCTTTCACTGCCCAACTGGCACCGGGCCACATCGCCCAAACGCACGGAGGAGCCATCGGTATTGGTGCGCAGCAGAATGTTATTGAACTGCTGGGCATTTTCCAGGCGGCTCTGGGACAGAATGGTAAAGTTCATCTGCTGACCAGGCATAGCGGGTGTGCCACCAACCTGACCCGCAGATATCTGGGCGTTCTGTGCCGTAATGGCGGTCTTCACATCCGCCGGAGTCAGCTTGTAGTTCGCCAGTTTGTTCGGGTCGAGCCAAACACGCATGGCGTACTGCGCACCAAAAAGAGTGGCCTCGCCCACGCCGTTGACGCGGCTGAGGGGGTCGAGAATGTAGGCGGCAACATAGTCACTCAAGTCTTCGCCGGTCACGGTCTCTTTATCGGAAACAAAACCCAGAATCATGAGGAAGTTGTTGGCGCTCTTGGCAACGGTAATGCCCTGACGCTGCACTTCCTGGGGCAAAAGCGGCGTGGCCAGGGCCAGCTTGTTCTGCACCTGAACCTGGGCGATGTCCGGGTCCGTTGCCGAGTCGAAGGTCAGCGTAATGGAAACCTGGCCCGTGGTGTCGCTGGTGGACGACATGTAGCTCAGGTTGTCGATGCCGTTCATCTTCTGCTCAATAACCTGGGTGACGGTATCTTGCAGGGTCTGAGGCGAAGCACCGGGGTAGCGGGCATTAATACTCACCGATGTCGGCGCGATTTTTGGATATTGCGCAATGGGCAGGCGCAAAATGGACAACGCGCCCGACAGCATGATGATGATGGCGATAACCCAGGCGAAAACCGGGCGATCGATGAAGAACTTAGCCATGCGGAGTGCTCCTGGTCCCTAATTCTTTGCGGACGACTGTTCGGGCTTGGATTCTGCGGGGCGAGTGGCGCCCTCGCTGCCGGGCCAGGGCTGGTCCTTAGGCGGCGAATAGACGAGGTCACGCTTGCTCTGGGCCTTGGCGGTAGGGTCCACCTTGGCTGTAGGCTCGGCCTTGGCGGCTTCAGGCTTGCCCATGGCGGGCTTGGCGGCTTCAGGCTTAATCATGCCGGTCTTGGCCGCGGCCTCGGGCTTGGCCGGAGCAGCCTTCGCGGCTTCGGGCTTGCCGGCCTCGGGCTTGGCCGGAGCAGCCTTCGCAGCTTCGGGTTTGCTGGCCTCGGGCTTGGCCGGAGCAGCGCCAGCAGCAGCGGGTGTGCCTGCAGCCGGAGTACCAGCAGCCGGGGCAGCGCCAGCCTCCACAACCTTCACCTTCGCTCCGGGGCGCACTTTCTGCAAACCTTCCACAATAACGCGGTCGCCTGCGGCCAGGCCGGAAGTCACCAACCACTTGTCGCCCACAGTGCGGCTCACCGTTATGGGCCGCGCCTCCACCATGCCGTCGGCCTTCACCACCATCGTGGTGGCGGCGCCCTTGGGGTCGCGGGAAACAGCGGCCTGCGGGGCCAAAAGAGCAGCCTCTTCAACGCCTTCTTCCAACACGGCGCGAACATACAAACCGGGCAGCAGTTCTTGGCGCGGGTTGGGGAACACGGCACGCAAAATGATGACGCCGGTGGTCTGGTCAACGGTAATGTCAGAGAATTCCAGGGTGCCCGCCTCAGGGTACTCGGTGCCGTCTTCAAACAGCAGCTTAACCCTGGCTCCGGTGGTTCCCGCCTTCTTGATCCGACCGCTGGCCAGGTCGCGCTTCATACGCAACACTTCGTTGCTGGACTGGGTTACGTCCACATACACGGGGTTAGCCTGCTGGATGGTCGCCAGAGGTGTGGCCTGGCTGGCCGTGACAAGCGCGCCCGGAGTGACCGACGACTTGCCAATGCGGCCGGAAATGGGCGCAGTGATGCGCGTATAAGATAAGTTGATTCGAGCAGTTTCCAACGCGGCACGAGCAGAGACGACCTCAGCCTCGGACTGCCTGTGGCTGGCCTGGGCGTCATCGTTATCCTGCTGGCTCACGGCACGCGCCTTGGACAGGTTGCCATAGCGCTCGGCCTTGAGCTTGGCGGGCTGCGCATTGGCTTCCGCCTTGGCCAAGGCGGCCTTGGCGCTATTGTACGCGGCCTGATAGGTAGACGGGTCGATTTGGTACAGGGTCTCGCCAGCCTTCACCTCAGCGCCTTCCTTGAACAGGCGTTTTTGGATAATGCCGCCCACCTGGGGCCGAACCTCGGACATCTGATACGAAGAGGTACGCCCCACCAGTTCAGTGGTCAGGACAAGACGCTCCGGCGCAATGGTGACAACCGTGACTTCCGGCTCGCCTGCGGGGCCTTTGGGGCCAGCGTTTTGGTTCTGGCCGCAGCCGGGAAGCACCATCAACAGGGCAGTGATGACAAACAATGAGGCGATTCGGGTATGCATGCGCATGGGACGTCCTGATTCGGTTATGGTGAAGAAAATTTGGGTGCTCAAAAAAAGGCAACCAGGGCGGCAATGGCCTGTGCTAGGCCACAGCCTGGGTGGACAGGCTATTACGCAGCCGGTCTATGCCACCCAGTGAAAATTCCATGATAAAGTCCGTAATGTTACCGATGTTGCTCTCCTGGAGCGCCAGCTCCGGAGACATAATGAGCAACGCCGGGTTGGCGAAATCGAACAAAACGCACTGGCCGATGATGCTGGAGGCGCAACGCTCAGCGTCCATCACTCCCACACCGGGAATCATCCTTTGCAGTATGGCGATGAGCTGCCTGTGCGTGGGCCGACAGTATTTTTCAAACAACGCGCTAAAATATTGGCTGGGCTCCAAATATTCCTGGGTCAGCAGGCTGCCAAGCTTTTCATTCACCGGGTCGCCATCGCCAAGGGTTTGCCGCAAAAAGCCTCGGACATACGACCGTAGACATTCTTCCGGGGTACTTTTATCCGTCACACCCTCATCAAAGGGATATCGGCTGATTACGTTGGCAAGATAGTCCTCGAGGACGCTTATATACAATTTTTCCTTACTTCCATAATAATAGCTCACTGCGGCGACATTGGCTCCGGCCTGCGTGCAAATTTCACGAACAGTGGCACTCGCAAGCCCGCGCGAGGCGAAAACCAAGCGCGCGGCCTGTAGGATCCGCTTCTTTGTGCTGGAATCATTATTCTTACTCACGGCTTACCTCTGTCAAACAACAGTTTAGAACAAAAATCTAAACAGCATTTAAATCGATATTTCATGCCTGTCAAGCATCCGCTTTGGTGTTTTTTTAGCCAGCGACGAGTTAGGGGCCGCCACCCCGCCAACAGCGGGCTTTCGCACCCGACAAAAAAAGGCCGGGGGTAAATTTCCCCGGCCTTGCGCCATGCCGAGAGTTCTCAGCGTATCATTAACTAGAGGTACCGCGCTAGCTCATACGCGTTGGTGCGGACTGCTCCCCCGGAAACAACGCTTCAAAGCCCTGCTGTACCTGCCGAACATACTCCGCATCACGACGGGAGGGATCATGATAACGCGGGTCGCGCATCATCTCGCGCAAACGCTGCGGTGTCAGCCCCTGGCTGGGGGCAGCATTCTGGCCGCGCAGTCCGGCTTCTGTCACCAGCGGGGCAATGCGGGCAAAAGCCTGCACCACTCGTGCGTCGTCGCCCGCTCCGGTGGACTCCAGCACCTCCAAAAGCCCGGCACCACCCAAGGCCAACACGGCCTTGCGTGCATTTTCCATCACCTCGCGGGCCGAATCGCCGTGGGACTTGCGCAACGCTCCGATTTGGGATTGGCGGTTCTGGCTGCGCAAGGCCTCCTGACAGCGAGAATGATGTTGAACCGCCTCCACATTCAGCGGCAGGAACCAGGCATACAAGCCGCCGGTCTGTTCGTCCGTCAAACCCAATTCATGCGCCTTGGCCAAAAAGGCCGTGCGCAGTTTCTCATCGATGCAAAAGTCCTCCGGCAAAGGCAGCTCCGGCAACGTGTATTCCTCCGGGCCGGTAGGAACGCCAGAGGGGCCGGGCTGAGCGGCTGTGGCGGAAAGCAGCGACCGTCCGGGGCCGGAATCCCCCTTCTTGCCCAGCAGGCGCTGTGCATGCACCAAAGCCTTGATGGCTTCATCTTTGCTGGCATATTTGGCCAAAACGGGGTGCCTGCGCAGAGGAATGTTCGCCTCCTGGCCGGTTTCGTCTCGCCCAGGGGCTGTCCATTCCGCGGGCAGGGTTTCGCGCCAGTCACGTTCATCTCGGGACTGAGCGGCAAGGGTGCGGGAATTCTCCGGCTGGCCGGAGGGGATACGGGCATCAGGCATGATGGTCTCCTGTGAGGTTTTCGGGCAGGCGCTTACCCCGGCACTGTGCCGGGGTAAGCATCAATCCGCTGGTTTCGCCGCACAGTATAGCCCGGCCCACAGGGCCCGGCCAAAATTCCCCCACAATAAGACAGAACGGCCCGCAAAATTCCGGGTTGACAGCTCCCCTCACACGGAGTCGATCCGAAGTTCCACCGACTGATACAGGCGCGGTGTTTCAAAGCCATAGGCCAAGGCGAACTTGAACCAACGCATATCCACCTCCTGCCCTGCCACCTGTGTCAGCCCCACAACGCGCCTCTTCCCCAATCGCTGCGCAAGCGCTTTCAATTCCCCAACATCATCTTTCAAAGCACGCGCCGCACGCGGTCCATAGCGCAACACCTCCAGGTGCAATTCCAGGCAGTCCGCATGCTCGGCAATGGCGGCAACAGCATACGTATTGCCCCCTTCCGCAAGATCAAAATATTGCCAATTCGGGCCTTTGGGCAGGTATGCCTGAGCCGGATGGCGACAAAAACGTGGGATCATCGTCACGTATTTTCTCCCTTTGTTGTAAGCAAAACAGCAAAGTCACTGTGGCCGATGCTTTGCGGACGAGTAATTGAACCAAAGAAATCCCCTTCTTTCCTGTTGCCAAGCGAAAACAACGGGTATATTGAGGGGCGCGTGAGGGACGAGTTCGATGTGTGGGCGCGCAGCGACGTGTTCATGCCTCGAGCCCGCGCCGAACGCCGGCCCGCCGGTAAACGCCACAAGGCGCGTACCGAAGCGGATACGGACTCCGGGTGGAGTCCCGCCGGATCTGCAGGAATTTTCGTTTGACGTTTATCACCACCAATAGAGAGGAAGATTCCATGAAAAAGCTGTTTGCCGTCATGATCGTTGCTGCTCTGGCCCTGGGTGTTTCCGCTTGCGGCGAGAAGAAAGCCGAAGAGAAAAAGGCCGAGGCTCCTGCCGCCGCCGCTCCGGCTCCTGCTGCCGAAGTGAAGCCTGCTGACGCCGCCGCTGCCCCCGGCTCCTGCCGCTGACGCCGCTGCCAAGCCCGCCGAAGGCGAGAAGAAGCCCTAAGCTTCTGACTTAAGATGACGAAAGGGGAACCTCCGGGTCCCCTTTTTTTTTGTCCCAAGAGTCGGCACTGACTGCCAAGGCCTGCCCCACACCCTTCAATTTCTTGAGCCACCACCCTCCACCACATCCGCCGCCGCACCACTCGCCAGCCGGGCAATGCTCAGGGCCAAGCTCCGGCGTCCCTCGTTGAAAGCCATACGCAAGGCCTCAGGATGAAAGGTCGTCCTGTCTGCCATGCCCTGGCGCTCAATATCCGCCAGCACCTGTTGCCCGGCTGCACCCTGGAATACACTGGTGTAGGCTGCCCGTATCTCTTCGGATTCCGTCATTGAACACCTCCTGTGTGTTGAGTGGCAGTATACCCCGACTTTTAGGCGCGACAGAAACGCACCGCGCTTTGGCCGCAAAAAGGACATCTTTTCCCAGTTGACAGGGTATTGGGTGGGTTAGGTTCGCAAAACGTCGAGGATTTCGATATGCGCCGCCTGGCGGGCCGGATAGGCTCCTGCGGCAAGGCCCAGCACCACGGAACCGATCAGCGTACCAAAGGTGAACCCGGCATCGAGCACGTAGGGAAAGCCGGCCAGGGCACACACTGCCGTGACCAACCCCAGGCTGGCGGCCACTCCCAGGGCACCGCCCGCTCCGGCCATAATGCCGGCCTCCAGCAAAAACTGACGGGTGATGTGCCCACGCGTACCGCCCACGGCGCGCCGAACGCCGATTTCCATGCGCCGGGCCTGCACCATCAGCACCATGATAGACAGAATGCCCATGCCGCCCACGGCAAAGCTGATGGTGGCGGTGATGCTGCCCAGAGTTTGCACAAGGTCCAAGGCTTCCTTGCGCAGTTGCATAGAGTCCGCCGGGGTAAGCAGGCTGAAGTCATCCTTCTTACCTTCCAGGTGGTGCCGCCGTTGCAGAATATCGCCACACGCAGCACGAACCTGGTCCAGATTCGCGCCTTCGGCCAATTGGAGGTACACGCCGGTGATCCAGGTTTGGTTGGCGGCGCGGCGCATGTAGGTGGAAATGGGCATAAAGGCCTGCTCGTCCTGGTCCGCGCCGGTCAAATCACGCCCCTTGGCCTCCATAATGCCCACCACGGTATAGCGCGAGCGAAAAACAAACACCTCCTGCCCCAGGGCGGCCTCGGCGGTGCCAAAAACGCGCTCGGCTATCTTGCGGCCCAGCACCACCACCCGCTCCATGTCTTGCACATCTTGTTCGCGGATGAAGCGGCCCATGTCTGGCCGAAAGTTGCGGATGCTCACATACGCCGGGGTGGTGGCCAGAATTTGGGCGGTTACCGTGGTGTTGCCCGAGCGCACAGGCAGGGTCGCACTCACAAAGGGCGCACCATCCAGCACCGAGGGAACGCCAGAGGTCAGGGCTTGGGCATCGGAAAGGGTAAAGCTGCGCACATGGCCGGAGAATCGCGCCCCGCCACCGCCACGGGAAAAACGAACCTGCCCGGCCATGACGGCGAACAGCCCCGGCCCAAGCTTGTCGGCCTCGGCCTCGGCGTTTTTATACATGGCCTCGGCCACGTGCTGCACACCGTTGAACGAGAGCGCACCAAGAAAAACGCCCAGCATGGCTAACACTGCGCGCAGTTTATGCGCGGAAAGGGAGGCCAGGGCAATTTTCAGGTCGAGGAGCATAGAGGGAGTGTATCTCTGGTACGGCCTGGATGGCAAGCCGCCCCAAGGTCTGAGGCATGTGGACAGGTACGCGCTACTGCATGCGCACGCGGCTCAACGCCCGGCGCAGATCTTCCTGGTGCGCAGGCTTGGGCACGTGGTCATCCAACCCAGCCGCCAGCAGTTGCTCCCGGTCGCTCTCCAAAGTGTAGGCCGTCAGCGCTATGACCGGAATCTTCGCCGCTTCGCCCAAGTCTTTCGCTGCGCGGATCATGCGCGTGGCCAGCACTCCGTCCATGCCGGGCATATGGATATCCATGAGCACCGCGTCGAAATGCTCCTGGCGCAGCCGGGGCAAAACCTCGCGGCCATCGCCCACACACACGACGCTGTGG
>Ga0183099_1001751_pt1 | contig 11991 bp, 10 predicted proteins | sample Biomet1_FD_127788 | JGI IMG/M metagenome (GOLD analysis project Ga0183099, IMG submission 127788) | Microbial communities from bioreactor (seeded with anoxic lake sediment) at LBNL, California, USA - Biofuel metagenome 1 | ecosystem: Engineered > Bioreactor > Anaerobic > Unclassified ... | reverse complement strand
TGATTAATTGTAGGCATTGCCTATCTCCTATTATTTAGTTCCGGTCAGCACCCCGGAAAGAATAAACTATTTTGCGCCAAAACAGGAATTTTTATGATACTGAATTCCTGCAAGCCCCGTCAAGGGGGTGGCGTACGTTCACAGAACAAGAACCGGCTGCAGGAGCAGAATCTGCCCGCTGCAGACGGAAATCAGTCCTGTTCCGGTTCCTCGGTGTCAAAAGCCGGATCGTCGTCGACCTTTGTAGCTTCAAGCTCCTTTTCCTGACGGCGTCTCTCGAGTATCTCGTCCATCTGGACGTCGAGATCCCTGTCGCCTCCGTCAAACAGCTTGACGCTCTTGTAGTTCCTGATGCCCGTACCGGCCGGAATCATGTGGCCGATAGCGACATTTTCCTTAATACCGTGCAGACCGTCCACAGAACCGGAGATCGCAGCGTTCGTAAGAACGCGGGTCGTCTCCTGGAACGACGCGGCGGAAATGAACGAGTCCACTCCCAGTGACGCTTTCGTGATACCCTGGAACATCGGTCTGCCGATAGCCGGCTGGCCGCCTTCGCTTATCACGCGCCGGTTTTCCTCATGGAACTTGTACTTGTCGACCTGCTGTCCGTAAATAAAGTGCGTGTCGCCGACTGCGACAATTTCCACTTTTCGGAGCATCTGGCGGACGATGATACCGATATGCTTGTCGTTGATGTCTACACCCTGCGCGCGGTACACCTGCTGGATCTCGTCCATCAGGTAATTCTGCAGCGCGTTTTCGCCGAGGATCGACAGAACTTCGTGCGGATTCGGAGAACCGTCGCACAGCGGTTCACCAGCTTCAACTTTGTCGCCGTCGCGCACGAGCATCCGTTTGTTCATCGGAACCGCATGTTCGTACACTTTGCCGAATTCGTCTTCAACCGTGACCATGCGCTTGCCTTTGGTGATACCCTTGAATTTTACAAGGCCGGAAATCTTTGCAAGAACGCACGGATTTTTAGGCTTGCGGGCTTCAAAGAGTTCAGATACACGCGGAAGACCGCCGGTGATGTCGTTCGACTTCTGTGCCGCTTTCGGCAGTTTTGCGAGCGTGACGCCTGCCGCGATCTGGTGCTTGTCTTCGACAAGAAGAACGGCACCGGCCGGGAGGTAGTAGCTTCCAAGCTCGTTTCCTGCTTCGTCGGTGATGAGGACGCGCGGCTGCTTTACGTCAAGGTGCAGGTCGCTGATCGTGCGTTCCGTCTTACCGGTCTGCTGGTCAAGATGTTCTTCGAGAGTAGAACCGACGATAATGTCTTCAAAGTGGATATATCCGTCGCTTTCGGCTATGATCGGTTCGCTGAACGGATCAAATTCTCCCAGCGGTCTTCCGGCTTCAACAATGTCGCCGGCTTTCGCATAGATCGTAGAACCGTTGGAAATCTCAACTTTAAGTTCGTTGCTCGTCAGATAAATCATATCGCCAATGATCATGACTTTCGCAGTTGCGGAAGCTTTCACATCCGCATTCTTTTTGGCAATGATAACGCTGCCCTTCATGATGCGCGAACCGTCGGTAACTTTGACGTCTGCGCCTTTTTCAATCTTTATCTGGTCAAGGATACGGATAACCGACATGAAGCCTTTGCGCGTAAAGAGCCATTTTCCGTCTTTCATCACAACGTGCGTTCCGGTAACGTCTTTTATGAACGCAGGGAATTTAAGCACGATGTGGTTCTCTTCCGTCGTTTTTTCTGCGGCGCCGCCGGAATGGAACGTGCGGAGCGTCAGCTGCGTACCGGGCTGACCGATCGACTGAGCGGCGATAATGCCGACAGCTTCACCGATCTCCACGATCTTGTTGCGCGCAAGGTTCTGACCGTAGCAGCGCACGCAGATGCCGTGCTTCGCCTCGCAGGTGAGAACGGTGCGGAGCTTTACTTTTTCAACGCCCGCTTCTTCGATCTTTTTGGCAAGGTCGACGTCGATGTACTGGTTCACGTCGCACAGCAGATCACCCGTGATCGGGTGAATAACGCGCTCGATCGTGAAGTGACCGACGATACGGTCGGCAAGATGGACGATGATTTCATCGCCGTCTTTGATCGCTGCATAGTCTATACCGTTGATCGTACCGCAGTCGTCGTCGTTGATAACGACGTCCTGCGCCACGTCGACGAGACGACGGGTCATGTAACCTGCGTCTGCCGTTTTAAGAGCCGTGTCGGACAAACCTTTGCGCGCGCCGTTCGTAGAAATGAAGAACTCGATAACCGACAGTCCTTCCTTGAAATTCGAGCGGATCGGAAGTTCGATGATGTCTCCGTTCGGTTTCGCCATAAGTCCGCGCATTGCGGCAAGCTGAGATGTCTGATTCGGAGAACCGCGGGCGCCTGATTTTGCCATCATGTAAATCGTGTTGAACCCTTCCTTGTCTTTGGAAAGGTTGTCCATCATTATCTTTGACAGCTCGTCGTTCGCACGAGCCCAAATATCGCACACGCGCTGGTAGCGCTCTTCGCCGGTGATGATACCTTTTGAATACTGGCCGACGATTTCTTCTACTTCTTTATTGGCCTTGTCGACCATCGCTTTCTTTTCTTTCGGAACGATGATGTCGTCCATGGAAAGCGTCGCGCCGTAGAACGTCGCGTTTTTATATCCGCACGCTTTGATAGCGTCGAGCATTTTAATGGTGAGCCACGGTCCCTGATTATGGTAGACCTTCTCGATCATCTTGCGGAGCTTTTTATCGTCCATCTGCTCGTTCACGTAATCGACTTCTTCCGGCATTTCCTCGTTGAACGCGAGCATACCGGCCGACGTTTCAACGACCTTTCCGTTGTACGGAGCTTTCATGACCGGCACCTTTATAGCCGCCTGCCATTCAATACTGCCGCATTCTGCCGCCATGCGCGTTTCGTCGGACGAGCAGAAACGTCTGCCCGTTCCCTTTGCGTGCGGTTTGATCGAGGTCATATAGTAGATACCGAGCACCATGTCCTGGGACGGGTACACGATCGTGTTTCCGTTCGCAGGATCAAGCAGGTTGCGCGCCGAAAGCATGAGCGTCCAGCATTCCATCTGCGCCGCCTGTGTGAGCGGTACGTGGATAGCCATCTGGTCGCCGTCGAAGTCAGCGTTGAACGATTTACAGGCAAGCGGATGCAGCTTGAGCGCCTTTCCTTCAACAAGAACAGGCTCGAACGCGAGAATGCCGAGACGGTGCAGCGTAGGGGCGCGGTTAAGCATAACCGGGTGCTCGCGCACGACTTCGTCAAGGATCGCGTACACTTCAGGCGATTCCTGCTCGACGAGCATTTTTGCTTTCTTAATATTGAAGACAACGTCTTTGTCGACGAGCTTTTTCATAATGAACGGCTTGAACAGTTCGAGCGCCATTTTTGTCGGAAGACCGCACTGCCAGAGCTTGAGCTCCGGGCCAACGACGATGACGGAACGTCCTGAATAGTCGACGCGTTTTCCGAGCAGGTTCTGGCGGAACCGGCCCTGTTTACCTTTAAGCATGTCGCTTATCGACTTGAGCGGGCGGTTGGACGCGCCTTTCACGACGCGTTTACGCTTACTGTTGTCGAACAGCGCGTCAACCGCTTCCTGAAGCATGCGTTTTTCGTTGCGGATAATGATATCCGGGGCGGAAAGCTGCTGGAGCCTCTTGAGACGGTTGTTACGGTTGATCACGCGGCGGTACAGATCGTTCAGATCGGACGTTGCAAAACGGCCTCCGTCAAGCTGAACCATAGGGCGCAGATCAGGCGGAATAACCGGTACCACGTCCAGGATCATCCAGCTTGCCTTGTTGCCGGAAGCGCGGAAGTTTTCCACGATCTCTATGCGTTTGAGCAGCCGTTTGTCGCTCTTGGGCCCTTTTTCGATCATTTTTGCGCGGAGCTCGGCGGCAAGCGCGTCAAGGTCAAGACCTTCGAGCAGCGTTTTTACCGCTTCCGCACCCATATCCGCAGAGAACGATTCACCGTAGCGTTCGCGCGCTTCGTTGTATTCGTCCTCGGACAGCAGCTGCATCTTTTTCAGATCGGTGTCGCCCGGATCAATGACGATATATTTTTCATAATAAAGAACCGAACGGAGAGCCGCGACCTGCAGGTCGAGCAGCAGGCCCATGCGGCTTGGAACGGAGCGGTAATACCATATGTGGCTTACCGGAGCGGCAAGCTCGATATGTCCCGTGCGTTCACGGCGAACCTTGAAGTCAGTGACTTCAACGCCGCAGCGGTCGCAGATGACGCCCTTGTAGCGGATAGACTTGAACTTTCCGCAATAACATTCCCATTCCTTCGTCGTACCGAAAATACGCTCGCAGAACAGACCGTCTTTCTCGGGACGGAGCGTGCGGTAATTGATTGTTTCCGGCTTCTTCACTTCACCGTAAGACCACGCGCGGATGGTATCCGGCGAAGCAAGTTTTATTCTGAGGCTGTCAAAGTCCTGAATATCACGCATTAGCATTCTCCTTGTCGAAACCGGACGCTGCTTTGTCGATCAGCTCCTGGTCACGTTCTGTCAGTGCAATCTGCTTGCCCTTGGCATCATAGATAGTGAAATCCAGTGCCAGACCGCGGAGTTCCTGAACCAATACGTTGAATGATTCCGGAACGCCGGCCGGTGATGAAGGATCACCCTTTACTATAGATTCGTAGATCTTGGAACGTCCGTTCATATCGTCGGACTTGATCGTCATCATTTCCTGCAGTGTGTTCGCAGCACCGTACGCTTCGAGCGCCCAGACTTCCATTTCTCCGAGACGCTGGCCGCCGAACTGGGCTTTACCGCCGAGCGGCTGCTGCGTAACGAGCGAGTACGGTCCGGTTGAACGTGCGTGCATCTTGTCGTCGACAAGGTGGTGCAGCTTCATGAAGTATATAACCCCGACGAATATCGGATTAACGAACGGTACGCCCGTGCGTCCGTCGTGCACGATCTGCTTGCAGTCCGGGGAAAGTCCAGCTTCCTTGAGTTTGCCCGCGATCTGTTCCTGTGACGGAGTCTGGAACGCAGGACACTCAAAGAACTGGTTCAGGTATTTTCCCGCCATTCCCAGCTCAGATTCCATGATCTGACCGATGTTCATACGGGAAGGAACGCCGAGCGGGTTCAAACACACGTCGAGCGGCGTGCCGTCTTCGAGGTACGGCATATCTTCTATCGGAAGAATACGCGCGACGACACCTTTGTTTCCGTGTCTTCCCGCCATTTTGTCGCCTTCGCAGAGCTTGCGCTTGTTTGCGATAAGCACTTTAACGACTTCGTCGACTCCCGGATTCAGATCGTCGCCTTCCATGCGCCGCAGCCGCTGAACGTCTATGATGACGCCCTCGACTCCGTGCGGAACACGCAGTGAAGAATCGCGGACTTCCTTCGCCTTTTCACCGAATATGGAATTGAGCAGTTTAAACTCAGGCGTCGTTTCAGTTTCGCTTTTCGGCGTTACCTTACCGACGAGAATGTCGCCGGAGCGCACTTTCGCGCCTATGCGGATAATACCTTCCGCGTCGAGATTGTCGAGCGTTTTTTCGGCGGTATTCGGAACGTCGCGCGTGATCTTTTCCGGACCGAGCTTTGTCTCGCGGATCTCGATCGTAAATTCTTTAATATGGATGGACGTGTACATATCCTCGCGCACAACGCGCTGGGAAATAAGAACCGCGTCCTCGTAGTTATAGCCGTTCCACGGAACGAATCCGACGAGGATGTTCCGTCCGAGCGCGAGCTCGCCGTTGAACGTTGCAGGTCCGTCGGCAAGAACGTCGCCCTTCTTCACTTTCTGTCCGGCTTCTACCGTCGGCCTCTGGTGATAGCAGGTATCCTGGTTCGTCCGCTGATACTTGAGCAGCGTGTATTCGTCGAGCGGGTCTGTTTTTTTGGCGCCGTCAACTTTGATCTTTACGCAGTCGCTTGCAACCCACACGACCTCTCCGTCGTGCTTTGCCTTGATAAGAACGCCCGAATCGTACGCGGTCTTCTGTTCCATGCCCGTGCCAACGATCGGCGGCTCCGGGAACAGGAGCGGAACGGCCTGGCGCTGCATGTTGCAGCCCATGAGAGCACGGTTCGCGTCGTCGTGTTCAAGGAACGGAACGAGAGATGCGGAAACGGATATAACCTGGCGCGGTGAAACGTCGATATACTGAACGTCTTCCGGTTCGCGCTGCGTATAGTTGCCGCGGTTACGGCAAGAAACCATATCGGACGGGAACGAACCGTCGCTTTTCATGCCTTCCACAACCTGACCGATGTAATATTTGTCCTCGTCCATAGCGGAAAGGTATTCAACGTCGTTCGTTGCCTTTCCGTTCACAACCTTGCGGTACGGCGCTTCAAGGAAGCCGTAGTCGTTGATACGCGTAAATATAGCCAGAGAAACGATAAGACCAATGTTCGGACCTTCAGGCGTTTCGATCGGGCACATGCGTCCGTAATGTGAATAATGAACGTCGCGTACTTCAAAACCTGCGCGGTCGCGTGAAAGACCTCCCGGTCCGAGAGCGTTCAGACGCCGTTTGTGAGTCAATTCCGCAAGCGGGTTAACCTGGTCCATGAACTGCGACAGCTGTGAAGAACCAAAGAACTCTTTGATCGACGCAACGATCGGCTTTATGGAAATAAGGTCCTGCGGCTTCATCGTTTCGGTTTCTTTCAGGCTCATGCGCTCTTTCGCGATGCGTTCCATACGGCTGAACGCAGTTTTGAGCTGGTTCGTCATAAGTTCGCCGACAGAGCGGATGCGGCGGTTGCCGAGGTGATCGATGTCGTCCACCTGTTCGTCGCCGATGTACACCTTAATCAGGTACTTCATCGTCTGAATGATGTCTTCGCGGATGAGCGTAAAGTCCTTTACGTCGTCCTGATAGTCGAATTTCTTGTTAAGTTTGTAGCGTCCGACGCGGCCCAGGTCGTAGCGCCGTTCCGAGAAGAACATCGACGTAAGATCCTTTTCGGCAGCTTCCACCGTGATCGGTTCTCCCGGCATAAGGATCTGGTAGACTGCGGCGAGCGCGTCTTCCTTCGTCGGTTCCATATCAACGGAACCTTCTTTTACGTAGCGTACTTCCTCGCGTTCGAAACAGTTGATGATCATCTGGGAGTCGAGAGAATCGTTATTCTCGTCCTTGTCTCCCGTGTTTTTACGCGCGTCAAATTTAATAACGCATATATCTTTCACGCCGTTCGCGACAAGATCGTCTATATCGTGCGGATGCATGCGCACGCCCGCGTTGAACAGGCGTTTTTCTTCACCGGAATCAGTATCCTTGAGAATGACCGCACTCGCGAGCACCGTGTCCACAAGCCGTTCGCGGGACGCGTTGTCGTTCTTTACGGGCAGGTCTTCCGTCGTATAGAAACAGCGGATAATCTGTTCGCGAGTAGTATATCCGAGCGCACGCAGGAAAATCGTACCGAGAATTTTCTTCTTCCGGTCGATCTTTGCGAACACAAGTTCTTTTTTCTGATCGATTTCAAATTCAAGCCACGAGCCGCGGTACGGAATAATGCGGCTGGAATACACGCCCTTGTCGTGGCAGAAAATAACGCCCGGGGAACGATGTATCTGGGAAACGACGACGCGCTCAGCGCCGTTGATAACGAACGTTCCGCGGTCCGTCATGAGCGGAATATCGCCCATGTAAATATCTTTCTGAAGAATAGTTCCGGTCTGGAGGAACACAAGCTTGATAACCGCTTTGAGCGGTACCGCGTACGTCAGACCCTTCTGCTTGCATTCAAGCTCTGAAAATTTAATATTTTCCGTGTCGAGCTGATATGAATCAAATTCAAGCGACATGTCGCCGTTCGGACTTTCGATCGGGAATGTCGAAGAGAACACTTCCTGCAGCCCCTGATTAACGAGCGGTTCGTGTTTATTCAGTTTATCAGCCTGAAGAAAACTTTCATACGACGATGTCTGAATGGAAATAAGATCGGGGATATCCATTACTGTCTGGATATCCTTTCCGATGTACTGACGGTTGATCGTTCGGGTTTTTGCGAACATCAGATCCCCCTGGAACTAGGTTCAGCACACGTTCTGCTACAAGCAGGAAACTCCGCTCAGCACAGAAATGGCCGATAAAGCCTGACAGCCGAAAACGGCTGGCACATTCGGGTTTCTTTATTGCGGCGGCAGTATGCAGCCGGGAAACCCCCACATTTTTACACAAAAGACAGAAATGCCCCGCCCGAAAAAGGCGGGGTCTTCACACAACGGGAACGTTCCGGCCGGACGTTTCCGCCTGACCGTCTTAAGTTTCTATGAAAGAACAACTGAAGCTGCAGAACGAAACCGGTTCCCGCTATACACATTCAGCGTACCAAATTATTTCTTTGATACCTTTCCGCCCGCATCAGTGATCTGAGCGACGATCTTATCAGCATCAGCCTTGCTTATGCCTTCTTTAACAACCTTCGGTGCGCCTTCAACAAGCGTTTTTGCTTCGCCAAGTCCAAGACCGGTGATTTCACGGATAACTTTGATAACCGGAATCTTTTTAGCAGGATCAACCGATTCAAGTGTAACTGTGAACTCTGTCTGTTCCTCGCCGCCTGCTGCCGCACCGGCTGCACCGGCTGCTGCAACTGCAACGGGAGCTGCGGCTGTAACGCCGAATTTCTCTTCCATTGCTTTTACGAGGTCAGCTGCCTGCTGAACTGTCATGTTTGCGATCGCATCAAGGATCTGTTCGTTTGTGAGTGCTGCCATATTGTCTTCTCCATAAAGAAAGATGTTCACCCCGCTCAGCGGAGCGTTCCCGGCTGCGCATCCGTACGGACACTGCCGGAAATGTATGCGGACAGTCGACAGCTATGAAGCCTGACCGCATGTATATCGAAACTTCAGCAGGCTGTTATGCCTGTACGGCTGCTTCTGCAGCCGGTGCACCGCCGGCGGGAGCTTCGCTTGATTTTTTGTCGACACATGCCTGCAGAGTAGCGGCGAGCTTGCGTGCCGGGCCGTTGATCGTAGACATAATAAGACCGATAAGTTCTTTTCTGCCGGGGAGCTTTGAAAACTCCTGCATTTTAGAAGTATCGTAAATCTCTTTGTTGATAAAGCCGCCCTTTACGTTCAGTGACGGAGCTTCTTTTGCAAACTCAAACAAGACCTTAGCGACCGTGTTTGAATCTTCTTTTGCCATCGCGACGACAGTCGGTCCCTTGAGGTAATCGGATACGTTTTCGATCTTCATATCCTCAAAAGCGATGCGCGCAAAATTGTTCTTAACAACTTTCAGGCTCGCATTCTGCTCGCGGAGCTTCTTGCGGAGATTGGTGATCTGTTCAACAGTCATTCCGCGGTAGTCGGCAAAAATAAAATCGTTGTAATCGGCAAAAATCTTTTTTGCATCTTCAATGGCAGCCGTTTTAGCGGGCTGCATTTTTTTTGCTTTGACAGCCATGTTTATTCTCCTTCCTTGAAGTCTACCCAGACTCCGGGGCCCATGGAAGAGCAGACGGATACTGTCGTCATAAAGCCGGCTTTTGCATCCGCAGGCTTTCTGCGTTCAATTTCTGTAAGAAGCACGCTGACGTTCTCTGCAATTTTTGCAGGATCCATGGAAACTTTACCGACGGCAATATGAATAACACCACCTTTGTCGGCGCGGAATTCAGTACGACCCTTCTTGAGTTCGGCGATAGCCTTCACGATATCGTTCGTAACGGTGCCTGTTTTCGGGTTCGGCATAAGACCTTTGCGGCCGAGCACCATACCGAGACGGCCGACGTCTTTCATCATATCAGGAGTTGCGACTGCGATGTCAAAATCAAGCCAGCCGTCCTTTACTTTATTGATGTATTCGTCAGCGCCTGCATATGCGGCACCAGCTTCAAGAGCTTCTTTTGCACGGTCTTCTTTGCAGAATACGAGCACTTTTTTCTCGGCCGTAAACTGGTTCGGGAACACGAGCGTGTCGCGGACAGTTGCGTTTTTTCCGAGGCGGAGCGCAACGTGCGCTTCGACAGTTTCGTCAAATTTGGCGAACTTCATTTCCTGAACCATTTTGCAAGCGTCGGCTACATCGTATTTCTTTGTAAGGTCGTATTTTGCAGCGGATGCGCGATAATTTTTTCCGTGTTTCATATTACTGCTCCACCTCTACGCCCATACTGCGCGCAGTACCGGCAACGATTTTTTTAGCTGCTTCAAGATCGTTTGCGTTCAGATCCGGCAGTTTTTCTTTTGCAATCTCTTCAAGATCTTTCTTCGTAAGTTTACCAACCTTGTCGCGGAGCGGGTTACTTGAACCCTTTTCCAGCTTGAGCGCTTTCTTGATAAGAATAGCGGCAGGCGGCGTCTTGAGGATGAACGTGTAGGTTTTGTCCTGATAGACAGTGATAATAACCGGGATGATAAGTCCCTTTTCGAGTTTTCTCGTTCTGTCGTTGAATTCCTGGACAAATTTAGGTGCGCTTACACCGTGCGGTCCGAGAGCCGGTCCGACCGGGGGAGCGGGAGTCGCAGCTCCTGCAGGGCACTGCAGTTTGATAACAGCCGTAACTTTTTTTCCAGCCATATACAACTTCCTTATATTGGTGTGACCGGCAGGTGCACTAATGCAGCCCAACCGGTGCTAACGGGATACGTATGTCCGACGGACCAGTATCTCTTCCAAAACAGGTATTTATATCCTGCATCCTAAGATGCAGAACCTGATTCCATATTAAAAAAACAGAACGTGCAGACGAAGGAGAAAAGCGGAGCTGTTATATTTTTTCGACCTGAACAAGACTCACTTCAACAGGCGTCGCGCGTCCGAATATCTGGACGTTTACGCGCAGCTTGTCTTTTTCTGCGTTCACTTCTTCAACGTTACCGCTGAACGTCGCGAACGGTCCGTCCGTGATCTTAACCTGATCACCCACGTTAAACGACTGTTTGATATGAACGATTTTTTCACCTTTGATCGCACCTGATTTCTGCAGAAGGTTTTTCGCTTCATCAGCGCTTATCGGACGAGGACGATCGCTCGGATTCGTTCCGACAAACCCGGTTACGCCCTGTATACGGCGTATCGCGGTGCAGGTTTTCTTCCATTCAAGCTCCGGCAAATCCATTTCAAGCATAATATAGCCGGGCAGAAATTTATTTTTCCGGGAATGCTGTTTACCGTCCTTCACTTCGATCAGTTCTTCAACAGGAACCCGCACGTCAGTTACAACGGCAGGATCAATATCCTTAGATTCGAGAAGAGTTCTGATCGTACGTTCGATTTTGCCTTCATATCCAGTATACGTATGAAGAATGTACCAGCTTTTAGACATGCAGCAGCTTCCTATTTCATCAGCGTGCGGAATGCTTCTGTAAATCCCCAGTCAAGAAGACCAAGCACAATAGCTACCACTGCGGTAGAAATAATGACAACCTTCACAGAAGATACAACATCATCACGGGATGGCCAAACGACCTTTTTAAGTTCAGCTCTACTTTCACGAAAAAACTGTCCAACTTTTGACATATTACCCCCGGATAAAAAATACAGGCCAGGCAGGATTTGAACCCACGACAGGCGGTTTTGGAGACCGCAACTCTACCAGCTGAGCTACTGGCCTAAATATAACAACTGTCCTTTTACGGACAGCACTATCCAATTATTTTACTTTTACTTCTTTATGAACAGTATGCTTGCGGTCAAACGGGCAGTACTTGCTCAGTTCAAGTTTTCCCTGAGTATTCTTGCGGTTTTTCGTCGTTGTGTAATTCTTGCGTTTGCATTCTGCGCACTGCAGTGCGATAATCTCTACGGCACCTTTTTTCTTGCTACTCATAGTATATATCTCCTAAAAAACAGACAGTTTTTCTCAAGCCCCCGTGCAGAATCGAACTGCAGACCTCAACCTTACCATGGTTGCGCTCTACCGACTGAGCTACAAGGGCAGGCAGTTACACAAAGTTTCACACCAAGCATTCCCAGATGAAAACAACGTGTTTTAGAAATATATAGGAGAGAGCGAATTATGTCAAGAGTAAAAAAGACATGCCCAACGGAAT
>Ga0183099_1001750_pt1 | contig 11992 bp, 12 predicted proteins | sample Biomet1_FD_127788 | JGI IMG/M metagenome (GOLD analysis project Ga0183099, IMG submission 127788) | Microbial communities from bioreactor (seeded with anoxic lake sediment) at LBNL, California, USA - Biofuel metagenome 1 | ecosystem: Engineered > Bioreactor > Anaerobic > Unclassified ... | reverse complement strand
TATTTTTTTTATTTACTTTCCTTAGCATTCTTGACAAAAGTCCTTAGCTAATCCTCTACGGGAAGGCTTTCATTAAAAAAATTTTATTTACCAGCAAGTTCTAATCATATTTTATATAACTAAAATATGCAAGTCTTTATAGACATATTTTCTATAAAATTTATAATTTCCTCTTTAATAATAAAGACTGACATTTCTGTCAGTCTAAATGTTACTAAATTTTATGTTTTGGGAAATATTTTGTATGTAATAAGTGGTGAGCTTTATGACTATTAGGTTTTTCCAAATGTTTAGCATAAAGTTCTTTGATGTATGGATTTTCATGTGATTTTCTGATTTCTTTATTAGAGTCAATAGCTTGAATTCCAGCTGTTCTCTTTTTAATTATATTGAAATCTCCATGGTGGTAAGGTTGTCCTCCTCCACCTACACATCCACCTTTACAAGCCATTATTTCTATAGCATGTAAAGTTTCTTCTCCAGCTCTAATTTTATCTAATAATTCTCTAGCAGCACCTAATCCGTGAGCTATTCCTATTCTAAATTTAGAACCTAATTTTTCATCTAATCCTGGAATTGAAACTTCAGCTACTCTGATTCCTTCCATTCCTCTTAGTTGTTCAAAATCAACATTTCCTAATGTATCATTTGTTATCCATTCGTAAGCAGTTCTTGTAGCAGCTTCTATAACTCCTCCAGTTCTTCCGAATATTACTGCAGCTCCTGTATAATCTCCTAACGGATTATCCATTACACTTTCTTCTAAAGTAGGTAAGTTAATGTTAGCTTGTTTAAGAAGTTTTGCTAATTCTCTTGTAGAGATTGAATAATCTACATCAGGATTTCCATCTACTTTAAATTCATCTCTTGATGATTCATATTTTTTAGCAAGACAAGGCATTACAGATACAACTATTAAGTCTTTTCTGTCTATTCCTTCTTCTTTAGCCCATATTCCTTTAGCTACTGCTCCAAACATTTGTTGTGGAGATTTTGCTGATGAAGGAACATCTAACATATCTGGATAGTTATGTTCAAAGAATTTTACCCAAGCTGGACAACAAGAAGTTAATATTGGTAATTTAACTGATGTATCTCCTGCTAAAGTTTTGTTTACTCTATCTATTAACTCAGTAGCTTCTTCCATTATTGTCAAATCCGCTGCAAAGTTAGTGTCGAATACTTGGTCAAATCCTAATTTTCTTAGAGCTGTAACCATTTTACCTTCTACATCTGTTCCTGCTTCAAGTCCAAACTCTTCTCCAAGAGCTACTCTTACTGCAGGTGCTACTTGAACTATAACTTTTTTCTTAGGATTAGCTAAATCTTTAACTAATTGCCAAGTATGATCTTGTTCATGTAAAGCCCCAACTGGACATACAGCAACACATTGTCCACAGTATGTACAAACTGAATCTTCAAGGTCTTGTTCAAAAGCTGTAGCAACTACTGCTTCAAACCCTCTATTTACACCTGATAAAGCTCCAACTGTTTGAATGTTATTACACATAGTTTCACATCTTCTACACATGATACATTTATCCATATCTCTTATGATTGAAGGAGAACTATCTTGTCTATATTTAGATTCTTTACCTTTAAATCTAATTTCTCTTACTCCAAATTGCATTGCTAAATCTTGTAATTCACATTCTCCATTTTTAGAACATGCTAAACAATCTTTAGGATGATCTGAAAGCATAAGTTCAAGAACTGTTTTTCTTTTTTGCATTACTTTCATTGTGTTTGTCGTAACTACCATTCCATCAAATACTGGAGTAGCACAAGCAGGTGCAAGGTTTCTTCTTCCTTCTACCTCAACTACGCATATTCTACAAGATGCACAGTCATTTTTGTAATCTGCTCCACCTAGATGAAGGTAACATAGTGTAGGGATAGTTATTCCAGCAGATTTAGCCGCTGCAACTATCGTTGCGCCTTTTGGTACATCTATAACTTTACCGTCTATAGTAACTTTTACCATATCCATTCGTTAGCTTCACTCCTTTAAATTTTATTTTTCCCTATAATGAGAATTATCCTCTATCTATTGCTTTGAATTTACATGTTGTATAACATGCACCACATTTAATACATTTAACTTGGTCAATTAGATGTTTTTCTTTTACTTTTCCAGAAATACAGTTTGTAGGACAAACTCTCGCACAAGCTGTACATCCAATACATTTATCATTAATTACATATTGTAATAAGTCTGTACATTGACCTGCAGGACATTTTTTATCTTGAACATGAGCTACATATTCATGCCAGAATTTGTTTAATGTAGATAATACTGGATTTGGAGCTGTTTGCCCAAGTCCACATAAAGAAGTATCTTTAATTGTTTCAGATAATTCTCTTAATAACTCAAGGTCTTCCATAGTTCCGTTACCTTTAGTTATTTTATCTAATATTTCATAAAGTCTTGTATTTCCTATTCTACAAGGAGTACATTTTCCACAAGATTCTTCTACAGTAAACTCTAAATAGAATTTAGAAACTGCAACCATACAGTCATCTTCATCAAGAACTATCATTCCACCAGAACCCATCATAGATCCTTTAGCAATTAAGTTATCGAAATCTATTGGAGTATCTAAATCATCTTCAGTAAGACATCCTCCAGATGGTCCTCCTGTTTGAACTGCTTTAAATTTCTTACCATCTTTAATTCCGCCACCAATTTCAAATATAACTTCTCTAAGAGTAGTTCCCATTGGTACTTCTACTAATCCAACGTTATTGATTTTTCCAGCAAGAGCAAATACTTTTGTTCCAGCAGATTTTTCAGTTCCTATAGCTTTAAACCATTCTCCACCATTTAAGATAATTTCAGGTATATTTGCTAAAGTTTCAACGTTATTTACGTTAGTAGGTTTTCCCCAATATCCAGCTTCTGCTGGGAATGGTGGTTTAGAAGTTGGTTCTCCTCTTTCCCCTTCCATTGAATGGATAAGAGCTGTTTCTTCTCCACATACGAAAGCTCCTGCTCCGTATTTGATTTCTATATCAAAGCTGAAGTCTGTTCCTAAGATATTATTTCCTAGTAATCCATACTCTTTAGCATCTGCCATAGCTTTTTTAAGTCTGTTGATTGCTAAAGGATATTCAGCTCTTATATAAACAAGACCTTTATCTGCTCCCATTGCATATCCACAAATTGCCATAGCTTCTATAACTGAATGAGCATCTCCTTCAAGGATAGATCTATCCATAAATGCTCCCGGATCTCCTTCATCAGCATTACATACAACATATTTTTGTTCAGATTTATTGTTAAGAGCGAATTGCCATTTAAGACCAGTAGGGAATCCTCCTCCACCTCTTCCTCTTAGACCAGATAATTTCATTTCATCAATTACTTCTTGTTGAGTCATAGAAGTTAAACATTTTCCTAAAGCTTGATATCCTCTACTTCCGAAGTATTCTAATATATTTTCTGGGTCAATTAATCCACAGTTTCTTAGTGCTATTCTCATTTGTTTTTTGTAGAATCCCATTTTTTCACCTTCATGGATTCTCTCTTTAGTAACAGGATCTTTATATAGAAGGTTTTCTATTTGTTCACCTTTAATTATATGTTCTTCAACTATTCTACCTGCATCTTCAGGTTTTACTTCTACATAAAATGTATTGTCTGGCATTATTTTAACTATTGGTCCTTTTTCACAGAAACCAAAACATCCAGTTTTTATTACTTGTACGTCATTTATTCCTTTTTCAGCTAATACTGCTTCGATATTTTTACCTATTACAGCAGCTTTAGATGATAAACATCCAGTCCCTCCACAAATTAGGACATGTTTAGTGTATGACATTTTTAACCTCCTCATTTAGTGATTATGATTGCATTTTTTAGTTCCATTATTGTCTACCAAAAAATCTATTATTTCACTGGTATTTATGACATATTTATCAACAAGTTTTAACCCTTTTTCCACATCTATTTTCCCAAAAACTACTGCTCCTTTTTCTGGAATTACAATTTCTAGTGTAGGTTCATCACCTTCATACCCGTAAAATTCTCTTTGGTACACAATTACATTTTCAATTTTTTTTGATTTTATATACTCAATAATAGCTATGCCTAATTTTTCGCTTAAAGCAGTAGCATTCTGTGTTTTTGCACTTATACCTACTTTAATCTGTATTTTCCCAATTAGGTCTTTATTTTCTACTTTTTTCTTAATTGGATTAACGCTTCACATTCTTTACCAAGTTTTAATAATTCTTCAATAGAAGTAACTTTTTTAGACATGGGGCTTTCCTCCTTATAGTGTATCTCTGTATTTTTTTATGATAGCTGCTACATCTTTTGCTTCATCTCTACCATAAACATCTTCACCAACTAAAACAACTGGTGCTAATCCACAGGCTCCAACGCATCTTAAAGCGTCTATAGAGAACAATCCATCTGCTGTAGTTTCTCCTGTTTTAATTCCTAATTGATTTTGGAAACTATGTAGAACTTTTTCAGCTCCTCTAACGTAACAAGCTGTACCCATACATACTGCTACAGCAAATTTCCCTTTTGGAGTCATTGTGAAGAACGAGTAAAAACTAACTACCCCATAAACTTTTGCTACAGAAATCCCTAATTGTTCAGCTACAAAAGTTTGTACTTCTTCAGGTAAATATCCAAAAATCTCTTGTGCTTTATGAAGAACAGATATTAATGCACCATTTTTGTCTGGTAATCCATTAACAAATGTTTCTAATTCATTAAAACACTCTTTTTTTAATTTGTTATCGCAAGACATTGTCTTCCTCCTTTTCTGTATTTTATATAGTATTTTTTTTCACACATCTACTTGATTATATCATATTTCATACAAAAAGTGAACTCATTTTTAACTTTTTCCGAATGAAGTGTTTCAAAATAGTCTATCAGAATAATAATTTGAGTGACTAAATATTTATATTCGTGAATATAAGAATTTGTGTTTATTTTCAGTACTTAGCCTCACATGTTTTTAAATCCCTTATTTTTCTAAGAATTTTATGATTAACAGGTTCTAGACAAATTCTATAATTATACACAGTTTGTCTCACTCCCTATTTTGATGATTTTTCTATATGCATTATAGCTATACAGCTAATTACAACCCATTTCTTTTGTTAATGTTTATTTCTAAAAAAAATTAAATTTATTCAAAAAAATAAAAAGCACAAATTTTATGTGCTTTTTTAATCTTTTAATTTTTCATAGGCTTCATTTATTTCTTTAAATTTCTTTTCAGCTTCTACCTTTTCTCTTTCACCACTTTGTGCATGCTTATCTGGATGATATTCTCTAGCCTTATTTCTATAAGCTTTTTTTATTTCATCTTGCGTAGCTCCTTGGCTTACACCAAGAGCCAAATAATATTTACTTTTGTCTTCAAAATATGGATTACTTGTGTATCCTCCATAGCTTTGCTGACCTTGACTTTGTCCACCAAATCCCGAGTTTCTAAAAAACTCATTAAAATCTTCCGTATTTTGACCATTATATCTATAATAGTAAGTTCTTTTATTTGTTTGTTTTTTAGATCCAAACATAGAAAGTATTAATCTCACACCTAAAACTACTAATATAACTGGTAATGCAAACATTAACAAATTAAAAAATAAATATATAAAGAGTATTATCATCCCTATATTTATTATTCCTCTCATCTTGCCTCCTCTAGGTTATCCCTTAATAAATAGTATACAAAAAAAATATTTTTTTGTCTATAAAATTAATTATTTTACTAGAGTTTTCCATACTTTTTTGAAGCTTCTGTCATTATCTTAACCTATTAATTTTTTCAAATTAAAAAGAGCATAAATTTCAACTTTACACTCTTCCATATTAGCATATTTATAATTTTTCAAGTATTAAGAAACTTTTCAAATGATTATCCTACTCCAAAAAATCTAATTTTACCAATTACAATACCTAAATAATCACAATTATTTTACATTCAACATATCTATTTTCTCTTTAATTTTAATATCTCTAGAATCTATTTCATAAGCTGCAATATATTCTTTAAGAGCTCTTTTTTCTCTACCCATCTCTTCATATTTTTTAGCAAAATCAAGATGAGCTTTGTACATATCAAGGTCTAAGAAAATAGCGAAATCATATGCATCTACTGCTTCTCTTATCATTCCTGCTCTTGCGTAAGCATTTCCCAACAAGAAAAATACAAAGGCTGCTCCTGAATCAATATCTAAAGAATCATTTAAACAATCTATAGAATCTTCTATATGATCCATTTCATAGTATAGATAACCTAAAAAAGCTAATAGCTCTGCATCTTCTGGCTCTGATTTTACTAATTTCTTATAAATTTCAACAGCTTTTTCATCTTCTTTAATATAATGATATATAATAGCTAATTCTTTTAATTTTTCAATATTATCAGAATCTAATTTTAATTCTTCCTGAAGCTTTTGAGCTCTTTGTTCTAACTTTTCTTTATCTTTACAAAATTGTTTAAATACCGTAGTTCTTACCATAATTTCCGCTAATCTCTTAGCTTCCCCCCTCAACATTGACTATTTTCTTTCACAATATCTTATTGAAAATTATTATAGCATAAAACGGATAAATTTTAAACGTTTTTTTATATATCTTCAATATTTCATGTTCGTTTTTTTTATTTTACTACATTTTACTGCATACGTAAACAGATATTATGTGCAATTTTGGTTAATTTTTAATCCAATCAGATAATAAACATTAAATTTCCATTTATCAAATGTATTAATCTACTATTTTAACTTTGCAATTGACCAATAACTCTGCAATGCCCAAACTAATATTATTTAGAATTTTTCGTGTTAAGCTATAATTTCTAAAAAAAAACTAAACCCGTAGGTTTAGCCTTCATTTTTATCATATATTACTATTTCTGTTATGTGGAAAGTATGATTATTAATTCTTCTATAAGTATTTAAGATATCAATATACGCTGTTACAAAATCTACAGAATAATTAACTTCTCTAAATCTTTCCATATAGTTATCTCTAATTTTTTTGAACATATTCGAAATATTTGTTTTCATTTCTGTTATTTTAACAATATTTTCTTCTATAGTCTTTTCTTTGTAAACAGAGTTTACAAAAGCAAAGTATTCTTTAATTCTTTGATTAATTTTATAAATATTTTGATATTCATTATCCCCAACTGGACATCCTTTATCCAATATTTTTAGATAATGTTTTGTTTGTAACGCAATGTAATCACTTATCGATTCATATTCATCTGCAAGACTAAGAGATGTTTTAGCAGAAAGTGTCAATTCCATAGGAAGTTCTAAAACAAGAGCCTCTTTTGATATATCTGAAATTTCTTTTTGAACTAAATCTATTCTTTCTTCTTCTTCAAACATTTTTTTAACTAAAGGATTTTCTTTATCAAATTGCTTTCTCAATATTGTTTCAAAATCATCAAACATTTGACATATTGCCAATCCTGTATTGTAAATTTCTTCTTCTACCAGTTCAAGAGCTATTGCTGGTGTTTCAAGCATTCTTTTATCAAGTTTCGTTGCTCTTAACTCGTAAACTTCGCCTCTATCAGGTATAATTTTCATAAGAATTTTTGCATATTGATTTGTAAATGGCATAAATAATAAAACATTCGTTACATTAAACATTGTATGCGCTGTAGCTATTAATAAAGCAATATTTGTAGAATCTGATGTTACTACATGTAAGAATCTAACGTATGGATTAAATATTGATAAAACCCATGTAACACCTATCAAATTAAATCCAAAATGCGCAAGTGCTGCTCTTTTAGCATTAACACTAGCACCCAATGATGCTAAGTAAGCTGTCATTGTTGTCCCTATATTTTCTCCTAGAACAAGTGCTATTGCCGATTCTGGTGTTATAAGTCCTTGTGTTGCTAAAGTTATTGTTATTCCAAGTGTTGCTGATGATGACTGAACTATAGCAGTAGAAATCATCCCTATCATTGCACATAATAAAACTCCACTAAATGAATCTGCTTGAAATTTATGGAAGAACTCAATGAATTCAGGCATGTCCTTAACTGGTTTTAACCCTTTACTCATCAATTCAAGACCAAAGAATACAAGTCCTATACCAAAAACCATTACTGCTCTAGTTTTAGAGTTATCTTTCTTTGCGAACAGATATACCATTGACGCAATCCCTGCTATAGGCAATCCATATTTACCTATATTAATTACAAGTATCCACCCTGTAATTGTTGTTCCTATATTTGCTCCTAATATTACTCCTAAAGCTTGTGTTAAATTCATTATTTGAGCATTTACAAATCCAATAACCATAACAGTAGTTACAGAACTTGATTGAATTATTCCCGTAACTCCAACTCCCACAAGAGTTGCCATAATTCTATTGTTAGTTATAGCTCCTATAATTTTTTTTAATCTTGTCCCTGCTAATCTTTGCATTCCATCTGACATTGCTTGCATTCCATAAAGAAATAGTCCTAATCCTCCAATTACTTGGATAATAACTTCTATTATTTTTTCATCCACTATTTTCCTCCTAAAGAAATTTTTCATTCTATTCTAGCATAATTTCCATTTTATTAACAGTATTTTTACATGTTTTTTACATTGATTTTTTAGTATTACACTTTAAAATCAATTGTTTTATTAAATTTTATAAACAATTGTAAATTTTATATACAGAGTATATAATTTGTTTACATTGATTTTTTACTTTGAAAATATTTTAAATACAAAAAAACCACTAACGAAATTTCATTAGTGGTTAAATTTATTATTAAATAGTTTGTTATATTCTATTTAAAGATTTCTAACAATTATCCTAATTTTGCTTTTGCAGTTTCTACTAATTTTGTAAATTCAGCAGAATTGTTTACAGCTATATCAGCTAATACTTTTCTGTCTAATAGGATTCCAGCAAGTTTTAATCCATTCATAAATTTGCTGTAAGATAATCCATTTGCTCTTGAAGCAGCATTAATTCTGATTATCCATAATTTTCTCATATCTCTTTTTAATACTTTTCTATCTCTAGTTGAGTAAGCAGCAGCTCTTATAGTAGCTTGTTTAGCTTGTTTAAATACTGTACCGCTCGCACCTCTAAATCCTTTTGCAGCTTTTAATACTTTTTTATGTCTTCTTCTTCTTACAATTCCAGTTTTTACTCTCACTTTAAGGTTTCCTCCTTCTTCAATAATGTGTTTTAATATCTAAAATATGACTATCTTCCAGTTGGTAATAATACTCTTAATTTTCTAGCTGAACCTTCAGATACCACGAAATCTTTTTTAAGATTATTTTTTCTTTTTCTAGTTTTTTTAGTTAAGATATGGCTTTTCCCTGAATGTTTAACGATGAATTTACCTGTACCTGTTACTTTTACTCTTTTTGCAGTCCCTCTATGAGTTTTCATTTTAGGCATGACAACTTCCTCCTTCCAAAATTCCTGTTTATATTATTTATTGTTTTTTCGGCGATAAAATTATAAATTTTTGAGGTTCTTTGTATTTTTTTTCAATAATTGCAGTTTCCTCAAATTGATTTGCTACTTTTTCTAAAACTTGTATACCTATATCAGCATGCATTCTTTCTCTTCCTAATAAGATTAAGCTTAATTTAACTTTATCTCCTTTTTCTAAGAATTTAGCAATTTGATTTGTTTTAGTCTCAACGTCATGAGTATCTATTCTAGGTTTTACTTTAACCTCTTTTAACAAGACAATCTTTTGATTCTTTTTAGCAGCTTTGTCTTTTTTCTCTTTTTCGTATCTGAACTTTCCATAGTCCATTATTCTACATACTGGTGGTTCTGCATTTTCAGCAACTTCAACTAAGTCTAATTTTTTTTCATTAGCTAGTTCTAGTGCATCTCTTAAAGATAATACACCTAATTGCTCTCCTTCTTCACCAATAACTCTTACTTCTTTTGCTCTGATTTTTTCATTAATTCTAGTTTTATCAGATATAGTAAAGCACCTCCTAAAAAAAATAACAGGGTCTAAGGAACCCTGTTAAAAATATCAAAGCAATATTTGCATACTTTTCGATAAATTCACTGACCCAATGTAAGCTTAGCTCATTAGGTGAGAAACAAGGTTTCTTCTTCCACAATAAATAAATATATTTAATTTACAAATAATAGTACCATTATTCCCAACTACTGTCAAGCTTTTATTTTTGACTTTATTAAAACTGGCGCGCCCAAGAGGAGTTGAACCCCTAACCCCTTGATCCGTAGTCAAGTGCTCTATCCAATTGAGCTATGGACGCAGTCTAAAAAAATAAGTGGCATTAGCCACTCTTATGATTACTATATGGCGGAGAAGGAGGGATTCGAACCCTCGATACGGTTTAAGCCGTATACTCCCTTAGCAGGGGAGCGCGTTCGGCCAGCTCTGCCACTTCTCCGTAGGCTTTTCTCTTGACAAGAAGTATATTATCATAAGCTATACTTCTTGTCAACACTTTTTCTTCTGTTTATCTATATTTTATTAGAAAAACATTCGAAAGCCATTGAATTTTTTAAGTTAAAAACTTAAAAAATTATTTATATTTTTTCTTGAAATGTAATTCTTTTTTTAAGATTTCAGAAATTCTACCTATTTCACTCTTTGAAATAACTTGATAACTTACTCCCCCTATCATTTGTCCATCACCTTTTATCTGAATCTGTTCTATATTTCTAAGGGCTAAATTATATTTTGTTTGTATTGTTACAATATCTTCAAAAGTTAATGATGTTTTTATATTTTTCTCTACACTTTTCAGTAATCCCATTTGATTGGTAATCACTCTAAAAGAAACTACTTTATCAATTAATGCATCTATTATCTGTCTTTGTCTTCCTTGCCGTCCATAATCACCTGTAGGGTCTTCGTACCTCATCGTTGCATAAGCCAATGCTTCTTTCCCATTCAAACTATTTCGACCTTTTCTAAAACTATAACCATAATTACTAAATTTAAGAGGACTTTTTACGGTTACTCCCCCAAGAGCATCTACTACATCTTGTAGTCCCTTCATATTAACCTCTGCATAAAAATCTATCGGAATTCCAAACTTTTTTTGAATTGTATTTATTACTGTTGCAGCTCCACCGTAAGAATAAGCTTCATTTATTTTTGTTGTTTTATTTTTCCTAGCTATTTTAGTATAAGTATCTCTTGGAACACTTATCATAGTAGTTTTATTTTCTTTAGGATTTACTGTAACTATGATTATCGAATCGGCTCTTCCTCCGCCTTTTCTTCCTATAGCTCCTGTATCCACTCCCAAAAGCAATATAGAGAATGCCTCTTTCTTCTCCAAATTAACGGGTCTTTTCCTTACCTTGTCAACTTTAAGGTTAGTATGTATCTTAGACATAGTATAATTAATTCCAAAATAACTAAGTATTAAATAGATAACCGAAATTATAACAATCCCAACAATAATCTTTTTTCTTTTTACTTTGTCTTTTAAAACACTTTTAATCTTTTCTATAAAATTTTCCAATATCTCTTTCACTCCTAATAAATTACTTGAACATATAATGTTAACATACTTTAGAGATTCTATAAAGAGATTTTCTTAATTTTTTCAAATAAAAAGAGCTCATTTCTGAGCTCACTACTTATATTCACCTTTTACAATCATATTACTAATATTAAGTTCTTTATCAAGTATAACTAAATCTGCAATATAACCTTCCTTTATATATCCATACTTATTATCCACTTTAACAGCCTTTGCAGGGTATGTTGAAGCCATAAGTAACGCCTCTTCCAAGTTTACTCCAACATGCTTAACTAGATTCTGTACTCCCTCTATCATTGTAAGTGCTGAACCTCCTAATGTTCCATCAGGAGAAATACATTTACCATCTTTATATAATACTTTATTTCCTTCAAACATAAAAGATTCCATGTTAGTTCCTTTAACTTAGATTCTGTACTCCCTCTATCATTGTAAGTGCTGAACCTCCTAATGTTCCATCAGGAGAAATACATTTACCATCTTTATATAATAC